>Ga0316202_10002964_pt1 | contig 10620 bp, 9 predicted proteins | sample 3monrhotite_MG_FD_204934 | JGI IMG/M metagenome (GOLD analysis project Ga0316202, IMG submission 204934) | Microbial mat bacterial communities from mineral coupon in-situ incubated in ocean water Damariscotta River, Maine, United States -... | ecosystem: Environmental > Aquatic > Marine >...
CGCATCCAACCGCGCGGCGATGATTGGCACCAGTTTCAGCGGTGACAGTTCGCCCGTCCACGGCACCAGCTCTTTAAGGTTTTCGTCATGTTTGCCGACCATTCGCTGTGGCTTGGAACCGGGCCAGTCATAGAACGCCTCTTTGAACTGGCTTTCGATGATGCCGCGCTTTTCCTCGATCACAAGGACTTCTTTTTTGCCTTTCACAAACTCCAGCGCATCGCGGCGGGCGAGAGGCCAAACCATACCTACCTTGTATATGTCGATGCCAAGCTGGCGGCATTTCTCTTCGGACAAGCCAAGCAGACGAAGCGCTTCGAGCAGGTCCAGATGCCCCTTGCCCGTGCTGACAATGCCAAACGGCGCATCGTCGATGTCATAGATTTTGCGATCAATCGGGTTGGCTTCAACAAAGGCTTCGACCGCCTCAAGCTTGTCGTGAATCCGCGTTTCGATGCCCGGTGAGGGCAGATCACCCAAACGCACATGCAGCCCACCTGCGGGGGCGGTGTAATCTGGCTGGTTGAAGGTTCGGTCTGGCAAAAGATCGACGGATGCACCGGATTCCACCGTTTCGGAGATCGCCTTGAAGCCCACCCACGTGCCGGAGAACCGCGACAGGGCAAATCCATATTCGCCAAAGCTTTGGTATTCGGCGACCGAGGCGGGGTTCAGCGTCGGCATAAACCACGACATGAACGCCACATCTGATTGGTGCGGCATGGAGGACGAGACACACCCGTGGTCGTCACCCGCAACAACAAGAACGCCGCCTTTGGGCGCGGATCCATATGCGTTGCCATGTTTGAGCGCATCGCCAGACCGGTCAACGCCGGGCCCCTTGCCGTACCACATCGAAAACACGCCATCGACTTCGGCGTGCGGATCCAGATGCGCCTGTTGCGCACCCAGAACTGCGGTTGCGCCGAGATCTTCATTCACGGCGGGCATGAATTTGATGCGGCTTTCCTCAAGCCGCGGCGCAATGCGCCACATTTCCTGATCCAAGCCGCCAAGGGGGGAGCCGCGGTACCCCGAGACAAAACCGGCGGTGTTCATGCCTGCATTCTGGTCCCGCCGCGCTTGATCGAGCATGATCCGGGTCAGGGCCTGCGTACCGGTCATAAAAACGCGCCCACGAACCTGCGCGTAGCGGTCATCAAGTTGATAGGTTTTGAACTGGTGATCAGGACGGGACATTGCGCACTCCAAGTTTTTGGGGAAAATACATTATGAATTCTGGATTGCGGCTTCATTCTTTCTGCAATTACTGCCATTGTGCGAGAAATTGTTTCACAATTACCACTTCGTTTGGCAATTTTACCCGAGGTTTCTATGGATGATATTGATCGTAAGCTGTTAACGTCTCTTCAACAGGATTCGCGGCTCCCGAATGCGCAGCTGGCGGAAAAACTCAATATCTCCGCATCGTCGTGCTGGCGCAGGGTCAAGGCGTTGGAAGAAGCCGGAATTGTTGAGCGCTATGCCGCTATCGTCAACCCCAAGCAAATGGGCCTGCGGTTTGAGGCGATCGTGCATGTTCACCTGACCCGCCACGATACCGAAGCTTTGGCGCGTTTCATCGCCGCCGTTCAGCGCCGCGAGGAGGTGACGGAATGTTACGCAACCACAGGGCAGGCGGACTACCACCTGCGTATCCTGTGCCGCGATATTGACGCCTATAACGAGTTTCTCGAAGGGTTCTTGTTTGTTCAGCCTGCGGTGAACTCTGCGCAAACAAATGTGGTTTTGCGTCGGATCAAAGCGAATGCGCCGGTGCGCTAGCTTCCTTGATCTTGTTGAATAATCTGGCCCCAGCGGATGCGATCCCAGATCCGTTCGTGGATGAAATAGGTCACCGTACCACAGGCAAAGCTGGCTAGGGCAAGCCCGCCAGCGGCCCGTATTGATCCGGTGGTCAGATAACCAAGGATTGCCATCATCAAGAGGCCGGACGTTTGCCAGGTAAGGGCCTTGGCCAATGTGCGTTTGGGGTGCTGCATTCTTGCTCCTTCGGGTCAAGCATTACGGCAGTCGCGGAGGGCGGGCCATTCTGAGAAAAGTCAGATATTGGTCACCGCTGATGGTGATTATCAACAACGGTGATTTTTGAGTGCATAGCGTGGATATCATCATGTCTTTGGTTAAAGGCGCGGCCGCTTTGCTTTCCAGCTTTCCTCTCGGGTGTCGCATCTGAACCCTCAGGCGGTGTTGCTTGCCTTGACAAGTGACCCGCCCTTAAGCTTCCTGCGAAAAACAATTTCGGAGGATATCCCCATGATGAAAACCCGTGCCGCCGTTGCCGTTGAGGCAGGAAAACCGCTTGAGATCATGGAGGTGAACCTCGAAGGGCCTCGCAAGGGCGAGGTTCTGGTCGAAATTAAAGCGACCGGTCTGTGCCATACGGACGAATTCACCCGTTCAGGCGACGATCCCGAAGGGATTTTCCCGGCGATCCTGGGCCACGAAGGTGCAGGCGTGGTTTTGGAAGTGGGCGAAGGCGTCACCACGCTGGAGCCGGGCGATCACGTGATCCCGCTTTACACACCTGAGTGCCGCGAATGCGAATATTGCCTCAGCGGTAAAACCAACCTGTGCCAAAAGATCCGCATCACCCAAGGGCGCGGGCAATTGCCAGATGGCACTACCCGCTTTTCCATGCTCGATGGGACGCCGATCCATCACTACATGGGCTGTTCGACCTTTGCCAATCACACGGTTGTGCCTGAGATCGCGCTGGCCAAAGTGCGTAAGGACGCGCCGTTCGATAAAATCTGTTACATCGGTTGCGGTGTGACCACGGGCATCGGCGCGGTGATCAACACGGCCAAGGTTGAGATCGGCGCACGCTGCGTTGTCTTTGGTCTGGGCGGTATTGGCCTCAATGTCATTCAGGGTCTGCGTCTTGCGGGCGCGGATCAAATTGTCGGTGTGGATCTCAACGACGACAAGGCCGAGACGGGCAAATACTTTGGCATGACCGATTTTGTGAACCCGTCCAAGGTTGACGGCGATTTGGTCGCCCATCTGGTTGAGCTGACCAAAGGCGGCGCTGACTATTCGTTTGATGCAACTGGCAACACCAAGGTGATGCGCGATGCGTTGGAATGTGCGCACAAGGGTTGGGGCGAAAGCATCATCATCGGTGTGGCCCCGGCGGGCGCCGAAATTTCGACGCGGCCGTTCCAGTTGGTGACTGGCCGGGTTTGGCGCGGTACTGCATTTGGCGGCGCCAAGGGCCGGACAGATGTGCCCAAGATTGTTGATTGGTACATGGACGGCAAAATCGAGATTGACCCGATGATCACCCACAAGCTCAAGCTTGAAGAGATCAACCACGGATTTGATCTGATGCATGAGGGCAAGAGCATCCGCGCAGTTGTCGAATTCTGATCTCTCAAACTGACCCAAGGTAACCCGCAGCCAAGACAGGTTGCGGGTTGCCGACACAGGCGGCGCTCCTAAATTGAACGAAACAGTTCAGCAGGAGCCGCCCATGAAACTCAACGTCAACGGAAAAGATCACGAGGTGGATGTCGAGGACGACATGCCGCTGCTTTGGGTTTTGCGGGACGAATTGGGGATCACCGGGCCGAAATACGGCTGCGGGATCGGGCAATGCGGGGCCTGCACCGTACATATTGACGGCATTGCGGTGCGGTCATGCCAATTGGCGGCAGCTGACGTCGATGGCGACGTGACCACAATCGAAGGGTTGGGAACACCTCAGTCGATGCATGCGGTGCAAGCCGCGTGGGTGGATCATCAAGTTGCGCAATGCGGCTATTGTCAGTCAGGCCAGATCATGCAGGCTGCTTCCTTTCTGGATCTGAACCCGGACCCCTCGGATGATCAAATTGATGCCGCGATGAGCGGCAATCTTTGCCGGTGCGGCACCTACCCACGCATTCGCGCCGCGGTGAAAACCGCCGCTTCCAAATTGCAGGGGGCTTGATTATGGGACGCGTGCGCACGATTGCCCGCCGCAGTTTTCTGGTGGGGTCTGCCGCCGTTTTGGGCGGTGTGGCCTTTGGCACCTATCTTTACAAACGCGAGGTCGAGAACCCGCTTCTGGATCAGCTCGCGCCGGGCGAGGTGGCCTTTAACCCCTATGTGATGATCGATGCGGATGGCATCACCTTGATCACGCCACGTGCGGATGTGGGGCAGGGGGTCTATTCTGTTCAGGCGCATTTGATTGCCGAAGAGCTGGATGTGGATGTATCGCAAGTGCGCCTTGATCCCGGCCCGCCAGCGGCAGCTTACTACAACCATGTTGTCGCCGCCGAAGGGATGCCGATTGCCGCCGTTTCCGACAGTTTCTTTGCGCAAGCCGGACGTGGAGCAGCGGATGTAGCGGGCAAACTCTTGGGTCTGCAATTGACCGGCGGATCGTCCACCGTGCCGGATATGTATGACCGCCTGCGCGAGGCCGGTGCGATGGCGCGGGAAACCTTGGTCCAGGCGGCGATGGCGCAAACGGGAATGGCGCGTGATCAGCTGGAAACAGCCGATGGCGCAGTGAATTTGCCGGATGGATCGCAGCTTTCTTATGTGGATTTGGCTGCTGCCGCGGCCGCGTTGGAGCCGGTTCAAGATACGCCGCTGCGCCGTCCGTCTGAGTGGAGGCAACTTGGACATGCACATCAGCGCAGCGATATTGTGCCAAAATCGACCGGCACGCAGGACTACGGCATCGACATGCAGATGGACGGGCTGGTCCATGCCACAACCCGCACCAACCCGGCGCGTGGGGGTGGCATGCGGGGCTATGACGCGGCCGAGGCAGAGAAAATGCGCGGCGTTCAGGCAATCCTGCCTATCCGGGAAGGTATCGCGGTTGTGGCGGACAACACATGGCGTGCCTTTCAGGCTGCGGATGCGGTCAACTGCGATTGGGGCGATAGCCCGTATATTGGTGAAACCGAGGGCCAGATTGCGGCGCTGAACGCATCCTTTGCCAAAGATCAACAAGACAGCCAGTTTCGCGATGACGGCGATGTAGAGGCCGCGCTGGGCGATGGTGAGGTGGTCGAAACAGCTTACCAAATCCCGTATCTAGCCCATGCGCCGCTTGAACCGATGAGCGTGGTTGTGAAACTGGGCGCTGGCAGGCTTGATATTTGGACCGGTACGCAAATTCCGCGGTTCATGCAGGTCAATGCCGCCAAACTGGCAGGGCTGGAGGCCGAGCAAGTCTATGTTCATGTCCTGATGTCCGGCGGCAGTTTTGGTCGGCGACTTGAGGATGATTATGTGCTGCAGGCCGTCGAGATTGCGCAGCAGATGCCGGATGTGCCGATTAAAATGACCTGGAGCCGGGAGGAGGATTTCACCCATGATTTCCCCCGCCCGATGCAAGTGGCACGCGCGCGGGGCAAGGTGGCGCAGGGGGAGGTGACCGCTTTCGATCTGGGCATTTCAGCGACCTCTGTGACGGAAAGCAGCCTTGGCCGATTGGGCCAACCGGCGATGGGGCCCGATGTGGCGATTGTAGCGGGGGCATGGGATCAACCCTTTGCCATTCCCGACTACCGGGTCACCGGATATCGTGCGCCCGCGATGGTGCCGGTCAGTTCATGGCGCTCTGTCGGGGCATCGGGCAACGGGTTTCTGCACGAAAGTTTCATGGATGAGCTGTGCCACGCGGCTGGGGCCGATCCCTTGCAGGAACGCCTGCGCCTTTGCAGCCATGACGTGTCGCGCAAGGTTCTGGAAACCGTTGGCGAGATGTCGGGCTGGGGCGGCGATCTTGGCCCGCGACGAGGGCGCGGTGTTGCCTTCGTGTTGGCCTTCGGCGTGCCTGTGGCGCAGGTGGTCGAGGTCACAGATACCGACGACGGCATTCGCATCGACAGGGTTTTTGTGGCAGCGGACGTGGGGCGCGTATTGGATCCGGTGAATTTTGAGGCGCAGGTTACGGGCGGTGTGATCTGGGGGCTTGGCCATGCGATGAATTGCGAGCTGACCTATGAGGCGGGCGTACCGCAACAGAACAACTATCACGCCTTTGAAGGAATGCGCCTGTATCAGACCCCGGAAATCACAGTGAGCGGATTGGAAAATGGCGAGAAGATCCGCGGGATTGGAGAACCGGGCGTGCCGCCTGCGGCACCTGCCTTGGCCAATGCGATCTTTGATGCCACCGGGCAGCGCATTCGCGAAATGCCCTTTGATAAACATGTGAGGTTTGTCTGATGCGCTATGCCATTGCTTTGATGGTGCTGGCCTCTCCACTGGCGGCCCAAGATACGGCGACCCGTGCCGAGGGATTGCAAGCCTGGGATCAGATTTTTGCGGTCACATCACACCCCCGCTGCACCAATTGTCATGTCGCGGAGGACCGCCCGATGTGGGAGGGGCTTGGCTATGGCGCGGGTGCGGTACATGGCATGTATGTCCGGGCGGATGAAAGCCGGATCGGTGCCGAAACCATGCCATGCCGAACCTGCCATGTGACCAGCGATGCCGCCAACATCGTATCTCACGCACCGCCGCATATTGATGATGCGTGGCGGTTGCCTCCGGTAGAGCTGGCATGGCTGGGCAAATCCTCCGCCGAGGTTTGTGTGCAGTTGCGCGATCCGGAAACCAATGACGGCAGCGATATCGCGGATCTGATCGACCATGTGCAAACCTCTGCCTTTGTCAGCTGGGGGTTCACCCCCGGCGCGGGCCGCTCTGCGCCGGATGGAACAGTTGCGGATCTCGCACGGGAGCTGGCGATCTGGGGGGCGGCGGGCACCCCTTGCCGGTAGAGCCTTAGGCGGGCCGCCGCGCAGGAGTTTTTCTAGCCAAATGAAGCGGGAAACGGTGCATTAGTAGCTTTGGTTGAGCTCGTCGCTGGCCGGTATTTCTGTCTCGCGGCGACTGATGTAGGCGCGCAACTCTTCATCCTTTGCAAGGTCCAGATGCGGCTCTTGGTATTCGGACAGTAGCTTGCGGGCATGGATCAGGGCGCGTTCGGTGATTTCCTTGGCTCCGTCCGCCTGCCATTGTTCGATGGAGTTGTTGTCGAAAAGTTCGGGCATAAAGAACGCGGTTTGAAAGTTGTCTTGTGTGTGAGGATGGCCAAGGTAATGACCGCCGGGGCCAACATCGGGGACAGCGGCCAGAGCCTCGTCAAAATCGTCAAAGTTGGGGCCCTGCGCCATCCGGTGGGCCATGGCGCATTGTTCGGCGTCAACGATGAATTTTGCGACTGAACAGTGCATGCCCGCTTCGTTCCAACCTGCGGAGTGCCAGATGTAATTGGCGCCCGCATGCATCACCGATGACAGGGTTGTGGCGCTTTCATAGCCTGCTTGGGCGTCGAATGTTTTGGCCCCGCCCAACGTGTTGGAGGTGCGCCAAGGCACATCGTAGTGCCGGGCCATTTGCCCGATCATAAAGTTCATCAGCGAGATTTCCGGGGTGCCCGCCATCGGCGCGCCTGATTTCATGCTGACACTGCTGAGGTAGTGGCCATAGATCGCCGGACATCCTTTGCGGATCACTTGAGTGTAGGCCAGCGCCGATAGGGCTTCGGCATTCAGTTGTGCGACAGAAGCGGCGACAGAGGCGGGCGTGTTGGCGCCCCCGAGCACGAAGGGAGAGCACAGCACCGGTTGATTGGCGCGGCAGAAAGCCCGCATTGCGCCCAGCATGGTTTCATCCCAGACCAGCGGCGAATTGCCGTTGCAATTGCCTGTGACAACGGGGTGCCCTTCGACAGTATCAGAGCCAAACAGAATCCGGCACATGTCGATGACGTCTTCGGCGTTCTTGGGGCTTGTGGTCATACCCATGAAGGTTTTGTCGGAGTATTTCATCGAGGAATAGGTGATCCGCAGGTGGCGCTGACTGATCGGGTGATCATAAGGTTCGACGATGTGGTGGGCGCTGGAATGCAGGGCGGGCATCATATGGGCAAGCTTGTGGAACATCGCCAAATCATCCAGCGTCGGATTGCGGCGCACGTCATCCAGATCACGCAGGTAAGGCGCGCCGGTCATCGGGACAAACATCGCATCACGTCCGCCCAGAGCGAGGTTTTTATTGGGATCGCGGGCCAGATAGGTGAACCGCGCGGGGATTGTGGCGATCAGGCCGCGCACCAGACCGCGATCCAGGAAGACACGTTCGCCGACAACTTTGGCCCCGGCCTTGCGCCAGTCTGCGAGGGCGATGTCATCGCGGAACACCACGCCGACATTTTCTAGGATATCCATGGAGGCGGCATCAATCCGTTCCACCTGTGACCCGGTCATGATTTCGCAAGTGGGGATCTTGTTGTGAATGCCGGGCAGCATGGAGACATCCGTGGCCTGGCGTATCGCGCGGCGGGCGGCGCGGCCACCAGAGCGGGTGGGTGCAATAGCTTGATCTGTCATGGCGATCCCTTTCTGAATTGCCTTCAGGCTTGCACATTAGCGACGTCGCTGGTTGTCCAATGGCGAAGTGTTTTCCACAAAACAGGCCGCAAACCGCTTGACCTGCGACCGGCAGCGTATTGGAGTGCGCGGATGGATATTTTGCACAACACCCGTCCGGCGGCCCTTACCGGGCTAGATGATGTTCCCTTTCCTTCGGTGGACGCGGATGCGCCGATGGCCTTGCTCAAGCGGTGTCCGGCTGCGGGACAAACGCCGTTGGTGTCGGCCAAACCAATAGCGGCACAGGCAGATGTGGCGGAGGTTTGGATCAAAGACGAACGCGGCCGCATGGGTTTGGGCAGCTTCAAGGCGCTGGGCGCGGCCTATGTGATTGCCCATGACGCCGAGCAGGGAAATGCCAAAGGTGCGACCTATGTGACCGCAAGCGCGGGCAATCACGGGATGTCTGTAGCCGCAGGTGCAGCTGCCTTTGGCGCACGGGCAGTTGTCTATATTGCCCAGACGGTGCCAGATGCATTCGCCGCACGGTTGGCGGATCAAGGGGCTGAGGTTGTGCGGGCCGGTGAAACCTATGAGGCGTCTATGGAAGCTGCAGCGCAGGCGGCGTCAGACAATGGCTGGCGGCTTTTGTCGGACAGCTCATGGGAGGGGTATATGGAATATCCTCACCGCGTCATGGAGGGATACCTTGCCTTGATGGCTGAGGCGATTGAACAGATGGAGCAGGTGCCCAGCCATATCTTTTTGCAGGCAGGCGTCGGCGGTTTGGCCGGATCATGCGCGACCTTGGCCCGGCAGGTTTGGGGGGACGTGCCGAGAATCATCGTGGTGGAACCGGCATTTGCCGCCGCGCTTTATGGGTCTGTCGCTGCAGGCGGACCAACCGAAGGTGGCGGGCCGGTCAGCAATATGGGGCGCCTGGATTGCAAGATGCCTTCGCTGATTGCGCTCAAAGGATTGGCGCGGGATGCGGATGATTTTGTGCTGCTGTCCGAGGCGGAGGCCGAAGCGGGCGCTGGCGCTATGATGGTGGCTGGATGGCCGTCAACGGAATCTGGCGCTGCTGGTGTTGCCGCCTTGCTGGCCGCATCCGCGGACCAACGTCGGGAACTGGATCTGACAAAAGACGCGCGGGTTCTGTGTATTTTAAGCGAGGGACCGGAGGGGTAAGCCCCGACCCTTTCATGTGAATGTCCTCTGAGGCAATATACCCCGGCGTGGCAACGGCACACAAAATGATGAAGCTTGATCCGATCAGGGTCGCCGTCCGCTCTAGGCTTTTGCAGGGTTCTGTGACCAACACTTCCACAGGTGAAGGGTCGATCCCCAAAGTCAGGTACATATCGAACAGGCTGTAGCGCTCGGAATAGGCGCCAACATGCACAGGAACAAGATGGCGGGAACCATGATCCGTTGATCGATGCGGATCAGTTTGCCGAAAAAGCCAGCAAAGCAAAGGCCAACAACCAGCAAAATCGATTGGGTCACGATTACCCCGGCAAAGATCGAGTTGACCAGACCAGGGTTGGCAGAAAAAAACACCGGGCCTGGCTCAAATCCGTGGATGGTCAATGCGCCAAGCAATACCGCGGTGACAGCATCCCCCGGCACCCCCAGCGACAGCATCGGGATCAATGCGCCCGCCGTCCCTGCGTTGTTGGCGGCTTCGGGGGCTGCGACGCCCTGAATGTTGCCTTTGCCAAATGTATCGGGGTCGGCTGCTGCGCGTTTAGCCTCGGCATAGGCCGCAAATGCAGCAATATCGCAACCTGCGCCGGGAACAGCGCCGACAAGAACGCCAATGAAAGCAGATTTGAGCATGGTCCAACGGGTGATGATCAAATCGGCCAGCCTTGGCAGGAAATTCCCTGTTGCAGCTTCTTTCGGGAACGTCAGCATGTTTTCGGCCCGCGCAAAGACTTGCGCCACGCCAAAAAAGCCAATCAGGACGGGGATCAGTTCCACACCGCCCAATAACTCACGCGACCCAAAAGTATAGCGGGTCTGGGCTGAAAGGGGGTCAAAGCCGATCGTTGTTATCAATACGCCAGCCGCAGCCGCCAAAGCGCCGCGCAGCAGGTTCTTGCCCGACACCGCCACGATCGTCGCAAGACCAAACAAGGTCAGGGCAAATGTCTGAAGTCAGCGCTTATGGGTCCAAATAGTGTCATTTGCTAAGAGAGGGTTTGTTGCTCATCGTAACCACCGAGGAGTGGACGATGAGAAAGACAACGAAGAGCCCCGG
>Ga0316202_10002965_pt1 | contig 10617 bp, 12 predicted proteins | sample 3monrhotite_MG_FD_204934 | JGI IMG/M metagenome (GOLD analysis project Ga0316202, IMG submission 204934) | Microbial mat bacterial communities from mineral coupon in-situ incubated in ocean water Damariscotta River, Maine, United States -... | ecosystem: Environmental > Aquatic > Marine >...
ACCAATTGTTTCCCATATTCGCTATAGCCCACACCTTAGAGTTTTGATACTTCACAAAATCATACTCAGAAAAACATGCCGAGGTTACATTGGCTTCTGTAGGCTCAATAATGTGATCAAAGAGAATAGCTGTTACTTCCTTAAGGTGCTCGTCATATGTTTTTCCTTTTGGTGTGATCAATTGAGCACCTTCGGATAGTGATTTTTTAACTTTCGCTATAGCTTCGTATTTTGTCATTTTTACATATAACGCTTAGCATCAACCGACCATTGTAGCGGTGTGAGGCTTGTGGCATTTGCCACAAATGAAACGCCACGGAAATGGGTCGGCTGAATGCAATTGTGTGTGCCCGGCATGGGTGCGATCTCATAGGGTGAAAGTCCCTTGTACATTATCCGGAAAGATGTCTAATGACAACTTCAAAAAGTACTAGCCGATGGCAAGGGTGGAAGGGTGACCGACCGTCTGAAGGAAGCCTGAGTGAAAATCTGCGAGCCAACGTACAGGACATTGGAAAGGTATTGGGTAGCGTCCCCTTATTTTCAATGAAGCATCTCTGCGAATAGCAGGCTAGGCGCCGTATACGGATCCGTACGTGCTGTGGAAGGTAACTACTTGAGTAGCTCCCTATCCCGATTAGGGTTTTATTGATAGATGCTTCCCCTTGAGCCAACATCCAAAATCCAAACCAAAAGATTATCATCTTCTATTTCGTACACTATCCTGTAGCTTCCAACTCTTGTTCGGTAAGCATTTGCATTACCGACTAGTTTTTTTGTGTCACTTCCTCTGGGCGTTAAACAGAGATAGTTTATTTTCTGGTCTATTCTAACCTTGATATTTCCAGGCAATTTTTTATATGCCTTCTTCGCCTTTTTACTAAATTTTACTTCGTACGCCATTTTTATCACCTTCCTTGTTATTTTTTAGGCCCTTTCCAAATTTCCATGTTGACATCTGTTCATTAGATTTTTTTTGTTTTTCTTTTTGCCTTTTTATTTCTTGAACATCTTTCATATCTTCAAACAAATCATTTTTCATTATTCATTATTCCTGAGTTATGAAATTCTTCAACAGTTTTATTATCGATTTTATCTTCCTCTTCCTCGATTTTTTTCAAAAAGAATTGATATGCATCACCAGTAATAATGGCCGCAGTAATACCACCATGTTCATCTAGTATTGTAATATCTTCATCTAGTGGATTTTCTTCATCCAATAGAACGATTAATTTCTCTCCGATTTCATTTTTATTAATTGATCTCATAATTTCTCCTTTTTGTGAGATTGTTTTTAAGCATAACGAGTCTGTAGGATAACCCCGCTTCTGAGAAATTCGTCGAATTTTTCGATTTTCTTGATTTATATCACATTGATATTTCTATTCTTTGGAAGTGCCATGTTTTGTTAATATACGCAGATTCCCCAATTTTTGAGTTATCCTACAGCTTCAACGCCTAAATCAGCGGCGCTGTTTTTTGCATCTGCTAGATTTTCTTGTTAGGGCATATACTCTCCGAAGCTTTCTGTATTCCCCGAGAATAGCAAGATTGATTTCCTTCAGATCATACAAGTGGTTGTTTCTCCTTTTCTCGACTGCTTCGCGTGAAAAAAACCAGTTGATTATTGTTTCGCAGCCATTCTCTACGAAGTAATCATTCGTGTTATTTTCGGGAATTGGGATTATTGCCCCTGATTTACTATTAATTATGGCACTCTTTATTAAGAAGCCGTTCAACATACTCATGAGTTCCTTGTCAAAACTGAGAAAAATGGAGCCATAAATTCCGCTTCACCACCAGAGTTTATGAGCTCCTCCATAAATCGAGGCACAGCCATATCCCAAGCAATATTATCTATTTTTTTTAGAAAGAATTTTGGCATAACACCTACATTAACCTGGTTTAGAAAAGGAATGCTTTGTCTGTCTGTAAAGTATTTGTGGGCAATGATCGCTTCTCGGTCAAAGTAAACTCCGACTGTATTCTGAACAAAGTCAAAATACTCCTCTATTTTCTTCTTTGCACCCTTCTTTGATGAAAATTGAATACGATACATTGCTATTAAACATAACAATATAGTCCGCTGAAACCTTAGTGTTTTCTCAGTTCTAAGCTTTCCATGTTCCGTAGCATAAAACTCGTATGTATATTTAACACAGTTTCGAACAGCAACCGGAAAGCTAAAAATTGATTCTGGGCCTGATGGGCTTGTTTTGTATTTTTTGCAATCAACGCTTCGAAATAGCTCTAGGCTTACAAGGTTCCACCTAAACTTTTTATTCAATTTTTTCCAGAACTCAAGTGGCGTTGCATCTTTTTTCAGTAAATGTGCCTTTAGGTATACTTGTTTTGTATTCTCGGTAAGATAAAAAAGATGGTCAAAATTGACGTCATCAACTAGCAGTTGATCTAATAGCCTAATAATTTCACCCTGATCTTTACCTAGGCTTCCCCCTTGAATAATGGTTTTGATATAGCTAGATAGGTTTGTGTCAAAGGCTAGCGTGTAATCTACGGGAATCTTGATTTCATTTTTTTTAATTGTGTCTTTAATTATTTCATCACTTATAAAATAAAGATTGTTCTTGGTGAAATAGTGAACTAAATACTTTTTATACACGGGAGAGTCAATGATCCTTTTTCGCGGAACCAATTCCCTTTCGTAACGTGCTAACCCTGTAATTGCACTTAATTCGGGGTGCATTCCCTTGAGACTAAGCCAAGCTTTTAGAACATCATTGGGTGAATCAGAATCTGATAGAATGGATGCACAGTCCTGAAAATACTCTTGATTATATGCCGACATATTATTTCTCGATTGGGGCCCTAGCTTATTAGTATTCGGCATTTTTGCTTTGCTATCCACAGTACTGTACGAAAAATCGGGTACATTTGCCTGCTAGTCATAAAAAACCCGTCAATTTGCCCTGATATTCTGATATTGACGGACTATTAAGGCATATCTGGTTTGTTATTTTTGTTCAAACCCTATTCTCTGAGAGTTATCATATTAATTCAAAATTCAGGGCCGATACGCACTAAACCCAGGTGGCAAACACTGAGGTTATTTCATGCGCGTTCCTTACCTGTTCATGCGTTCCATCAAGTAGCCCAGGCAATCCTGACGAATGACTTCGGTGTTCAACGTGAACATGGAAGGCATGACTTCACATGCCGTTTGCAATTCACCGTTATGTAAACGAAAAAAACGCCGGGAGGCATCCTGCCCCTGTTCGTCGATGACTTGTAACGGAATACTCGTTAGTTGGGGGTCAACAAAGCCCAGGGTAATACCTGCGGCCAGTTCGTGAAAATTGAGCCGATCCAGTTCAGGTAAAAACTGAATTTCATTTGTCCGCATTTTGCCATTACCATCATCATCAAAACGAATGTTGATATGTTCCGGTACGCTGACGGTAGCAACGGTATGAAACAAATCCATATCATGTGCGGCGATGGGGTGTGTGGGTAAGTCGGACAGTTGCAGACAGCTGTGAATAAAATCGGCGGCGTGTGCGGTGCCGTGAGGTTGACCAGGCTTACCACATTCCACGGTTACCGCTGGGCAGATGTCACTAAAGGCCATGGATTGCACGCCTTTGGGACGGGTGAAATAAACCACGGTGCGGGAAAATTGCGTGGCAAGGTGAAAGAAGCGTGCATCGAGCTGATTGATGCAACCGTAATGTGGATTGAGTCCAGTATTGTTGTGTACATCAATGCTGGCAAATACATTGCGTTTACGCAGTAAATCCACGATCTGGCGCATCATCCGGTGTTCGGGGGTATTGCCCGTGCAATCATCACCGAATCCGCGACAGGGCCAGACACGATTGTAATCCGGCTGGCCATGGAGGTGCCGTTGCTCCTGCTGTGCTGCGCTGACATTGCCGATAAAGATGCACAATTCGCGTGGCAGCTCTTGTTGCTGATATTTGCGGAGCACGGATTGTATCGCGGAAAGTCCAGTGGTTTCGTTGCCATGTAACAATACCGACACAAATAATGGCCAGGGTCGGCGACCGGGCAACTGGATCAGCGTGGGGCCGGGCAGTATCCGGTGCAGTTCCTGTGCTGTGCAGTCCAGTAAGCCATCGGGGACGTGATCAAGCAGGGTGAGCATGGTTGTTGATGCAAATTTTATTCGGGAATTTCCGACCGTTGATCCTGATATTCATCGTAACTGGGGTAATCCGGATCGCAGTTGGGCTCTCCCACTTGCTCGATACACTGGCGCTGGTGAAGGGCGCCGTAGCCTGCTCGTTTGAAGTCCTCGATACTACAGGCACTGAGCAAAATGAGTATTCCGAAAAACGGTAGCCGTTGCGCATTATTCATTGTCAAATCCTAGCAAATTATGGATTAGGCGGTGGTGAATTATAGGTAAAGTAACCATACAGGCGGCAATTGTATACACAAAATACGGATTACTGGGTGTTCTCAATGAATAAAGCTGTACCGCTGGGCCCTGCGGGTTGCGCCTGAAAAAATGCCAGATTGCTGAAGTTTTCCGATATCTTGGAGAGGAATGTGCCCGAGGAAACGTTGTAATAGCTTTGCAGTGTGGTGATAATGCCTAGCTGGATAACTGGAGGTTGAAGATGACAAAAGGTGGTTTTATATGAAAGTATTGATGTATATCTTTGTTATTTCATTTTCATTCTTTCAAGTGTCTTTATCTTTCGCCAGTTCAAAAGATTCAATCAATCTTTCTTTTGCTCCTGACCCCCAAACTCAGTGCCACCAATATGCTGTTGGTGTTGCGATAACTGAAAATAGCACTTTAGGTATAGTGCCATCGTATAACTGTGCAGACCGGCCTACTTACGGAACAATAGAGAAGCAGGTCACAAGTACGTTTAATCGACTGATTATTCCCTGGAGATACTCCCCGAACGGCGTATTCAAGAATGGCTATTTTGTAACGGCTCTGGTTGGGATAGAAAAAAATAAATTTAAGACGACTGTGGGGTCTGATGCAAACGTCAGCTTTATTGATACCGGCGTTTTGTTGGGGTATCAATGGTTTTGGCGAAATGGATTTAATATATCCGGTTTAATCGGGGTTGCACATTTGATCCAGTACAAACGAGACAAAAATATTTCTCCAGCCGAAAGCAATAAAGTGAGTGATTATCTGGACGAGCAAACGAGTACCAATACACATATTGGCGGTGGCGTTCAATTTGGATGGGCCTTCTGATAGGGAAGAAAGTTTTTCTGCTTTTATGCCATACCTCGCATACATAATCCTAAATTAATCCGTTAAATCGACTACGAGCGCCTAAGACACAGAACCTAAAGCCTTTTTCAGAACACGTTGAACTCACCGTATGGGTGATACGCCTTCGTCCAAAATAACCTGAAAAACACTTCGTCTTCTTCACCTTAGTCACTCTCGCTACGGTTTAACGGATTACTTTAGGATAGTTTGTCGCGCCCATGAATCGTGGTGCAGATGACGCGAGTCGATTCGCGTGTCTGTTTTAGTGCCTCCTTGTTATCAGTTGGTATTTTAGTGAACTCCAGTATATTATTGGGCTTCGGTCACTTTATGGGGCAGTATTCCACCATGGCAACCCAGGCAGAGCGGCGCGCGCAGACGCGTGAGAAATTATTGAGCGCAGCAAAAACGCTTTTCGAAGAACAGGGTTTTGAGGCGACATTGATCGATCAGGTTATCAAGTTGGCCAATGTTGCCAAAGGTACCTTTTATCAACATTTCGACTCAAAGCTTGAGATATTGATAGCGCTGGAGCGCGAGGCCGGGCGAGGAAAAACGCGGGAGGCGCTGGCGGCCATTGAGAGCGGGGCGCCCGCATTGCCTATTTTGGCAAGCTATCTGGAATCATTAGCTGGGTGGTTTACCGGGCGAGAAAAGATCGCCGAAGCGATGATCCTCTCCAGTCTGAGCAGAATTGGTGATGAAACAATTCATCACCCTGAACTCTCTGGCAGAGGGTTTATCCATGCGGTACTGAAAGCAGCGCAGCGGCAGGGGATGATTCGTGAAGATGCCGATGCCTGGGAATTGACCGGCATGGTGGGCGGTTTCATCACGTCCGCCGTGCTGTACTGGAGCCGCGATCCACAGGCGGGTCAGCTGAGTGAGTTATTGGAGCGTTCCTTGAAGTTGTTTTTGGAAGGCGCGCAGACCAAAGAGGTGGCACGGTGAAAGCGGGCTTTTTTACATGGCAGCAGGCCCATGAGGCCGGTGTCGCACAGTGCGGTGGTAAGGGTTGGAATCTGGCCCGATTGCACAGTTTTGGATTCAATGTTCCTGATGGCGGCGTGCTCAGTAGTGATATTTATCACCAGTTGTTGGCCGATCCGGTGCTGGAGTCATTAGTTAACCACTTTCGGATAATGCCTGACGATGCACTTGCCAGTTCTGATACGGCGCAACATCTGGAAACCATTCGCAGGACGATTGTGACAGTGGGACTGCCCGCGCAGTTTGCGCAACAGCTCACACAATTCCTAGAGGAGCAGGGGCTTTCCGATGCGCCACTGGCCGTGCGCTCCAGTGCCACACTGGAGGATGGCGAAAGCGCCTCATTTGCCGGTATCCATGAAAGTTATCTTAATGTGGTCGGTCAGCCAGCCATTGAGCAGGCGATTCTCAATTGTTTTGCGTCGCTTTGGACGCTTCGCGCGGTCACCTATCGCCGCAAAATGGGGATCGACGAACAAGCATTAAGCTGTGCTGTGGTGATTATGGCATTGGTCGATGCCAGTTCATCTGGCGTTGCTTTCTCCTGTGAACCGGCGACAGGCCGGGAGGATGTTACCGTCATCAATGCCAATTTTGGTTTTGGAGAGTCAGTGGTCGATGGTGTGATCGAACCAGATGAATACCGATTGAGTACTCATGATATGACGTTGCTTAGCGGGAGAACAGGGAGTAAAGCAAAACATACTCAGCTTAACGTCAATGGTGGAACACGCTTGGTTGAGTCCCGCAATACCCAGCATAAACAAGTGCTCTCGGTAGCGCAGGTCAGCCTCCTGGGGCGATTGGTACAACGGGTTTTTTGGGCGCTGAATGAAAAAGGCAGCGAACAACATCAGGATATCGAATGGGCATTTGATGGCCGGGCGTTTTTTCTGTTGCAAGCTCGCCCGGTAACGGTATTACCTCGTCTCACCTGCGATGCATTACGAAACCAAGTGGATATCTGGAGCAATGGTAATTTCCGGGATGCGGCCCCGCTGGTGCAATGTACCCTGGGTATCAGTCTATTTGCTTATCAAGTTGATATTATTTTGCGTGCGCCCTTTGAAAGTATTGGTTATTCCCTACCCGCCGGATTGCGTTTCATCAAATCGTTTCAGGGGCGCCCGTATTGCAATTCATCACTGATGCAGTGGCTTTATTTCGATAGTACGGGGTTTTTGCCTGCGGCGACCAATCGCAGCATGGGTGGTCATCAACAAGAAATTGAGATTGATATGAAGGCTCGCGGTGGTCTGGGCAAAAAACTACGCCGAGGCTGGAACACGGTGAAACTGATGCGGAAAATGAACCGCTACAAAAAAGAGGCGACGGCGTGTATTGCGAAAGAAACTGCTTTTGCTAATGCGTTTATTCGAGCAGACCTGACGACCTTGAGCGATGAAGCCCTGATCAGCAAGCTGCAATTGTGTGATCAGAGAATCGAAGCCTACGCGCTGCCATTCATTATGCTGACTGCACGTTCAGGCTCGGCGATCATGTTGTTTGAATTGTTGGAAAAACATTTTCCCGATAAAGGTACAGCCCTTGCCACAGCACTGCTTGCCGGTGCGGGCGATATCACCAGCGCTGACCATGGTTACCATCTTCAGGATCTTGCCGCCCTTGTTGGTACCGATCCAGCAGCACAGTTGTTTTTCAATGCCGACCCCTTTTTACCGGAAAGATGGCAAAACCTGCCGGAATCCTCATCGTTCAAACAAGCGTTTCAAGCGTTTATTGATGAATACGGGCACCGGGCGGTATACGAAGTTTATCTCGAGAGTCCTCGCTGGCGGGAAAAGCCGGATTATCTGCTGAATGTCATCAAGCAAAATATCAATGGCCTGTCATCATCGACAATAAAAGCGCAACAAAAACAGAAAGTGGAACGGGCGCGACAAACGCTTAAAAAGGAGTTGCCTTTCTATTTACAGGGGTTCGCCAAATCATTGGTTAAACAGGCGGCTTCCGGTGCGGCATCAAAGGAAATGGCAAAGTCCACCTATATCCGGTTATTCGAGCCGATGCGTCTGTTGTTACTTGAAGCGGGACGGAGATTTGAATTGCGAGGCTTGCTGCAAAGCGGTGATGAAATTTTTCACTGTGCCTATATCGAAGTGATGTCATTGCTCACTGGCGAGTGGAATGGTAAGGGGCTTAGGTTGCTGATTGAATCCCGTCGTAGAAACAGAGCGGCACTGGAAGAGCTTTCCCCGCCCGATTTAATTCTGGGTGAGCAAGCGCATTATTTAAAACCAGTGATGATGGGTTCAGGTAGCGAATGGGCTGGGATGGGGGTAGCCGCCGGATGTGCAGAAGGATGTGCCCGGTTGATTCGTACCCCGGAACAAGGTGGTTCGCTTAAGCCGGGTGATGTGCTGGTTGCCCCATCTACCGATCCGGCCTGGACGCCACTGTTTTTGAATGCTACGGCGATTGTGATGGAAACCGGTGGTCAACTTTCTCATGGAGCTATCGTTGCTCGCGAATACGGCATTCCCGCAGTGGTCAATATTCCGGGTTTGTTTAATGTGATTAGTGACGGTGAGCAAATTATTGTCGATGGTGATCGTGGTGTTGTGAAAAAGCATGTGTAATGGCTTGGGGTTTAATCTCTGTGGGTGTGATTCCCTGCAGCTTGTTGCGAATATCATCACTCCGGCGTAGGCCGGAATCCAGAGGTCGAATCGTCTGGATATTGGCCAGCGCCAGTGTGACGTGAAGAGGTTAATACCCCGCAAGCTTGCTCCGGCTATTGGGGCGGAGAAAGTTTGTGCCGGAGAGAGAAGAATGTCTTGCTTTTTAAGCCCGGACTCAAGGAGTCAGACCGGTATCATTGGGGATCTCAGTAATACGTTACGCAATAACGCAAACTAGGCTCCCCTTCGTACATTTTTTTATAACTCATTTTCTTCCATCAGTTTGGCCACGCCGATAGCGCCTTCAGAACCGGACGAACGCAAATTGGTCATTATGTTGACTCTATCACCTTTCGGCTTGTTTTGACTTAGCTTTGATTTCGCCTCGATACGATCCACTTTAATTCTGAAACCCACTATGGCATCAATCATTCTATCTGGATACTTCGGAGTCCATGGTTCATTTTGATATTTCTCGTATTTATGACTAAGAGATTCGATTAAATTCCGAACCTCTTGCTCTTCACTGATAAGGGTAGCTTTACCATACATATGCACTGCAGAGTAATTCCACGTTGGAACACCGGGTTCTTCGTAGTTGGATGGTGAAATATATGCATGAGGCCCTTGGTACATAACGAGAACATCATTTCCACTTTGAAAGTGTTCCCACTGTTCATTAGATTTCGCCATATGTCCCAATATAGTAAAAGTTTCATTTCCTTCAATCATCAATGGTAAATGAGAAGAAAATGGATCCCCTTCCTTTACTGTAACCAATGTTGCGAATGCGTATTCATTTGCTAATGAAATGATCCTGTTTTTATCATTTTCGATGAAGTTATTTGGGGTGTGCATGTTTGATATTTCGCTAAGTTATAATGCCAGATCTCTTTGCTGTATTTTTCGCGTATAATTTAAATCCCGGAGAAGGGAGGCCCAGACTATCCGATTAGTATGATGCATGCTAATTAAAGCAAATATTAAATAATTGGCGCTCCAATTAAATGTGGGTGTATATATAATACGAAGATACCATACGCGACTAAACTCGCTAATACAGTCGCTGCATCCCTGGTAAATGGATATACCTTTTCTTGCTTAGCCGCTCCCCGCATATTTGCTGAAAAAATACCAAACAAAGAGAAAGCACAGAAAGAGCCAAATAGTAATATTGCAGCAAGATCGCCATTTGCGAGCAAGTGTGTACCAGACCAGAGCGTGGCTCCCAAAAGCATTGGATGACGAAAGAACCGTTTAATATTAGATTTCATATCTGCGGCGGCAAATAAATAAAAAGAAAGGGGCATTGTTATTATTACAACATTTTTGCTCCATACAGGAGGATTCCATATTGGCTGAAAGGTCGCTATTGACATTCCATAGATTATTAAAATAATTCCAAGCAGTGAGAAAATAGAATAGATGACTTTGTATCGTTTCTCTCCTGTCTTTGAAATTATCATGCGTCGGAAACCTGCAAAACTAGGGATCAGATGCATACCAAAGAAAATCAATAGTCCCAAGATTAGGATGCTCATATATTCCTCATGTAGCTAACGACCTGATTCACTGACGAAATAAAGTATAGTGAGGTACGAAAGTAGCTTTATTTTTTCAGTGTAAGCGACGGTTGGATACTTTTTGGTACTATCATTCCTAGTAGCACAGAAGTCGACAGTATTATTAATGACTGATGCCGCCAGTTCGTTCAGCCAGTTCGTACAGCGCTACAGGTTCCACCTTTCCAAGTCTTTG
>Ga0316202_10002969_pt1 | contig 10604 bp, 8 predicted proteins | sample 3monrhotite_MG_FD_204934 | JGI IMG/M metagenome (GOLD analysis project Ga0316202, IMG submission 204934) | Microbial mat bacterial communities from mineral coupon in-situ incubated in ocean water Damariscotta River, Maine, United States -... | ecosystem: Environmental > Aquatic > Marine >...
CCGTCAAGCAGCGGGCCATTGGCCGTGTAGTAGGCTGGGGTGTAGGCGCCTGACTCAAAGAAGGGCACCTTCAGCAGACCGAGGCTGTTGCCGTCGTCTCCGTTGTAGGTCCCATCTGCGATGTCGGGGCCAAAATCACTGGCCGTGATCGCAGTCGCATATGTCTGGCCGACACTGACCGATCCGTCGCTGGTAACGGAGTGGACCTGAGTGACTGGATCACAGTCACCACCGGCGCAGTCTTGCGCAGAGGTGACTTGCTTTCCAGGCTCGCAGCCCGTCAGAGCAGTGAGGATCAGCACGGAGAGAGAGACGCTGCCAGAAGCGGCGGAGGGATGTCTCATCTATTGCGGCCTCGGTTGGCTATGGCGGAATGGGGATTCTCGGGTGTGAGGATACCTGAGGCCCCAGGGCTTGCCATCTTATATGAATCTTAGACAGGGCGAGGACACCGCAACGAACGCGTCTGGTGTGCCCTCGAAGGTGGGGATTCTGATCGCAACGAGCCAGCGATCACTACTCGCGCTTGCGCTCGCGGAGGACGAGGGCTTCCTGGCGGAGAAGCTGCACCTGCTCCGGCTCCAGCCAGTCCCACTCAGAGATGTACAGGCCCGCGATGTTGCGTGGATCGGTGGCCGGGTCCGTGGCGTCCTCGTTGAGTGGGAGACGGATGAAGTCGAGCGTGCCTTCCTTCGGCGGAGCCGCGGAGCCTTCCTGGGGCGGCTCTGGCGGCGCCTCCAGCTCGACCTCTTCCTCCTCAACCTCAGCCTGGACCACGCCTGGCTCGGGGACATCATACGGCCCGAGGCTGCCCGCCCCCTCGTCGACCTCGACCTCCGGTTCCTCGGCAGGCTCGACGGCGTCCTGCATTCCGAGGTCCTTTCGTACGTACGGTCGGTACGGAAGCGGGATGGCGACGCCTTCCATCTTGGACTTGTCACGGAGCCGATCCGTGGAGAGCCAGCTTCGCAGCGCGTCACCCTCGACGCGGGGAACCCACAGGCCAGACTTGCCCTTCGGGAGCTTCGGCGAGACTGGGACCCAGAGGTCAAACTTGCTGTTCTGGACCACTGGGCGGCGGGGCTGCTCTTCCTCGTTGCGCTTGACGAACGACTTCCGGAACGCGACCCGCATCTCAAGGGGGAGCAAGCCGACATCGAGCTGGAAGTAGAGCTCCTCGCCACTGTCGGTGATGAGGTCACGCAGGCGCGTGGTGCCGATGGCCATCAGGCACTTCGACGTCGGGCGCGCGTAGGTCAGACGGCGGGTCTGGTTCCCGAACCAGATCCAGCCATAGAGCAAGCTGGCGCGCTCCTGGGCAATCTTGACGGCGATCTGAGTGCGCTCTTCCTTGCCCTTCCAGCTACCGAGCCGACCGTGGATGATGGACAGGAGCTGAGAGACGCTGATCACATCTGGCACCGTGACCGAGCCGAGCAGCGCCCACCGCTCGACGCCGCTGACGCGTGCGTCGGCGTCCATGGGGTTGCCATAGTCCCAGGAGACCGTGTCCGTGCGCTCCAAGCCGTTGAGCACGTCGATGTTGTCGGTGAACAGCGTGACGACCCGGAAGGTCAGCTCGCGCTCTGCGCGCAGGAAGGTCTGGTTGCAGCGACCACACCACTCACCCGGAAGGAACGCGCGATCAGCGGAGTAGAGTTGGCCGCAGATCTCGCCCCAGAAGGTGGCGTTCTTGCACGCCTGAACCCGACCTTCTTTCGGCTTCTCGCCGATGACACCCCCCTCCCCTGCTGCGGGCGCGAGGTGGAGGAGGTCGTACAGCTTGAGCACCATCCGCGAGCGCCGGATGCGTTGATCGCGGATGCCGACCGCGGCGCACATGCACGTGAACGCGAGGAACCCCCACATCCCGAGGGACAGCTGGCCGTCCCACATGGGGCGGATGAGCGTGCCCGGCGCATAGGAGTTTCCAGGGATACCACCGATCTTGCAGAGCTGGGCGGTGCCCTCAAGCTCGATGAAGGAGGCGACCTCGATGATCTCGCCGCCGAGCTTTCCGCACGCGCCCTTGAAGCCACTCGCGATGCTCGCGGCCATGCCAAAGATCGCGGCGAGCCCCAACCCCGTGCCGACCACGCCGATGCTGACCGGGTCACGACGACCAAGGTGCCACAGCTGGCGAGCAAAGGCCCAGGAGACAAGCACGCCCAGGCCACCAAGCATGATGGTCAGCTCAAGGGTGGTCAGCGGCTTGCCGACCGCAGGGGAGACCATCAGCTTGCGCAATTGCCAGAAGCCGATGCCGGCGATGGCGTACGGGATGGTCCCCTCGAAGGCGAGCTCCAGGCCTCGCCAGACACCCATCGACTTCAGCGGTTCAACAGCCACGGCTACTCGTCCCGAACCGGGGGAATGACCTCAGCGTACGGTCCCGCCCCCTCGCGAGAGCCGATGAGCTGCAGGAGCTGTGTGGCGACCTCGTCGACCGACATCTCCAGTTGCTGTCGAAGACCGCTGAGCAGACGCACCCGATCACGGGTGGTCGAGGTCCGCGTCATCAACACAGAGCGGGCGGCCTGCAGCGCCGCCGCCGCGACGGTCTGGTATCGCGTCCAGTTCCGGCCGATGACCTGTCGGTCCCAGACGCCGCCCTGCGGCTCTGCGCGCCATACGTTCTGCTCAAGCCGCTCGAAGCGCTTGAGGAGGAGCTGGATGGCTTCGTGCTCGGGCTGCCAGATGCGCTGGATGTCCGTCGCCCAGTCCTGGCCGTTTCCGACCGCTGCGGCGAGCGGGAGGTAGTGCGCGCGGTTTGCCAGGCGCGGCTCGACGAAGCCGAGCTGCGCGCTCACAGACTCCCGCGCGACAATAAGGCCACCCTTGATCTGGGCCGACTTGATGTCGGGCACCATGACCAGGACACCGCGAACCGCCGAGCCGGAGCGCGTCGGCCAGTTGACCCGCATCTCCTCTTTGACCTGGAGGAGGAACTTGCGACCGTCCTTGCTCTCCACGATGGCCGAGCCAGGAGAGACCCGGACGCCCGTGGACATCGAGTCCGGCCGGCGCGTCCCAGGAGGACCACCGCTGGCCCAGTCGCCGTCGATCTCCAGGCCGTCGAGGACGAGCGAGGGGACCCCTGGCCAGCGGGCATCGAGGTAAGCCGACAGCAGCCTGTCAGATGTAGAGGCGATCGCCTGGAGGCTGTCCAGGTCGAGGACAGCACCTTCAGCCGGTCGGAAGATGTCAAACGAAGCGGAGGACATTCACTCACCCATGCAGCGCGACGATGCGAAGCGACACCCAGATGGGTAGCACACGCGAGAGAACCGTGGGGAACGGGGAGTCCGCCTTCCAGCCGATCAACACGTCTTCTCGGGCAAGCTCGAAGCCTTCGGAACCGCCCGGTTGGAAGCGAAGCAGCCCGCCGTCAATGCGCATCGGCTCCCCTCCCCCGTCCGAGGAGGCGCCGCCAGCCACGTGACACGCCGCACCGACCCGGCGCCGCTGCCACCACTCCGCGTCTCGGCAGCCAAACACCTCTGCGTCACGCGGCAGCGCGTCCTTGTCCGCAGGGGCACTGTCAGCCTGCACCGCCTGGATGCCCAGCTCTTCGCCCACCGTCTCGGTCAGAAGCTGGAGCGCACGCTCCACGGTGCCGCGGTGGGGATACCAGGTCGGCAGCCGCGCCGCGAGGCGCATCAGCCGGTCCGGCTTCTCTCGGTGGAGCTCCGGGCCGATGCCGAACGCCTCGACCAACACCGAGAGCAGGTCAGGCTTCGGTGAGAGCGGAGACCAGAGCATGTTTCGCGCCGCGATCAGCCACTCTGCCCACGCAAACGTGAGCAGGTAGCCCTCCAGGACCGTCGGCTCGCCACGTTTTTGGGCCGCCACAGCCGCGTTGGTCATCACAGACGGCAGGAAGAAGCCGTACGGAATGTGCCGAAACCGATCAATGCCGTCGGAGCCAGGGATGACCTGGAACGGGCGGTCCTGTCCGGTGACCGTGCCATCGGCCCACTCAAGGCCCGACATCCGCCCGGCGGCGGGAGACGGCAGGTCTTCGTCCTGGTCGATCTCCTGGTACAGACGCTCCAGCTCGACGCGGCCCATCTTGCGCAGGCGCGTCCGCGCAGCCATGACGCTGCCGTCCCGTGTGATGAGGGTCTCTGAGTGGGAGAGGATGTCGAGCATCTCATCCCGAGAGAGCTGCCCTGGGAGCTTGCCGAGCGCAGCCTGGCCAGCCCACTCCAGCTCGGCGGTGCGAAGCTTGAGAGAGGTCGGAGCGCTCATCCGGTCACCACCGTCCGAACCACTGCAGCGTTGAGCAGCAGGCGGGTACCCGGCGGCTGAAGCTCACGCCCAGACTCGTCCTGGAGGACAGGAATCGAGACCGAGTGCCCCTCCGCTACCTCGACCGGGCCCAGGATGTCTGTGACCGAGAAGCTCGGCAGAGGGAGGTCCGCAGGCTCATCAACCAGGACAGCAGTGAGCGGCCAGAATCGGGCCACAACAGCCTGCCGCACGACCGGAAGGCGCTTCATGTGACGCCGGACGAGACCGCGCACCACCTGGCGAGCCCAGTCGAGCATCTCCTCTGAGATGCTTCCGCTCATCGGGCCAATGACAACCAGCAGGGTCTCAGGACCAGAAGACGCGAGCTGCTCTCGCAGCGCGAGCTGCTCGGCCTCGATCTCAGCGGGGACGTTCCCCGGCAGCTCCAGCGGCCAGATGCTGTTCGAGAGCAGCGCACGCTCTGCGTGGCTCCAGCAGCGGACCATCCACCCTCGGCCCTTCGCGCCGAGGGCAACCCGGATGAGGCGCTCCCAGTCAGAGGGCATCACGGGAATACCACCGCCAGGAGTGAACAGGCGATCGATGGCCTCCTGCTCCTGCTCGCGGGCTGCGCCGAAGAACGTGCCGAGCGGGTTGCGCACGCCGATGAGGGTCGGCTCGGTCCGCGGAGGCTGCTCGACCAGCTCGATGATGCCCGGCCCGATGTCGCCCTGCGCACCGTCGGTGCGGCGATACCAGTCCAGGGAGACGATGTCCTTGGGCCGAAGCACGCGCTGGAAGCCCATGTCGTCGGCTGCGTTGACCGTCATCTGGCCTGCGGTCGGGTCGAGGGCCACGCCGTCAAAGTCCCGAACCGGCTCCTGGCCGGGGACGGACATGCTCGCGAGCGGGAGCTTGCGGACCAGCTCTGCGGCGTCCTGGGGGATCCCATGCTCCAGGAGGTGCTGGATCACCTGCTTGTTGACGACGTCTTCATACAAGAGGCTGACGGACTCAGGCACGTTGCGGGTGATGACCACCTCTCGGCCGTCGTTTACCGGCGGGGCGTTGGCCACCAGCAGTGCGTTGGCGAGCACCGAGATCGGGCGGTGCTCGGTCGCGATGAGGAGCTCCTTGTGCTTCTCCGAGACCTTGATGTCGACGGCCATGACAAGCACCAACCGGCGACCGCCCTCGGGATCAGGCAGGCGCAGACGCCAGGCGGTCTTGTACGACAGCGGCACCCGAGACAGACCCGCGGTCTCCTCGATGCCAAAGATGCGGATGTCGCGCGCGTCGTCCTCGCTGACGTTCTTGAGCACGAAGGCGATGCGCAGGTTGCTGGCGTGGAGGTCGTGCTCCGTGAGGTCGATGTGGATGTACATCTGCCGCGCGCGGTCTGCGAGCGAGCCCCACATTCCCTGCGCGAGCGCCTCGCTGACCCACTTCGGCTCCAGCTCTTCCTCTGATGCCTCCACGCTCCGGTGGATCGAGGGCGTGAGGTTGGCCAGCTTCTGATCCATGTGGGTCAGGGTGGTCCAGATCGCCTTGACCACTCCGGTCGGGATCGGGGCAGCGTGGCGCTCCAGCAGCTTCTTGACCGAGAAGTTCTCGGGCACGCCAGGGATGAGCACGGTGCCGCTGCGCAGGCCAGGAAGCGGCGCGGTGCCCCGCAGCAGCGGCGGGAGCGTGCCGTCAGCTGCGACGCGGACCGGCGGGGTCCAGTTGCTGTCGTCGAGGTTGCCCCACTGACCGTAGATGTCAGTGCCGTCCGCGAGGCCGCCCGGGACGGTCTCAGAGAACGCCCCCGCAAGATCGATCTGCGCGTGCAGGACGAGCCGCTCGCTCGACATCTGCTCGGCCTCAAGCTTCAGCCAGCCGAGCTTCCGCTCGTTGAGCGACTCGATGGCCTTGTTGAGGGTCTCCAGGAGGTCCTCAGCGTTGTTGCTGAGAAGCTCGTAGCGGATCCGCTCACCGTTGAAGATCCGGGAGCGGGTCGGCGACTGGCGCCAGCACTCGTGCGCCTGGAGGCCGTCCGCCTCTGGCGAGCCACCGAGGCAGTACAGCTCACCGTCGAGGAACTCGGTGATCGACTGGATGCGCACGTTGCGGATGTCGGTGGACGACTCCACCGGCACGAACTCGATGAGATCAATGTCTTCGGTCTGGATGGTGAAGAACCGCCACGGCGCAGGCCGATCAGGGTCCTGCGTCATCGCGCCAGGGCTCTCGGAGCCAACCACGACGACACCAAGCGCTGGTTGCGCGGGGATGACGTGGCCGCCCATCATGTGGACGAACTGCTGCACCGCCGAGAACGGGTATCGATCAAGCTGATCGCTGAGAAGCTCGACCAGCCAGGCAGCCTGCTCGAGCAGGATCCAGGCCGGGTCGGTGGAGTCAAACTCGTCTTCGTCGGCGTAATCGGGGTAATGCTCGGCAAGACGCTCGCGCAGATCGCGGAGCAGATCTTCACGATCAAGCTTCAGCAAGCCTGGAGGGGGGACACGCACGTGTAAGACTCCGGTTGATGATCAGGGCCCGTTGAGGATCAGGGCTCGACTGCGGCCTCGACCGACATGATGCCAGCCTCGGTCTCAATGTCCAACTCGACCTCTAAGCGCGCCTCGGTCCCAAGCGCGACCAGCGCGGACTCTGCGACCGGAATCGTCCGCTCTCGGTGGGTGCTCACGCTGCCGAGGTTGGTGACGGCATTGACCCGACAATCTTTCAGATCCATGCCAGGCAGCCACTTCCGGACTGCGCCCTCGACCTTGAAGCGCGCCTCGTTGACACGCTGCGGCGTGGCGGCCCTGCCGATGAGGTTCGACAGATCGACGCCGAAGTCCGGGTTCCACGGCAGCTGCCGGGGCCGGGTCTCCAGCACGATCTGGATCCGCGTCACGAGGCCGTCTTCGGGGGACATGTACGGCTTGTGCGCGCCCAGCGCGAGCGATGGATGCAACAACTTCTTCACGGTGCTCTCCGTCCGGTGCACCCCACCCAGGCCTGCGGGCGGGGCGCCGACAAGCCGGGCAGGAGCGGTATCAGGCCTTCGGCAGGCTGTTGGCCTTGAAGGTGATGTCGGTGCTCATCGCGCCCTCGCGCGTGGCGCGGTGCTCGACTTTGGTGATCACGAAGCTGCCCTCGAACGGCCAGGCCGCGTTCTTGATGGTCAGCTTTGCACCGCACGCCGCCTTGGGCACGCCCAGGCAGTGTGCGACGCCCTCCACAAAATCCATCGCCGCGGCGTCGAGGTCGGCCTTCGCCTTCGCCTTCGCCTCGGACTGGTTCTTGTAGAACGGCGCATCCACTCCACCGATCACAGAGATCTTCTTGCCGAAGTTCTTCTTGCCGAGATCGATGCCCATCTTCCCGCCGGAGTTCGTCGGCGATGGGGCGGTAGAGTACTTCACCTTCGTCTGCTTGGTTCCGTCCTTCTCGTGGTCACCCCAGAAGACCTGGACCTCGTTGAGGTGGTCCTTGAGGTTCGCGGTCAGGCGGATCTCAAGCAGATCCTCACCAAACATCAGCTCGACCGGCGAGCCGTAGGCCAGGTCTCGCCGCCCGAAGTGCAGCTCCTTGCCCACGACACGGCAGAAGTAGTTGTGCTCGCGCGCGAGACGCATCAAAAAGACCGCGTCGGTCTCGTTCTGCTGGAAGGTGAAGTCCGCGGTCGCATCGACGCCCTGCACCTTCGCCGTCAGAGACGGCTTGGCGCGACCGGCGATGGTCTTGACGATTTTGTCGTGCGGATCTTCCCAGATCTGGGTGATGTGCTCAGAGCGCATCCGGTGCAGGTAGTTGACCCCGATGAGGGTCACCTGCACACCGTGCCGGCGCCGGTAGTACGAGACCGCGATGATGTCGCCCTCGCGCTCGGTCGCCTTCGTAGAGCCTTCGTAGAAGGTCATCTTGAACGGCAGCCCAGGCTCGAGCAGGCTCGTGATCTCTTCTGCGAGCATCCCGTCGCCGCTGAAGGCCAGCGTCGCGGTCATCCCGTCCAGCTCACCGACCGCCTCGGTGTACGTGACCTCGCGCAGGAAGGGCATCAGGTCCTTCTTGCCCTTGACGGTCAGCTCTGGTGTCTTGACTTTCTCAGCCATGGTGTCCCTCCGAATTTGTCAGCGACATGCTGCTCAGAAGGACTTCTTCGAGGCCTTGCCAAACAAGGCAAGACGCGGATCCGTCGAGAACGACGCCGGCACGGTGAGCTTGGTGCTGCTCATCTTGTCGTACGAGAAGTCGTCCGTCGCCCCCGTCAGGACCGTTGGGTCCTTGGGCGCGTTGAACGCCTGGCCGAGCATCGCGATGCTGACCTCGGCGCGCTTGGGGATGCCGCGGAAGTCGAAGAGGACAGCCTTGGACTCGACGCTCTGGACGCCACCGAAGAACTGGAAGTCGCCCCACAGGAACGCACAGAACGGCGGGCGCTTGTACTTGTCCTTCTCGATCCAGCGCGGGATCGTCATGTCGTGGAGGACCATGATGTCGTCGATGACCGACGTTGTGTCAGCCATCCCCACCATCGAGGCGAGGCTGGAGATGGGCAGCATCAGCGCCGCCATCCCTGCCAGCCCCAGGTCGGGCTCCGTGACATCGAGAACGACGTCGAATTTCAGCTCGTCGGGCTTGGCACACTCCCAGGTGATGCCGCCCCAGGGACCGCCGCCCTTGTTCTTCGCGGTGAAGCCGCTGTTGCGGCTGATGGTGAATTCCTTCGGGTTGTACGGGAATTCCAGTTCCAGATCGCTGACCTCGAGACAGACCAGCTTCGCCTTGATGGGCTCCATAGACATGGCTTACTCCTGATGATTGGGAGGGTGGTCTGCTGATCAGATGAGGTTCGCGACGGGGTTGGCGATCATGTAGAGGTTGTTGTAGACGAGCGTGAGCTCTTCGGTGGCAATCTCAGTGCTCGACGAGTTCAGGTCCGCACCCTTCCACTGCTTGGGCCAGCAGTTGGTCAGGGTGTAGACCCGGAACGGCACACCCTTGCGGGTCATGTGGAACATGATGACGTTGCGGCGGAAGGCGTAGCCGATCTGGACCGACTCGACCCAGGCCTGCAGCTTGTCGCGCATCACAGAGCCCCACTTGAGCGTCAGCTCGCCCCGTTTTCCGGGGCCGTTGAAGGGTTTTAGGTGTGGAGAATAATTTCGCCCACCCTCAACCAACTCATACGGCTGAATCTCGTAGGTGATGTTCGACGCCTCGGTGAACGACCCGAACGAGTCGACCCCGATCGCGATCCGGAAGTTGTGGGCCACCATGGGCTGGTTCATGCCCATGTTGCCCTGCGAGGGGAAGTACATGCCGAGGGGGCTCATTGGCGGGAAGGGCATTTCACTGCTCCGTTAGCTGGGGTTGCTCACCCATTTTGACCATCACGCGGACCGAAACCTGCTGACACCAGGGACGGACCTGTGCCATGAGATCGGCATACAGGCCCGGTTCCTGTTGGCTCCGGATCACTCCTGCGCTCACCACCGGCGGCCCAGCCCCGTCAGGACCGACAACGATCCCACGGTCAAAGAACGGCCGCAGCGCCAGATCGATGTTCGCCGCCAGAGCAGTCGCCTCGATCTCCTGGGCGGGCCGGAACACGAACATGTCCGAGGCCTGCGCCAGCCGCTGGTGAATCAGCTTCACTGTCCGCACGCTCGCGATGTCCCACTCGCCCAGCGGGCGGCGGAAGGTCGGCGTGCTCGCAATCTCTGCGGAGTCGATGTCGTCATCGATCTCCAACACCGCGCAGGTGTCTGCTACCACGGAGTCAAGCGACGGCGGCGCGGGCTGCCCGAGCTGCACGGCGCGACTGCGGACGAAGTAGCGTCCCCTACCCAAATCGACGTCCTGGCCGGTCACCGCCTGGGTGACCTCCATGTCCTTGCTCGCGAGGTGCCCTGCGAGGGCGGCGCACGCGGGGCGCCAGCCGTGGCGGCGCATCGACGCGTGGCTGCCGGTCCACTGGCACAAGACAACGTCATTGCCCGTGATCCCAAGCAGGATCTGGCGGTTTTCTGACGGTGTGCCCGGGACCATGTCCATCAAGCCCAGCTGGTAGTAGTCCGTCCACTGCTGGGAGAAGTTCCGCACGGTGTCCCGCAACCGGGTCATGCGCGCGTATGTGTCGACCAGGCCCATCTTGTTGTTGGGCCACGGTCCCCCAGCGTCCGGGTACACCAACATGCACCCAGGCATCTCGCTGAGGAAGGGGTTGAGCATCTCAGAGACCATCGCCTTGTCGAGGTCCCAGGGGAGAAGCCCACGGCCGCGGACCAGGAGGATGTCAACCTCCGTGGCGCCGCTGGCGAGGAGCAGTGTGAAGGCGTCCCGGATCCGGCTGGGCAGCTGGGTGGCGATGCGGG
>Ga0316202_10002970_pt1 | contig 10603 bp, 6 predicted proteins | sample 3monrhotite_MG_FD_204934 | JGI IMG/M metagenome (GOLD analysis project Ga0316202, IMG submission 204934) | Microbial mat bacterial communities from mineral coupon in-situ incubated in ocean water Damariscotta River, Maine, United States -... | ecosystem: Environmental > Aquatic > Marine >...
CAGTCACGGTCTCGTACGGCGATCAGTACGCGATCATGCCGCAGATGGCGCCCATGATCGGGGCCACGATGGTCGCCCTGCCCACGATCCTGGCGCTGCCGCGCGCGGAGGTCACTCACCAAGCCCGTCGAGCGAGCACAGCTCGCGGCGGCGCTCGGGGAGTTTGTCTGCCTGCCGGGTGGCTGACGGGGCGGGGCGGGGATGGCATACTCCAACCTCCACCCCATCAATCTGGAGCGCACCATGCGTCACCCACTGCGCACCCTGGGCCTCGCGTCGGCCCTTATCGGCCTCGCCTGCTCGGGCCTGGAGGACGAGGAGTACGAGTACGAGGAGCCAATCTTCGACGAGGTCGAGCCGGCCGTCGCAGCTGGCCCCGCCGGGCAGGACATCTCTGCCTTCAGCATGTCGCCCGGTGACTGCTTCCAGGACTCCACCGAGACCACGGTCACCGACCTGGAGGTTGTGCCCTGCGCCCAGGCCCACGACAACGAGGTCTTCTACAAGTTCGACGTCTCGCAGAAGTCCTTCGACGAGGACGCGATCGAGGCCGAGGCCAGCGACGTCTGCAACACGAAGTTTGCCGACTACGTCGGGATTGCGTACCCCGACTCCAAGTACCAGACCATGTGGATGACCCCCACCCTCGGCTCCTGGACCGCCGCCGGTGACCGCGAGGTCGTCTGCGTGCTCTACGACGAGGGTCCGATGACCGGCACCGCGCGCCGCTCCAACCAGTAGGCTGCCCGAAAACAAAACGCGCCCCCGCTGTGTGGGCAGCGGGGGCGGGAGATGATCAGCGTGCCCAGATCGGGCGGCTGAGCAAAGGTGTCTTGAGGATCGTCTCGACCAGCGAGGCCTTGGGCTTCGCACCGGGCGCGCGCGCACGCTTGCCGACGGGCGTCGAGGCGATCAAGTTCCGGAACGTGCGGCCGACCGCGTAGGCGTCGCCGAACATGTTCTTGTGGATCTGGAAGCAGGGGATGTTGAGCCGCTGCGCCGTGTCCTCGACCATCCGAAGCTGGCCGCCCGAGTCGACGTGGAGGAGGCCGAAGGCGACCGGGTTGATGCCCGAGCGCTCGACCGCCGCCGTGAAGGTCCCGAACTGCTGCTGGTCACCGATCCACAGCATGAGGGCGTCCTCGTCGGGGCCGGGCGGCTTCTTGGCGAAGACGTCCCGGATGGCGGCGCCGTGGTCGGTGCCGCCGCCGGCCTGGAACCCCTTGAAGGCGTGGTTGACGCCCTTGGCCGAGGGGTGCCGGATGACGACCTCGCGGCCCTTGGTGTTGAACACCGCGACCGTGAGCTTGTCGAGCGGGAAGCCCTGGAGGAACTGCGCGAGGTAGCCCTTGGCCTCCTCGATCGAGCGGTTCATCGACGCCGAGACGTCGACGGCCACGTAGACGCGGACGCCACGAAGCTCCTCGGCGACGGCCTTCTGCAGCGCCCGGTCCGCCGCCGCCTGCAGCTTGCCCGCCGTCTCCGACTTGCGCACGCGCTTGGCGATGTTGGCGGCGCGCTGGTCCTCGGCGGCCTCGGTCGCCCGCATCCACCGCTCCCCGATCGCCGGGATCTCCAGGAGGCCCAGGTCTTCGAGGGTGGGGGTGAGGATGATGAGGTCGCTGTCGGACAGGCTCCCGGCCTCGATCGCCGCAGCGACGACGGCACGGGTCAGGCCGACCTCGGACGGCAGCAGGCCGACGAGGCGCTTGTAGTTGGGACGCGTCTCGACGATGCGCTGGCAGATGTCGCGCTCAGAGAGCCCGACCCAGCTCTCGGCCTGCGCGACCGCTGCGCCGATGGCGAGGGTGCGCCGGCCGTCTCCGGCCTGCTTCTGCTTCCAGCGGAGGATCTCAAAGAACCGTGCCGTGGTGGGCTTGTAGCCGACCCGACGAGCGAGCTGCATGACCGTGCGGCGGAAGCCGGCCCGGACGAGCCCGGTGAGCATGCGGGGGTTGTCCTCGCGGTGGCGGAGCCACCGGATGACCGCCTTGTTGTACCGACCGATCGCCGGGCTGCGCGCAGAGCGCGAGAAGCCGAGGTCACGGTTGATCTGGGCGACGCCCGGCAGGCGGAGCATGTCGCCGACCCGCAGCAGCAGCTTCGGGTTGAGGTCGCGCTTGTCGCGGCGCCGGAGCAGGCACATGGCCTCGCCGATCTCGCGGTAGTCCTCGTCGTTGAACAGCACCTCGCCGTCCTCGACGATGGGCTCGCCGAAGCGGCTCTGGACCAGCATGAAGCCCGCGAGGGCGACCTTCAGGTCACGGTGCTCCTGGGCAAAGGCCCACGACGCCCAGTGGGCCGCGAACTCGTTGTCCATCTTCCAGACCTCGGCGATCTGGCCGTACAGCCAGACGACCGCCTCGGGGAACAGGCCGGGCTTGCGGTACTCGCCGATGGTGCGACCGTCGACGAGGATGCGGCCGTCCTCCTGGAGCTCGCCGGCGAGGACCTTGCGGCTCTTGCCGCCGACCTTCTCCAGGCGGTACACGGTCTTGTCGCGGTGGGTGACCGGGTGCCAGCGCACGCCCATCGGGGTGGTGCGGTCGCGGACGATCATGCCCGGGCGGCCGTGGTAGAGGTGGTCTGCGTGCGTCAGGAGGGTCTCAAGGATCCGCTCTGCGGGACCCAGCGACTCGACGCGCTCGCGGTTGGGCTCGGTCATGGCAACCTCCGGAGGGCCCCGGACGTGCCGGGGCGAGTGGGGAAGCGAAGAAAGGGGGACACACCCACCCGAGTCAAGGTGCACGGGGGTTTGCAGCGGGAATTGAACCCGCTCCAACAGAGTAGAAGTCTGTTGCTCTACCAGTGAGCTATGCGTGTAGGCACAGTGGAGAGGATGGGTGCGAAGTGAGGGTGGTAGGAATCGAACCTACGAGTCTTGTGCGCTCTTGTGCGGTGGGCCGGAGGCACCGGCCCGAGGACGGGAGCGTGTTTTGCGTTAGCAAGGATTATGAGCCTTGTGCCGGACCATCCGGCGACACCCTCGAAAGAAAAGGAAGGGAGATACACCCACCCGAGTCGATGCGCTCGGTGTTTTTGTCTTGCGACAGGATTTGAACCTGTACCTTCAGATTGGAAGTCTGTTGCTCTACCAGTGAGCTACGCGTGTAGGCGCATCGTGTAGAGTGGGTGTAGAGTGAGGGTGGTAGGAATCGAACCTACGAGTCTTGTGCGCTCATTGAGAGAGGTCGGAGGCACCGACCTGAGTGCAGGAGCGTGTGTTGCGTTAGCAAGGATTATCAGCCTTGTGCCGGGCCATCCGGCGACACCCTCAGAATCATAGTGAAAAGGTCACACCCACCCGAGTCGCCGTACATGGTTGTTGTGCGACGGGACTTGAACCCGCTGCCGACAGGACCGAAACCTGTTGCTCTGACCAGATGAGCTACGCGTGTCTGTACGTCGGGCAGGGTGGGTGTGAAGTGGGGGTAGCAGGAATCGAACCTGCTAAGTGCGTGTATGCTCATTGAGATAGATCGGTCACCCGATCTGAGTTCAGGAGCGGTTGTTTGCGAGTGCAAGCATCAAAAGCTCGTGCCTATCCATTCGGCATTACCCCCACAAAGGGTACACTGAGGACGGGGAGGAGATGGCGGGGGCAGCAGGATTCGAACCTGCGCATCGCGTGTATGCTCTGATTGGGGTTGGGCAGCCGGGGCAGCCCGAGATCTGGAGCGTTTTGAGTTGCTTCTCAAGATTAATAGTCTTGTGCTCTACCACTGAGCTACACCCCCAGCGTCATCTCCACACCGCACAGCCAGGCTGTGTGGTGCATTGTCCTCGATGGAAAAGAACCCGTCATCCGTCTGGCTGTGTGCCGTCTGGTGACGTTCATTCCTTTTGCAGGGGCCGTGCCAGCTTTTGGGTGCAGCGAAAATCGGCTTTCTACCGTTTCCGCGCCATTGTGGAGCGCATCGGGTATCGCCACTGATATAAAAGGCGCGCTATTTTTATCGCTCTGTGAGCGGCGTGGGGAACGGCGCGGCGAGGCGGAAGCTGAGGGGATGGAACCGGATCTGGGGCAGGTAGATGCTGCGGTGGGTCACCCGCGCCTCGCGGGGGGAGTACCACCAGGCGCCGCCGCGGGTGATGCCGGTGTGGCCGCTCGACAGCTCGGCGCGGCTGGGGAGGGCCGGCGGCACGACGCGCAGGCCGTCGAGGCGCGGGCCACGGGGGTTGTAGAGGTCGCCGCACCAGTCGCGGGTGTTGCCGGCGACGCCGCGCACGCCGTACGGGCTCTCGTCGACGGGGAAGGTGTCGACGGGCACGGGCTGGGGACGGCCTGGGTGGGACTCGCGGTTGCAGCACCAGGAGGGATCGTAGCGGTCGCCCCAGGGGTACAGGCGGCCGTCGACGCCGCGGGCTGCCTTCTCCCACTCCAGCTCGCCCAGCAGGCGCCAGGGGCGGCCGCCGCGGGCCGCGGCCCAGCGGGCGTAGGCGACGGTGCCGGCCCAGGGCATCAGGATGGCGGGCATGTCCTGGAGCCAGACGTCTCCGGCGGCGTCGGGGACCAGCAGGAAGCGGCCCAGAGAGCTGCGGCCGTAGAGGAGGGCGCCCTCGGGGTCCTTGGGGGTCGCGCGGGCGCGCGGGGCGTAGCGCAGCGCGCGCTCTTCCTGGCCGCGGGCGACGAGGTCGTCGAGGAAGGCGATGTACTCGGCGTTGGTGACCGGGAAGCGCTTGGCGATGAGGCCGTCGCACCACAGCCGCCGCCGCGGCAGGCTCAGGCCTGCCTCGGGGTCGCCGCCGCTCCAGAACCAGCCGGCAGGCACGTAGCACTCGTCGCTGCGCAGCTCTCGGCGGAGGGGCAGGTAGACGGGCTGGGGCTGCTGGCCGCCGGGCGGCACCCCGTCCCAGTGCTCCTGGCGCTCGACGAGCAGGGGGTACAGGACCTCCTGGCGGTCGGGGTGCTGGATCTTGAGGAGGTAGCTCCCGATCGGGAGGTTGACCGCGAGCAGCGGCGTGTAGCCGAGGCTGCGCACGTACACGGGCACGAGGCGCCGCTGCCGGGTCTCGTAGCGGTACAGGCGCACGCGGGCGCCGGGCGGGTCGGTGTAGAGGGTCACCGCGCCCTCTCCGCGCAGGTAGCCAGAGAACCGGCCGCGGTCGTTGGCCCGCAGCAGGCGCTCCTGAAGCTCGGCCTCCCGCGGCTGGCCCTGCCGCTCGGCCTCGGCGTGCCGGCTCGCGTAGTGGTCGGCGAGGCGGTCGCGGGCCTCGGGGAGATCCTGCACATAGTGCAGGGCGGTGCGGAGGGTCTCGCGGTACTCCAGCTCCTTGAGGGCGGCCTCGCGCTCCAGGGCGTCGGCCTCGTCCTGCTTGCTCCAGCCGGGCTGCTTGTGGGCCTCGGAGGCGTGCGGGCGCACGTCGGCGAGCAGCTTGTCGGCCTCGGTCCGCAGCGCGCGGACCCGGTCGCGCAGGCGGGCCTGCTCGGGTCGCATGCGGTCGGCGCGGGAGACGATCTTGAGGGCGACGTCGCGGCGGCGGGCGCCCTCCAGCCAGCTCGTGATCGCCTCGGCGAGGGCGAGGGGGCTGCGCAGGCGATCCTCGGGCTCGCGGGCCATCGCGGCGGTGCAAGCTTCTTCGAGCTCGGCGGGGATCGGCGGGCCGCTCTGCGCGCGGGGCGGGCGGGGCGGCCCGGCGAGCAGCTTGCGGAGGATCTCATGCGGGTCGCCGCGGAAGGGCGGGCGCCCGGTGAGGATGTGGTAGAGCGTTGCGCCCAGGGCGTAGGTGTCGGCGCGGGGGCCGACCTGCCGCGCGCCGTCGGCCTGCTCGAAGGGCATGTAGGCCGGCGTGCCCACCACGCCGGCGTCGAATGCCTCGACCCCGACGATGGGGTCAGCGGCGAATCGGCCCCGGCGCTGGTCGAGCACCCGCGCGATGCCCCAGTCCATCACCAGCACCTCTCCGAAGGCGCCGACCATGATGTTCTCGGGCTTGATGTCGCGGTGGATGACGCCGCGGCTGTGGGCGTAGGCGATCGCCTCGCAGGCCCGCCGGAGCGCGCCGAGCAGGCGCCGGAGGCTCCAGGGCGGCTGGTCCTCGCCGGCCGGCGCCTCGCCCCAGCCCTCGGGGCTGCTGCCCCGGTGGACGGCCCGGATCGCCTCCTTGAGGGTCTGGCCGCGGATCTCGCGCATCGTGTAGTAGGGCTGGTCGCTGGCGAGCGCGCCGACGTCGTGGACCGGCACGATGCCAGGGTGCTGGAGCTGCGCGGTGATGCGGGCCTCGGCGAGGAAGCGGGCCTGGGCCTGGTTGGAGCGCAGCAGGCTCCGCTTGAGGACCTTCCGGGCCATGCTCCGGTTGAGCTGCCGGTCGAAGACGCGGTGGACCTCGCCCATCCCGCCGACGCCCAGCTCGTCGAGCACCTCGTAGCGGGCCTCTGGCGCGAGGCTGGCGGCGGGCTCGCTGGTGGGGGCTGCGGCCTCGACCTGGGACCACAGGGAGCCGGGGCTGCTCTGCATCCAGGTGTCTTCGGGAGGCGGCGCGGGCTCCAGCAGCTCCAGCAGGTCCTCAAGACAGTCCGGGCCGAGCCCATACAGATCGGCGATGCGCAGCAGCTGGCCGCGAATGTTGGCGTCTGAGCTCATCGTGGAGGGCCAGGGGGCAGGCAAAACGGTGCCCCAGGGACTTATCATGGGCACGATGTCCGACGACTTAAAGCTGAACCGCCTGACCCGCTTCCACAAGCACTCTCCACGCCTTTTGCTTGAGTGGCACGGGAGCTGCGAGGTCCCTGCGGGCTGCGGCGGCGCGGTGATGCGCTGGCGAGACCCCTCTGACGGCCAGGCGGCCACGGTGTCGCTGTATTGCGACGCCGAGGGCCTCCAGGTGACCCTCAACGGCGCCCGCCCGCCGACACGGCGGGTGCTGCTCCCGTTCGGCCCCGTGGTGGTCGCGCTGCACCTGCGCGGCACCCCGCGCACCGGCGGCCTGCTGTTCGCGCTCCAGAGCGCCCCGCTGCACCGGGGGCCGGACGGCACGCCCTTCCGCGCGGAGCCGCTGCTGCTCTCGGGGCCGCGCGCGGGCTGGCGCTACACGACCACCCTGCCGGACGGCGACTGGCGCACGGAGGCAGGCTACGACGACAGCGACTGGTCGCCGCTGGTCGAGGTGCCGCCGGTGGCGGCGCACCGCGCCGGGCGGCGCTCGTGGGGCGTGCGCTCGCTGGAGCAGGCCGGCGCGAAGGCGATGGGCTTTCCGTCACCGCCTCCCCACGAGGCGTGGATCCGCTGCACCACCACGCTGGAGGCGCCGTGACCCCGCTGGTCTTTGTGCCGCAGCACTTCGGCGCCCTGCTCTACGACCGCCGCTGTGGCCGCTACTACCCCTACGATGCGGACGCCGCCGCGGTGCTCTCGGCGCTGTGCGCGGCAGATGTCGACACCGTCGCCGCGGCGCACCCCGCCCCGGAGCAGGTCGAGGACTTCTGCGACAGCCTCGCTGCGATGGACTTCCTCACCCCCGACGGCCGCCTCGCGGCGGTGGCGGTGGACGCCGAGCCGCCGGCCGACCACCTGCTCGGGCCGCTGGCGGTTCACCTGGAGGTGGTCGGGACCTGCAACCTCTCGTGCGCCCACTGCTTCGCGGCGCCGCTGCCGCGGGCGCCGGACCGGCTGACCCTCGCCGAGATGGACGACCTCTTCGGCCAGATGGCCGCGCTCGGCAGCCAGCGGCTGTCGCTGACCGGCGGAGAGCCCTTCGTCCGCCGAGACTTCATCGACATCATCGACGCCGCCACCAGCCACGGCCTCTCGCCGAGCATCACCACCAACGGCCTCCTGCTGACCGAGGCGCTGGCCCGCGCGCTGGGCGCGCGGCCGCTGCTGTGGCTCAACGTCAGCCTGGACGGTGCGACCGCCGCCGTCAGCGACGCCGTCCGGGGCGCCGGGACGTTCGAGCGGGTCTGTGAAAAAGTTCGCATGCTGCGGCGGCACGCGCGGTTCTCGATGGCGTTCACGCTGACCGCCGCGAACATCCACCAGGCCGCCGACTGCGCCCGCCTCGCCCGCGAGCTTGGCGCCGAGAGCGCGGTGTTTCGGCCGCTGTACCCCGCCGGCGCCGCGCTGCGTCGGCTCGACCTGATGCCCTCGTTTGAGGGGTACCTCTCCGCGCTCCGCGCGGTGGAGGGCCTCGCCATCGACATCGACGGCTTCGGCCCCGCGCAGCGCGCGGCACGGCAGGCGCGTGTGTATGGGAACGGCGGCTGTGGGGCCGGGAACCTCATCTGCTCGATCTCGGCCGAGGGCCAGGTCAGCCCGTGCTCGTACCTCGGCCCGGCGATGGAGGCGGCCAGCATCCGCGCGCGCAGCCTCTCGGACATCTGGTCGGCCAGCCAGACCTTCCAGGCCATACGGGCGCTCCCCAGCGGCTCGCCAGGATGCTTCTCTGGCGGATGCCGCGCGCGCTCTCAGGCACTCCACGGCGACCTCAACGCCCCCGACCCGTGGCAGGAAGCCGCCGATCAGATGCAGGCCCGCTCGCCAACACTCACAACGGGGGTGTCTGCGTGAGGGAAGGTTACGAGTGGATTTTGTCGGCATCGGTCGACGGCGTTCCGGTGGGGCGCCTGCTCGGCGCGGCGGCAGCACTGGAGGCGGCGGGCGACCCGGAGGGCGCAGCGGCGGCGCTGGATCAGGCGCACATGCTGGCGCCCGGTGACCGTGCTGTGGCGGCCGAGCGCGCGCGTGTGCTCGATGGCCTCGCGGAGATCGTCCACGGCCTGCGGTTTTGCTACGTGCCCGACGGGGCGTTCTGGATGGGCTCTGAGGACGGAGACCCCGACGAGCAGCCGGTGCACGTCCGCTGCGTCGGTGGCCTGTGGGTCGCGGAGGAGCCGATGACGCTGGCCGCGTTCGAAGACCTGATGGGCTGGCATGGCTCGGTCCCTGCCGGGGACGCGCACCTGCGCGAGGAGGGCTCCGGGGTCCGCTACCACTACTCGACGGTCAAAGATGACGACGAGCCGCTGCCGGAGCGCCCGCCGGAGCTGACGACGCCACGGCGGCGCGCCGAGAGCAACGAGAAGCCGATGGTCGCGTCATCGTACCGAGCGGCGGATGCCGTCGCGGGCCGGATGGCGACCGCGGACTGGCGGTTCCGGCTCCCGAGCGAGGCCGAGTGGGAGAAGGCTGCGCGCGGCGGGCTCGTCTGCAAGCGCTACGCCTGGGGGGATGCGCCCCCCACGCCTGAGGTCTGCTGCTTTGACGAGTTTGTCGACTTCACGATCACAGAGACGCGCAAGCTGCCGCCGAACGGGTACGGGCTGCGCGCGATGTGCGGGTCGGTGTGGGAGTGGACCACCGACCGCTACGACGCGCTCGCCTACCGCAGCGGCCGGGTCGATCCGGCTGCCACCGAGCGGGTGCTGCGGGGCGGCTCGTGGGCCGACATGGCGCCAGCGGTCACCGTTTCGTTTCGGATGTCGCTGGCGCCGTCGTTTGAGTACGGATTTGACGCGCCGACGGTCGGCTTTCGTCTGTGCGCGGAGCGGATCAGCCCTCGTCGTCGCAGATGAAGCCCTCGACCTCCAGGGCGTCGATGAGGTGCTTGTTGTAGTTGGAGCCGGTCGCCGCGGTGAAGCCGATGTGGGCCGGGAAGCTGGCGATCTCGGGGACCTTCTGGCTCAGGTAGACGGTGCCGTCGATCGAGACCGTGACGGTCTGACCGATGACCTCGACCTCCATGTCGTGCCACTGGCCGTCCTCGACGTTGGGGATCGGGGCGTAGGCGACGCCGTTGCCCTTCGAGGCCCCGTCGATGACCACCGAGATGTGCTCCTGGGTGGTCGGCTCGGTGTAGCCGGGGTCGCCGGTGTTGTCCCAGGTGTCGACCTCGATGCTCCAGCCGGGCAGGCTGCCGTAGCCGATGCCGCCGCCGTTGGAGCCGGTGTAGGTCGTGAGCCGGTCGGTGTCGATCGCCGTCAGCGAGAAGCCGTCGGCGCCCGAGGAGTCCTTGCTGCCCGCGTAGAACTGGAAGGCGATGTAGACGTTGTCGGACTGGACCGTCTCGGAGGTCATGAAGACGGTGCCGGCCTGGTAGCGGCTGTCCGGGGTCAGCTCCAGCCAGGCGTTGGTGGCGTCCCAGCTCGACGAGCCGCTGAAGGTCCAGCTCTTGAGGTCGATGTTGTCCTCGGTGTAACCTTCGTTCTGGCAGACCGAGAAGGTCTCCTGGGCGACCTGGCCGCAGGAGTCGGTCGCGGTGAGGGTCACGCTGTGGTCGCCGGGCGTGCGCAGCGTGCCGTCCCAGGTGTGGCTGATCAGCCCGGTGCTGTCTGCGCCGGTGGTGTCGAGCACGCCGTCGACGTCCGACTCCCAGGAGACCCCCAGGAACGCGGGGCTCTCGTCGTCGCTGGCCTGTGCCTCCATCAGCTCCTGGGCGCCCGGCGCGATGACCGGCGGGATCGAGCCCAGCACGAGGCCCGGCGCCTGGTTGGCCGCCGCGTCCAGCGCGACACTGATGGTGGGGCTGTTGGGGTCGTTGGTCCCGAACGAGATGGTCCCGGAGCCGCCCGTGCTGCCCGGCGCGACGACGATGTCGACCGACTGGCCCGGCTCGACCTCGGTGGCCCCGCTGATCAGGGTCCAGTCGCCGGTGATGTCCGGCGTGT
>Ga0316202_10002971_pt1 | contig 10600 bp, 11 predicted proteins | sample 3monrhotite_MG_FD_204934 | JGI IMG/M metagenome (GOLD analysis project Ga0316202, IMG submission 204934) | Microbial mat bacterial communities from mineral coupon in-situ incubated in ocean water Damariscotta River, Maine, United States -... | ecosystem: Environmental > Aquatic > Marine >...
TCTAATACCCTCGGTATTCGGCCATGCCCATATTGGCGAGCGCATCGGCGCGTTCGTTTTCCGGATGGCCCGCATGACCTTTGACCCAGTGCCAGTTTACCTCATGGCGCTGGGTCGCTTCGTCCAGCCGTTGCCACAGGTCGGTGTTTTTGACGGGCTTTTTAGCTGCATTGCGCCAGCCGTTCTTCTTCCAGTTGGGCAGCCACTTTGTAATGCCGTCCCCCACATATTTTGAATCTGTATAAATATCCACATCGCGCCCTTTGGACAAAGCCTCCAAGGCTTGGATGGCAGCCATCAGCTCCATGCGATTGTTTGTGGTCTCCATTTCTCCGCCGCAAAGCTCTTTTTCTTCGCCGCCCGACAGCATTAAAACACCCCAACCACCCGGTCCGGGATTGCCGGAACAGGCACCGTCGGTATAGATTTTAAGTTTACTCAATTTATACTCCGTAGGCAGATGGACTTGCCGTGCCATGAAATCTCAAATGGGACAAAAGGGCAAGGGGATCTTTCGGCGTAACCAAGGCACCGGAATCGCGTGCCAGCCAATCATTGAGTCGCGTAAGCACAAACCGTAAAGCAGCTCCGCGAGCCAGCATGGGCAAGGCGGCAATCTCCGATGCCTCAAGATTGCGCAGAGATTGATAGCCTTTGATCAGGGACGCTGATTTGTCCGCCTCAAATGTGCCATCCGCGGCAAAGCACCAGGCGTTGATCATGACGGCCAGGTCATAGGCAAGGGCATCCGTGCAGGCGAAGTAAAAATCAATGAGCCCGGAAACGTCATCCCCCGCAAACAAGACATTGTCTGGGAACAGGTCCCCATGGATGATCCCTTGGGGCAGGTTCTGAGGCCAATCGCCGAGAACCAGCAGCAACTCATCATTCAGTAAGCTTGCCAATCCGGCCTGTACCGTGTCTGCCCTTAGCGCGGTGGCCCCTAGCAGGCTGGACCAGGATTGGGGCCCCATGTCATTCGCTCGGACGGCGGAAAAATCTGCCCCGGCAAGATGCAATTGGGCCAATGCCGCCCCGGCATTCTCACATTGTAAGGCGGAGGGAGGATCCGCCGAAACACCGTCCAGAAATTCGATCAGGGCGGCAGGTCGACCACATAAGTGCCCAAGGGGGTTTCCTGATTTCGGCAGCACGGGCCGGGCGCTCTTGACCCCGCGACCGGCAATGAAATTCATCAGGCCCAAAAAATAGGGCAGGTCACTCGCATCCACGCGCTTCTCATAAAGGGTCAGAATGAATGAGCCCTTGGTGGTCTTGAGAAGGTAATTGGAATTCTCCACCCCCTCTGCAATGCCCTTAAATAAAATCGCCGAGCCCACATCATAAGAGCCAAGAAAATCATTGAGCTTGGAAGGGGAAACGCGGGTGTAAACAGCCATGCGCTAGCTCCCCGTGCCCTTGCGCCCATCCGGTGCATCGTCCGTTGTGAGCACCCGGGGCAGTTTGAACTCGATGGTCTCGTCACGCACGCGAATTTCTTCGACCTCAACAACCCCCTTCCCGCGAAAGGCGGCGATCACTTCATCTACCAAAATTTCAGGCGCAGAGGCGCCGGCGGTAATGCCAACAATTTTGGCATTTTCCAACGCACCCCAATCAAGATCTGAGGCTCTCTGCACCAGCGCGGAGTAGGGGCAGCCTTCTCGGGTGCCCAGTTCCACAAGGCGCATGGAATTAGATGAGTTCGGGGCGCCGATCACCAGCAAGGCATCACAGCGGTGGGCAATTTCCTTTACCGCCTCCTGCCGGTTTGTCGTGGCGTAGCAAATGTCTTCCTTGTGCGGCATCTCAATGGACGGAAAACGTTTCTGCAAGGTGGCGACAATCTCTGCCGTATCATCAACTGACAAGGTTGTCTGCGTGATATAAGCGAGCTTGGCAGGATCTTGTGGCTCAAAGGCTTCGGCATCCGCTACGGTTTCGATCAGCCTGACCGCGCCGCCGGGCAATTGTCCCATGGTGCCAATCACCTCCGGGTGGCCTTCATGGCCAATAAGGATGATCTGCAGTCCTTGGGCAAAATGGCGTTCCGCTTCCACATGAACCTTGGAGACAAGAGGGCAGGTGGCGTCCAGATAGAAAAGCTCACGGGCCTGGGCTTCCTCCGGGACGGATTTGGGCACCCCGTGGGCGGAAAATATCACCGGGGCGCCGTCTGGCACTTCGGTCAATTCATCCACGAAAACTGCGCCCATATCCTCAAGGCGGTTCACCACAAAACGATTATGGACGATCTCATGGCGCACATAGACGGGTGGGCCATATTTCTCGATAGCCGATTCAACGATCTGGATGGCCCTGTCCACACCGGCGCAAAACCCTCGAGGGGCAGCAAGAAGAATGCGACGAGATGGGCTCATTGGGGCTCTAGCTTTCAAAGGGCGTGTTATGAGACATGAATGTGGCTGCTTCAGGCCAAAAGGTCCAGTGATGAGGCACAATCAACGGTCTTGGCCGCTTGCTCCTCAGGCTACAGCCCGCTAAAGTCCGGCCAAACCGGACCCCTCGAAAACCCCGAAATGGAGCCCCCGCTAGATGTCAGATCAAGAACCCGTTGTTGCCGCGAAGGAACCTGCTCTGGTCAAGATCGAAGATGGGAAATCCTATTTTTGGTGTGCCTGTGGCCGATCCAAGAACCAACCGTTTTGCGACGGCAGCCACAAGGGCACGAAATTCACCCCGGTAGAATACATAGCGGAAAAGAACGGCATGGTCATGATGTGCCAGTGCAAGAAATCCAAGCGCGCGCCCATTTGCGACGGCAGCCACAACAGCCTGTAAGGAAATTGAATATGCGTCTGGTTTCATTAAGTGCAGTGATCGTGTTGGCCGGTTTGGGGGCATGTACCTCTGCCCTCGAAAGCATGACCGTGCCGAACGTTGGCGAATGCCCGCAAGCGACAATTCTGGCTGAAGCGGTCGATGCCACGGTCTTTAACTCCGCGACGGGACGGGATTTGCCGGATATTCAGTATCAGGCCCATCTGTCTGATTTGGAGTCAACTTGCGACTATGGTCGGACCCGCGGCGTGCGCATGGCCTATACGCGATTGAATTTCAACGTGTCTGTTGACCTGGGATCAGCGGCCATGTCCCGCCCCATTGACGTACCCTATTTTGTGGCCGTCATTGTGCCGGAAACACAGACGGTCCTGATCAGGGAAGTCTTTACCGTTCGTGCGGCCTTTGAAGGGAACACGCGCAGTGTGATCATTCCAGATCACATTGGCAGTATTGCCATCCCGGTTTCTGAAGGGGCTGATGGTGGCGCTTATGAAGTTATTATTGGATTTCAGCTCACGCCGGAGCAGGTGGAGTTTAACCGCGCCAGCAGGCATTAGGCGAAGATCAGATGCCAAGCTTGATTGAACTTCTCAGCACCAAACTGGGGGGCGCCTTCGCCGCTGAAGGGTTGGATGCCGCCTTAGGCCATGTGCGCGTCTCTGACCGGCCGGATTTGGCTCAGTTCCAATGCAATGGCGCCATGGCGGCGGCCAAGATTGCCAAGGCAAATCCGCGAGCCATTGCGGAGAAGATCAAGGGCCGGTTGGACAGCGACCCCATCCTGGAAAAGGTGGAACTTGCGGGCCCGGGGTTTATCAATCTGACTCTGACGGATGATTTCCTTAGCTCACAGATCAATTCTACCGCCGGGGACGCCCGTCTGGGTATTGCCAAAAATGACCCGGCTCAAAATGTAGTGGTCGATTTCGGTGGCCCGAACGTGGCAAAGCCCATGCATGTGGGCCATTTGCGCTCCTCCATCATTGGGGATTCGCTGCAACGCTTGTTCCGCTTTATGGGGGACAACGTGACCTCTGATGTACATATGGGCGATTGGGGCCTTCAGATGGGGCAGGTTCTCTATGGCCTCGAACATCCAGAGCTCACCGGCGTTACCGTAGACGGCCTGCCGGATCTTGAGGATCTGGAAAAGATCTATCCCGCTGTCAGTGCTGCCTGCAAAGAAGATGAGAACGTTAGAGACGCGGCGCGGGCGATCACTGCCAAATTGCAAGAACGCGACAATGTCTATTATCCCAAGTGGAAAGAAGTGCGGCGTGTTTCCGTCGATGCCATGCGGGAGGGGTTTACCTCCCTTGGCGTTACCTTCGATGAATACAAGGGCGAGGCGGATGCGGACCCGCTGATCGCGCCTATGGTCGAAGATTTGAAAACCAAAGGCGTTACCCGCATGAGCGATGGGGCGCTGGTCATTGACGTTGAGGAAGACGGCGACAAGAAGGAAATGCCGCCGCTGATCTTGCTCAAATCAGATGGTGCGGCCATGTATTCCACAACGGATCTGGGCACTATCATCGATCGGGTGAATTGCCATAGTCCGGATTTGATCCTTTACGTGGTGGATCAACGGCAGCATTTGCATTTTGAACAGGTTTTCCGCGCGGCCATCAAAGGTGGCATCAACGGAAATGCTGCCATGGAACATCTCGGCTTTGGCACCATGAATGGCACAGACAACAAGCCGTTCAAGACCCGTGAAGGCGGCGTCATGAAACTGGCCGAACTTATTGCCATGGCAACGGAGACCGCTTTGAAGCGGATCGAAGAAGCGGGCCTTGCGGCAGATAGCACGGATGATGAGAAAGAAAACGTCGCCAGGCAAATTGGCATTGCGGCCATCAAGTTTGCCGATCTTTCAAATCACCGTGTCTCAAATTACGTGTTTGATCTTGATCGCATGGTCGCCTTCGAAGGCAAGACCGGTCCGTATCTGCAATATGCTGCTGTACGGATCAAATCAATCCTTGCCCGCGCCATTGAACAGGATCGCGACGCAAGCGGGCCTATTGTCATTGGCGAACGCGAAGAGCGGAACCTGGTTCTGGCCTTGTCCGGTCTCGGCGGGGCGCTGGATATGGCCTATGACAAGCGCGCGCCCAATGCCCTGACCGATTATGTCTATGGGCTGGCGCAAGCGTTCTCCAGTTTTTACGCAGCGTGCCCCGCCATCCGGGAAGATGACGAAGAGATTCGCGGGAGCCGTCTGGCCCTGTGCCGCCTCACGTTGGCGCATTTGACCCTGGTGTTGGATCTTTTGGGAATTGAAATTCCTGAACGAATGTAAGCACTTAAGGGAAGCTATGCCCTTCCACTTTTCCCAATCCAAATTCCCCTTGTCATGGGCAATCTGGCAGGGCAAAACACACCACGCAAATCTTCCTCGCGGGAGAGATCGGAGCCTCTTGTTGCAAGATGAGCTTCGACGCCGAAGGAGCAACCGCCCCGGAAACTCTCAGGCACCAAGGACCGCAAGAAAGCTGCGACTCTGGAAAGCAGGCGCCAAAAGCGTCTCACCGAAGGGGTAAGTGGGTGGTCTCGCCCACGAAATCTCTCAGGTTCCCATGACAGAGGGGGCACGTGCCACACCGGCTTGTCGGTCTGGCTGTGCAACGTCGTGTCAGGGGATAAATAGAGATGAGTGATCTCAAACAAACACCGCTTCATGCTCTTCATGTTGAGCTGGGCGCAAAAATGGTCCCCTTCGCGGGCTATGACATGCCCGTTCAATACAAAGGCGTGTTGGCCGAACATCATCACACGCGCGACGCTGCCGGATTGTTTGACGTCTCCCACATGGGGCAGGCATTTATCAAAGCCAAGGACCACGCCGCCGCCGCCGCTGCCTTGGAATCACTGTGCCCCGGCGAAATTCAAAAGCTCGCCCCCGGCGCCATGCGCTACACATTATTGCTTGCGGAAGATGGCGGTATTCTCGATGACCTCATGGTCACCCGTGCCGGATCACCGGAATATGATGGCTGGATCTTCATCGTCGTGAACGCGGGCTGCAAGGATGCGGACTTTGCCCATATCGCAGCGAACTTGCCCGATGGAGTAGAGCTCGACATTGCCACATCAAAAGCGCTCCTCGCCTTACAAGGGCCAAAGGCCGCAGCCGTGTTCAAGGAATTAGCTCCGGAAGCGGATGATCTTTATTTTATGAATGCCAAGCGCATGACCATTGCGGGCATCGAAGGCTGCATCGTCTCCCGCTCAGGCTACACCGGGGAAGATGGCTACGAGATTTCCGTTCCCGGTGATGACGCGGAAAAGCTCGCCCGTCTGTTGTTGGCACACGCAGATGTCGAGCCCATTGGCCTTGGCGCACGGGATAGCTTGCGCCTTGAGGCAGGGCTTTGCCTCTATGGCCACGATATTGATACGGGCACTACGCCGGTCGAAGCAGGGCTCACCTGGGCCTTGGGCAAGCGCCGCAAACTCGAACGTGGCTTTCCCGGTGCAGACCGCATCATGGGGCAGTTGGAAGACGGTGGCCTGACGAAAAAGCGTGTGGGTTTCATTTTGGATGATCGCGCGCCGGCTCGTGAAGGCGCAAGAATTGTCAACGAAGCCGGTGTAGAGATCGGCATAGTCACTTCTGGAACTTTGGCCCCAACCCTCGGAAGCCCGGTGGCCATGGGATATATCGACAATGCCTATGCGGAGACCGGCACCAAAGTCGGCTTTGACGTACGCGGTAAAATTCGCGGAGCGACGGTGGCGAAAATGCCCTTCGTTGCTCAGCGCTATCATAAAAAATCAAACTGAAAATTCTTCTAGGGAGGAAGAACAATGGCTAAGAAATATTCAGAAGACCACGAGTGGGTCAGCATCGCAGATGATGTAGCGACCTGCGGTATTTCCATCTATGCAGCAGAGCAATTGGGCGACGTTGTTTATGTGGAGCTGCCAGAGGTTGGCAAGTCCTTCAAACTCGGTGATGAAATTGCCACCGTTGAGTCCGTGAAAGCGGCTTCCGAGATTTACGCACCGCTTTCTGGCGAAGTCACGGAGATCAATCCTGCGCTGGAAGAGACACCGGAAACGGTCAACGAAGGTGCTGAAACCGTTGGTTGGTTTTTTAAAATCAAATTGTCAGATGCATCCGAAGCCGACAAGCTGATGGATGAGGCTGCCTACGCAAGTTTCACTGCTTAACGCCAATATTAGTGGAGTAATCCCATGCGTTATCTTCCCCATACGGAAGCCGACCGCCGCGCCATGTTGGACGTGATCGGCGCCGCAACGATTGATGATCTGTTCACGGATGTACCACAGGCAGCGCGATTGACCGCGCCTTTGGATCTTCCGCCTCACGCGGGGGAGTTGGAAGTCGAGCGCGATCTGCGCGGCCTTTCGCAAAAGAATATGGTCGCGGGCAGCGTGCCATTTTTCCTTGGCGGCGGCGCCTATCGCCACCATGTGCCGGCGTCGGTTGATCATCTGATACAAAGGTCAGAGTTCCTCACCGCCTATACCCCGTATCAGCCGGAGATTTCCCAAGGCACCACGCAAGCTTTGTTTGAATTTCAAAGCCAGGTTGCCATGATCATGGGAATGGATGTGGCCAACGCCTCCATGTATGACGGCTCCACGGCCTGTTCCGAGGCCGTCATGATGGCGTTCCGCATTACCAAGCGCAAACAGGCAGTGTTGTCAGGGGGCTTGCATCCGCATTACCGCGAAGTGGTGCAGACCATGGAAGAATTCGATGCGGATGATACCAATGCCACCATCGCCTTGGACGTCAATCCCGATGATACCGAAGATCTGGCAGCGCACATTGATGAGAACACTGCTTGCGTGGTGGTACAAAACCCATCGTTCTTTGGCGGCGTAGTGGATCTAACTGATTTGGCCGAAGCGGCCCATGCCAAAGGCGCGTTGCTCATCGTTGTGATCCCGGAAATCGTATCCTTGGGTGCCATGAAATCACCCGGGGATATGGGCGCGGACATTGTGGTGGGCGAGGGCCAAAGCATTGGCAACGCCATGAATTATGGCGGGCCTTATTTGGGTCTGTTTGCTACGCGGCAAAGATTCATTCGGCAAATGCCGGGGCGCCTGTGCGGTGAGACCACCGATGCCAATGGCAAGCGCGGTTATGTGCTGACTTTGTCCACGCGGGAACAACATATCCGCCGGGAAAAAGCGACATCAAACATTTGCACCAATTCTGGCCTTTGCTGTCTGGCATTCACCATTCATATGGCGTTGTTGGGGGAAGAGGGATTTACGCGATTGGCGCAATTGAACCACCAATCTGCGGTAAAGACGGCGCAAGCGTTGGAATCCGTTGACGGTGTAGAGATCATCACGCCCGCATTCTTCAATGAATTCACGGTGCGCCTGAACCGCCCTTCCGCTGGTGTGGTGGATGAGCTGGCAAATCGTAATATTCTAGGCGGGATTCCTGCCTCACGGCTTCTGCCGGGCAATACCCATGTAGAAAACATGCTGATCGTGGCCTCTACTGAGACCGTAATGGACGAGGATCGCAGCGCCTTTGCCGCAGCGCTTAAGGAGGTGTTGTCATGAACCGTCAGGGACGCCCAACCGGGCCGGGCAAATCGATAGCGCCAGAATTCGAGACATTCTCCGGTCATCGAGGCTTGGAGCAAGACGAGCCACTCTTGTTTGAAATTGGCCGCAAGGGCCGTTGCGGTGTTGACCTGCCCGAGCCGGATGCAGAGCTTGGCTCTCGCATGGGAGGATTGGAACGGGCGGGCGAGATTGGCCTTCCTGGCGTATCGGAGCCGGAAGTGGTGCGTCACTTTGTGCGCCTGTCTCAGAAGAATTATTCCATTGATGCGGGGCTTTACCCGCTCGGCTCCTGCACCATGAAGCACAATCCGCGTCTGAATGAGAAAATGGCACGGCTTCCGGGTTTCTCAGACCTGCATCCGCTGCAGCCCATGTCGACGGTTCAGGGTGCCTTGGGCCTGATGGATCAATTGTCTCATTGGCTGACAACGCTCACCGGCATGCCCGGCGTGGCCTTGTCGCCCAAAGCGGGAGCGCACGGAGAACTGTGTGGCCTAATGGCAATCCGCGCAGCATTGGAAGCACGAGGTGATCGGCGCACCCGCGTGTTGGTGCCAGAATCTGCCCACGGAACAAATCCGGCAACGGCGGCGGCGTGCGGCTACACGGTCGACGAAATACCAGCGGGTCCTGATGGCCGCGTGGACGTTGAAGCCTATAAAGCCAAGCTCGGGCCCGATGTGGCGGCCATCATGCTCACCAATCCCAACACATGCGGCTTGTTTGAGCGGGACATTATCGAGATCGCCGATGCAGTTCATGCGGTAGGTGGTTTCTTTTATTGTGACGGGGCAAATTTCAACGCCATCATGGGCCGCGTGCGTCCCGGTGATTTGGGCGTTGATGCCATGCATATCAATTTGCACAAAACCTTCTCAACCCCGCACGGCGGCGGGGGGCCGGGTTCGGGCCCGGTGACTTTCTCCGAAGCCTTGGTGCCCTTTGCGCCCATGCCTTATGTGGTGAAAGACGGCGACAATTTGAAACTGGTGGAAAATGAAGGTGATACGGGGGAGGCTCAACCCTTTGGCCGCATGGTCGCGTTCCACGGACAAATGGGTATGTTCGTGCGCGCATTGGCGTATATGAAAAGCCACGGGGGCGATGGTTTGCGCCAAGCGGCGGAAGATGCCGTGCTCAGCGCCAACTATATTCTGGCGTCGCTGAAAGATGACATGACCGCATCGTTCGAAGGCCCATGCATGCACGAAGCTTTGTTCGATGATCGCTTTTTGGAAGGCACCGGCGTTACCACACTGGATTTTGCCAAAGCCATGATCGATGAGGGCTTCCACCCCATGACCATGTATTTCCCACTTGTGGTGCACGGAGCGTTGCTGATCGAGCCAACAGAATCTGAATCCAAGGCAGCCATTGATCAGTTCATCGGGTCCTTGCGCGGTCTTGCGGGCCTTGCCAAGGACGGCAAGACTGAACGGTTCGAGGGTGCCCCCTATCTTGCGCCTCGTGCCCGATTGGATGAGACGGCGGCGGCGCGCAAGCCAATCCTGAAATATACCGAAGTGGCTGAATAGGCATGGTGGATCGAGGCGACGAACTAATCGCCGCCATGAAACAAAATCCCTTCATCGCGCAGGTGATGGAGGGATTGCTCACCCTCGAGTTACCTGATGCCTGGCTTGTCTCCGGCGGGCTTATCAACACCTTATGGAATGTGCAGCGAGGCTGTGATCCCACCGCGGGCATAAAGGACTATGACGTCTTCTATTTCGATGAGGATACGTCCTGGGAAGCGGAAGACGCGGTCATAAAACGATGTGCCGAATTTTTCCCTCACGTGCCCGGCGGTGTGGAAATCCGCAATCAGGCGCGGGTCCACCTTTGGGCGTCGGAAAAATATGGCAAGGCGGAGATGAAACCTCTTACTTGCGCCTGTGATGGCATTGATGGCTTCCTCACCGCCTGCACCATGGTAGGCGCGCAGCTTGATGCATCAGGTGAAGTAGTGCTCTATGCGCCCGTTGGCCTTGGCGATGCGTTTGATGGCATCATTCGGGCGAATCCGCTCAAATCCCTGGAAGGGCAGGAGCCATTTTACTGGCTCAAAGCCAAGCGCTGGCAAGACGTGTGGCCGGATCTAGAAATCATTGCGCCGGAGTGAATTGTGATCAAATGGGTAATCTTCGATGTGGGCGAAACGCTGATCAAGGAACGGCGCGCCTGGGATGAATGGGCGGACTGGATCAATGTGCCTCGAGATGAGTTCTGG
>Ga0316202_10002972_pt1 | contig 10597 bp, 12 predicted proteins | sample 3monrhotite_MG_FD_204934 | JGI IMG/M metagenome (GOLD analysis project Ga0316202, IMG submission 204934) | Microbial mat bacterial communities from mineral coupon in-situ incubated in ocean water Damariscotta River, Maine, United States -... | ecosystem: Environmental > Aquatic > Marine >...
CTTCAATCTTGAATTCTTCTGTATATCGCTTGCCACTCATTGTGACCTCCATAGAGCTAATTTGTCACGCTCTTAGGTGTCTAGCAATACGGTAGCGATTCAGACTTAAATGGGTAATAACGTGTAGCAATATTTTCTGCCTTATATTCAACCATAACATCATGCACAAATTTTCGTTTTGAAACTAACCTAATGCATTTAAGGTCTGATTCATCATAAGTTTCCAGTTTCACTAGATGCTCGTCACCAAAATCAATATATACGGGACATTTGGCATCTAACCAAGTCTTTCTTGGTCTCACCCAATCGTATTGATGGCAACCGTTATAGGAGTTTTTCACTTCCTCTTCAATATCATATATACCATAAATTCGGCCTCCACGTAATGTGGATTTTGTAACAGATGGGTCATCTTCAAGCGCTTCAGATAGCCGGAAAAATAGCCCAGCATTAGCCCCATTCATATGCCTTTTAGCTTTACTCCAGATTAAACCCTGAGCCAATTCTGATTTAGGATCTGGCAACATATGATAGATATCGAAATTGTCTTGAAACACAGTTCCATCAATCACCCAGACTAAATTTTTATAAAATTCTTCGCGTGATATTCTCTCCGCGTCCGTCATAGTGGAATGTTGAATTTCAATCACAATACCAGTTGGGGTTTTAACATCTGCTCTATGTATCTCACCATCTTCTGCAACATGTGAGATTTCTCTGCACTCTAATGGAAATTTATTCTTCCAATCTCTGTGCCATGCAGTCTCATTTTCCCACCACGGATCACAATCTCTGATTCTATGGTGAGCCCAATGATGCATTATTCGTGGCCCACACTTCGCAATAGTATCAGCATCACAAATAGGACAGTTTCCTCTACCTCCTGAAAATGCCTCTACTTTTTCATTATTTACTAATGCTAATTGCATAGTTACACGCTCAAAGCTTGTAATAGATCCTGGTTTCCAACTTCATAATTATGTTTTTCAAATTTGGACAATTAATCAGAAACCTTACTGTACCAAGTAGCTCTAGCCTTACCATGACGTTCAATAAGACCAAGCTTTACGAGTTCAGCTATTCTATTCTTCACAGTAGGCTTGGAGACATTGGTAATTAACTCATAAGCCTCAGATATTGTGATTCTTCCATGCGTATCAAGGTATTGCATGATAACGGCACATTCTTGAGAAAGGTGATTATATTGTTCCAGGCTATCTGTTTTTGCTTTCAAATGATCTTTCTGGCGTTTGAGTGAACGTAAAAAGAAACTTAACCACGGTAACCAGTCAGTTTTCCCTTTAAGCGTTTTCTGTGTTCTTTGCAGAGCTAAGTAATAAGCATCCTTATTTTTCTCAACAATACTTTCTAGTGAGCTATAAGGAATATAGGCATACCCTGCCTTGAGCATAAGTAGTGAAATCAAAACACGGGAAAGTCTACCGTTTCCATCCTGAAATGGATGGATAGCTAAAAAGACCACGTTAAATACAGCGATCACAATTAATGGGTGATAGCTTTTATCTTCTAAAGACTCCCTCGCCCAGTAAACCAAGTCTTGCATTTGTTTTGGTGTATCGAAAGCTGAAGTAGTTTCAAAAACTACTCCCAAGCTTTTACCTTCCCTATCAAAAGCTTCAACGCTATTAGAGTGCTTTTTGTATTCGCCTCGATGCCGTGCATCTTTGCTTGAATGCCTAAGTAGACTGATGTGCAATTGTTTGATGTAATTTTCAGTAATCGAAATATGTTCAAAGTTTTCAAACACTGTTTCCATGACTTCGGCATAACCTATTACTTCTTGTTCATCCCTATGGGCAAAAGACTCTTGGCCAACTTGTCCTAATAAAGTCTCTATTTCGCTGTCAGTAAGTTTTGACCCTTCAATACGGGTAGAAGATCCAATACTTTCAATAGTGGCCACATGGCGAAGTTTTGTTAGATAATCAGGATTATGGTTTTTTTGTACTTTCCACCCGCCATTGAACTCATCAATCTCTGAGATGGTTTTCAATAGTTCAGGGGTGATTATTAGGTTCGTTAAATTCATATTCATAAATGTTATTGGTAATCCACTTATCCAATATTATCCAATTTTATCCAATAATCAAATTTATTATCTAATAACAATTAAGCTTATTCAAAAGGTACTAACAATTATTCAGCTAAAAATTCCTCAACCTCTGTAACTAAATCACTTGCTTTCATACCAAATACTTGAGCAATTCTAAAAGTTATATTAAGTGATGGTTTCCTTATACCTCTTTCAAGAAAAGAGATATAAGTACGCTCCAGAGAACAGAGTTCAGCCAGTTTCTCCTGGGAGTATCCAGCTTTTTTTCTCTTCTGCCTTAAAACTTCACCAAATGCTTCTGCTAGATCCAAATCTTCTCTCCAACTTGAAAGAACATAAGGTCGCTAGTTTGGTGTTAACTTTCCGCATACAATTGTATTCAATGGCATAATAATTTAGCGTTCTAAGAACACAAAACCAACTGGAACCAGAAGGAGAAGGAGAAGCCATGTTGAAAAACTATACTGCAGGAATCATCCTCTTAATCACTTTAACAATGACTGCTCATGCTTCGAATTCATCTGCCCTCGGACTCGACTATGAGAAAATAACTAAGAACAAAATATTAACTGAGGTCATGCTGGAAATTGAACCAAAGCTTATTGAACACTACAAAAGCACTAAATATGGCCACTTAAAAAAATTCGTACTTAGAGGGGTAGAGCACGTTGCTTCAAATTTTTCCCGAGATTATGTGAATGAAACTACCGTAGAAAACCTCAGAAGAATCGCGCCCGAGGCACCTTTGAAATTCTTAAAACTAGATAAAATGGAATTCCCTAATCTCTGGAACTTTGGCGAACTAGAACGATTAAGAAAGGTTGAGGCTGAATCCCTTAAACTCTACAAAGCCTTACATGGAAAAGATTATGAGGGGAAACTTTGAAAAATAATTGCATTTTTCAATTTTTCCATACAATGTATAATTAATATATTATGATTACCAAAGCATGACAGAAACACCTAAATGACTTGAGAATCAACCTCAAAATGACCAATTAAAAGCAAAACAAATTGCCATTAATGAATTACGCTCGAAGATAAGACAAAGTGGGATGCCGAATAGCATCTCTAAGTTTTTAAACACCAAAGTGTCCCAGCTTGAAAGAAGCTCTTTCATAGAACCATCAAATCATGAAGATGAAACATCTAAACTAGGAGAAGCGATTAAACAGCTTGTAACATTAAAAGACATTATCCCATGAGGTCTATGACTTGAACAATTCTGAGCCTTATTAATGCACCTAGATGGCTCATCAAAAGATTCTGTAATTGAGGTCTTTGCAGAAAAAGAACTTGATAAACTAATCTCTTATTTTGAAAACAACGGATTTCCAACTAACGAAATCGCACTCAAACTTTTTTGAAAATCTTTTGACAGTGAAATGAATTTCCTTGCGCTACAAGAACGCAAAGAAACAAACATCACTAACCTTGATAAAGCCAATATCGAAAAATTAACAACGATCTACAAGGCTATCTCTGACCGCGCTGATACATCTCCAGTGTTCGTGCTATTAAAACAGCTCTCTGAATGACACACGGGGGCATATAACGAACTTAAACACCTACTACTATCAAACACTGATCAATTAAAACAATTGGTCGAAACAGTTCAGGAAGCAGATAGGGTAAATCATACCAATCATTACGAAACATTAAGACACACATTAGTTTCTGTTGATCCAGAATTCCTTAGGATCTTGGATAGATTCGAAGCTGCAAGTTCAAGAGAAGAAGATACAACAACATTCCCACAAGCTTATGTATATTCGTTATCTGGCGACAATCCAAAATTAAGCGGAAGCGTACTTGAATCGACTAATGACTATGGAGATAAAATCTATATAGACACATCCAAAGCTCCTCCACTCCGTGAATTATCATTAGTAAATTCTGAATATGCATTAGAAGCCAGCAATTCAATTGGAGTGCTACATAAACCTGAAGCCCAATTCTTAAAAAGAACAGGCGAGTTAAATACAACGTTAACAGTTCTCAACGCTCTTCAAACAAACTTAGTTCAAGAGCACATAGAAGATTTGGTTGAGCACGGGTTTTCGCTACCGGAAGTTAAAAACCAATTGAAATTGGTCTATAGAATAGATATCGATTTTATCAGCTCACTTGATGAACTTACATCACTTACAAGCCTGCAAAACAAGCAACATCAATTTGAAAACATGCTTGAACAAGCAAAAGTTAAATATCGTTTGGAAATGCAAGTCGCAATTGATCAGCACAGAAAGGAAGTATTTAAAGAAGATGAAAAGACCAGAGAAATCTTACAATTTGTATCAAGCATTGGTTTTGATTTGATACCCAAAGAACGCACAGACCAGCTAATTTCAGAAGTGAAATCATGAATGATCATCATAGGCTCATTTGAAATTGCTCCATCCAGGCTGAATCTGAAAGATGGTCAATTCTGAGAATCACCCTCAGAAGCTGATGGAATCCAGTGGAAGAAAAATCTACTGAGATTTTACAATACCATGATAAGCGGTGAACCTGACAAACCAATATCAGTTGAAGCTCACCTTTGAGCCGGTGGAAAAACAGAAGACAAAACTAAGATGAGACATCTTCTTATTTCAAATGGCGTACTAACCGATTCAGGAAGCTTTAACATCGAAAAGGCCAGAGGAAACCTGAAAGCGAAAACAATATAAGTAATACACGTTGAATGTTGTAATAAGAATAGGCAGAGAAATCTTTTTATATATGATCTCAAAATAACCATGACTCACAGAGAACTTCAGGGGAATATAATGTGGCGTTTTTTAGTATTTCTAGTCTTAGAATCCTTTTTGATAATTGGCTCAATAGGTGTGGATATAAAAGACATTACCCCATGGCTATTAGGCATCAATTTCGCAATTGCTTTCTTTTCTGTCAATTTTACTTTCTTTGGATATCAACTTTCCAAATACAAAGCGATATATACTGAAGTAACCACAAGGCAGTGGATCAATATTTCAGCACTATTGATACTACCTTTCCTCCCTCTGATTTGTTTTTTAATTACTCCAGATTGGTTTGGACTAACTGCGCTATGGATATTGCCCGTATTGATTATATCAGCAATAGATAATGCCAAGTTGACAGCGGAATACTTAGATCCGAATAAATTCATAAGCAATCTTATGAAAGGTGGGAAAACATCCCAATACCTTAACTCAATATCCAATATAGTACGCATAGAAGTAAAAGAACATAACTCCTATCTAAGCGACAGAGACAAATTCCAGATCCCAGTTCATGCCTACGACTTTGAACCTACAACGCTTGGGATTGAATCCAATGACTTGTGGGATTCGATTGCACTGATAACCAAGCTCTCGATTGAGAACGATGATTACCCAGTATTTAGAAGTTCGTTAAAGACAATGCTAAAACTGACTGAACAATTTTACGAATTCATTCCAGATAGCAAAGGTGATGATGACTACAAAGTTGCTGAAGGCATGAAGGCAATTGCCCGCAAACGTCTAAGGTCAATCATTAGCAGCGTTATTGATCTTGATAGGAATGGCATATTCTTACAGTCACTTTCTTCTGAGCTATGCAACTTCCTAATCAAGGAAGACATGCTCAAACGTCCCTGCTCTAGCATAGCTAGGGCGATTGCATCCGACGCAGTATGGATTGGCTCGAAAGCGCTAGAGACTCAAAGTCTTATAATGCCTCTTAAAACTCTAAATACGATTCATCGAGTTATTGAGTTGGGAATTCATCATCTCGAAACAGCTGATACTGACGAGAGTAGAAAATCAATTGATGAGTATAATATTTCTTCTTACGCATACGATATAGAAACGTTAGGACTTGCTGCTTTGCGCCATGATAGTCCAAACTTTGCATATAGATGTATGGAGACGCTTTCATATCTCGGATGTAACGCAGCTAAATTGAAGTCTACGGACACAGTCACTGTTGTTCTTGAATCTATCGTTCAAATGGGACGCACAGCCAAGCATTTGAAGGTTGGATGCTTTTGGACTCGTTGCTTAATTCCTATCGAAAGCCATGCTGAAGAATTCATGGGGCACATTCTAACCTGGCTTGTACAAGATTATTCTGTCAATGGCGGCTTCTATATGAAGGAGCATACTGAACAAGCATATTCGCGCTTGAGGGGCGTGCAATGTGTAATTCGACCAAAAACAAAATTAGGCCCTAAATTTTGGATCGAAGAGCTTAAAGATGACGGGGATAGCATTCCTCATATTGAACGTGAATCTGGGATGTGGGGATATGATGGCCAAATTGATTATTCGGATTTTTCAAATCTAAAAGACTATGTGCTCTACGGCATAAGTCCTGATTCAGATTCCCAGATAATACGCACCGCTCCTATTCCGCTTCAACTTAGCGAAAATGAAGATAGCGATTAATTTGAGTGATGAGGAGTGTGTGCAAGATTGCAAGTTCGTAACGAACAGCTTTCAGCTATTCTCAGTCCTCACACAATCTACACAAAGTGAGATTGATATGAAAACTGAAACTTACTTGCTATCTTGCCAAAGGCCAGCCCTTGGAACCCGTGAGGGGGAGAGAGAATAAAAATCCCCCTTCAATCCCCCAAAGGAAAGCAGCTCTTCTTTGGACACCTAAGTATCTTCTATCATTATACTCTATAACAATCTATAAATGCTTATAAATATTTGAGAAGGTGAAATGATGTTTATCAATAAAATTGTCATAAAAAACTTTAAGACATTTAGAAATAGGTTCGTCATAGATTTGAACTCGGGTATAAATATCATAGTGGGTGATAATGAAGCAGGAAAATCAACCATTTTAGAAGCCGTAAACCTTGCCTTAACTGGCCTATATAATGGGCGCTATATTCGTAACGAACTAACTCAATATCTTTTCAATGAAACTTCGGTAAGTGAATATATTGATAGCTTAAAAGAGGGGCAGCCATTACCACCGCCAGAAATTCTTATTGAGCTATATATAAATGGTGCTGATGAAGTCGCTTTCATGCAAGGCGATAAAAATAGCGAACAAGATAATTCTTGTAATGGGATATCCTTAAAAATTTCATTTAATGAAGATTATCAGGAAGTCTATGAAGCCCTGATCAACGAAGGTGATGTGAAGACCATCCCCATTGAATATTACCATACGGTTTGGAAAACATTTGCACGACAATCAATAACAGCACGAAACATCCCATTAAAATCTGCATTCATTGACTCCACATCAGCTCGTCATCAAAACGGCTCTGATATCTATATAAGCAGAATCATAAAGGAACTACTATCACCTGAAGAAATTGTGTGCATTTCTCAATCTCACAGAAAAATGAAAGAGCACTTTATGGATGATCACTCGATTGTAGCTATCAACAATAAAATTAGTGATGCAAGCAAAATCACCGACAAAGAAGTAAAAATTTCAGTTGAACTATCTTCAAAAAACACTTGGGAAAGTGGGCTAACAACTTACCTAGATGAAATTCCGTTTCACTTTATTGGCAAAGGTGAGCAAAGCATTGTAAAAACAAACTTGGCACTGGCACACAATAAAGCACAAGAAGCTAATATTATTCTTTTAGAAGAACCTGAAAACCACTTGTCTCACACCAAGCTTAATCAGCTCATCAAAACAGTGAAGGATAGCTGTGAGAATAAGCAAATCATTGTGACCACTCATAGTAGTTTTGTGGCTAATAAGCTTGGGCTGGATGACCTTTTACTACTCAATGACAAAAAAACTTTGAAGCTTTCAGAGTTATCTTTGGAGACAAAATCCTTTTTTGAGAAAATATCTGGTTACGACACGTTACGCCTGATGTTATGTGATAGAGCTATCTTAGTGGAGGGAGATTCAGATGAATTAGTAGTTCAAAAGGCTTATCAGGTCCACAACGATGGAAAACTTCCAATTGAGAATCGCGTAGAGGTAATTTCTGTTGGCATATCTTTTCTTCGCTTTTTGGAGATAGCAGACAAATTGAAGAAAGTAGTCGCTGTTGTTACTGATAATGATGGAAACATCGAAGCTCTCGAAAATAAATATGCATCATATTTAGGAGAGAATAAAAAAGACAACATTAATATTTGTTTCGACAGTGAGATAGATGAAGGAGAATTGAAAATTGGAAAAAGAGATTTTAATTACAACACACTAGAACCAAAACTTTTAAAGGCTAATAGCTTAGACGTCTTAAATAGCGTTCTAGGTGTTGAATACACTAATGCTGATGACCTGCATAAGTACATGAAGAACAATAAAACTGACTGTGCCTTGAAGATATTTGAGACTGATGAATCAATTAATTACCCCCAATATATTTTAGATGCCATCAAATGAACAAACTTATAATAGCTTCTGCTGGCTCTGGCAAGACAACATTTATAGTTAGTGATGCCATTGAAAAAGCAAGACAAGGTACTAATGTCCTGATTACAACTTTTACTGAAGCTTGTGAGCAGGAAATTAAAAGCAAACTAGTAGAACAGTGTGGGTGCGTACCCAATAAAATCACCGTACAAACATGGTTCTCATTTCTGATTTCTCATGGTGTAAAGCCATTCCAGGGAGCCTTATTTGAACATGATGTTACCGGCATGCTACTAGTTAATGGCAGGTCTGGTTTCCGATTCAAAAGCAGGCAAGGTTTCCCAGTTTATTGGGGTGAAGATAATTTTGATAAGTTTTATTTCACCAATGACAAAAAAATTTATTCTGACAAGCTGGCTCAATTGGTAAAACGTTGTGATGAGGCTTCAAATGGCATGGTGTTTAACCGTATCTCACGTTGTTTTAAACATGTCTATATAGATGAAGTCCAAGATTTGGCGGGGTACGATTTAGAAGTATTAGATTGTTTGTTTAAATCTGATACAAACGTTGTCCTTGTAGGTGACCCAAGACAAGCAACATACTCCACAAACAATTCCAGAAAAAACAAAAAATATGTGAAATCTGAAATTGTTAATTTCTTTGAAGATAGCCAGTTGGACATTGAGACAGATGATATCTCATTGACAGTAAACCACCGATGTTTTGACAGTATATGTCATTTCTCAAACAAACTTTATCCAAATTTGCACCCCGCGACTTCAAACAATAATGAAACCACAGGTCATGATGGCATATACGCTTTACCTATCGAATATGTTGAGGAATACCTTAACAAATTCAAACCCATCCAGCTTAGAGATAGCAAAAAAACTACAGTTAATGAAAATCATACAGTTCTAAATTTTGGTAAATCAAAAGGATTAACTCGGAATAGAGTAGTTATTTATCCTTCAGGCCCCATGATTAAATGGCTAAAGGATAATAACGCTGATTTAAGTCAAACAGCACGTTCAAAATTCTACGTGGCAATAACAAGAGCGCGAAACAGTGTTGCAATTGTTTTGAAACAGAGTGACATCAATAAAATAAATGGAATCGAAAATTACACTCCGACTTTGTAGTGCTCAAACTCTTACCTAGCAAAAAGTATTAACGTTGCTGTTTATGGCTTTCCGAATGTTGCTGTGAAGCTCTGGCTGCTTTCATTTCCTGTTGGCGTTTGGCCTGAATAAATCCTCGTACTTCTTTATCACTCATCAAGCCCTGCTCTTTAACTTGTGATAACTCTGATTGGTCAATGGAACCTACTGCTATATGCAAACTGTTCTGAAGTATTTCAAACGCCTTCTCTACATCCTCTTTATCACCTAAACGATCAGCCCACTCTTTATCATTTATATGACCCATGCTGGAGTTGATGTTGTTAAAGTCATTATGAACACGTTGATACGCTCTCACACGCTCAGGGAGTGAATTATCATTTGGGGTAAATGTGTGCATAATATCCTGCATAGTTGAACAATAATGCAATGAGGGGTGAAGGGCTACAAGGTTTTAATGAATACTCAGCCACCATTTACTGAAGATCATAAAACAATTGCTGACGGTATGGGGATTTCTCTATACCAAAGATTTTCTATTGGTGAAGCCTCTCTATTTTTACGAATTTCAACCACAGAAGTAAAAAAGCTCACGAAACGCCACAATCTGAATTTCATCCAGATTAACGATAAGGATATTGAATTCTTTGGTTATCAGTTGCTTGAATACCTCTTAAGCACAGTTACCCATCATGAAACGCTTCCCATTACCCCTGAAAGCTCCTCTAATCGCATTATCAGGGCAAAAGAGGTGCAGAGCATTACTGGGCTATCTAGAACTACTATATGGCGATTTGAGAACAATGATGAATTTCCAAAGCGTGTTAGTCTGGGTGGAAATAGTGTCGGTTGGAAATTAAGCGAAGTAAAACAGTGGGTTGAAAGTAGGCAGTAAAAAACTTTATGTGTATACGAAGTGGTATATATTTCCAGATCAAGAAACAAAAAAGCCTCCTAAAATGTTGATTTTAGAAGGCTTTTATTGCATTATATGGTGGCGCTTCAGGGACTCGAACCCCGGACACCCGGATTATGATTCCGGTGCTCTAACCAGCTGAGCTAAAGCGCCTTTCGTTGTGGCGCGGATTATAGGAAGCCGAAT
>Ga0316202_10002973_pt1 | contig 10593 bp, 8 predicted proteins | sample 3monrhotite_MG_FD_204934 | JGI IMG/M metagenome (GOLD analysis project Ga0316202, IMG submission 204934) | Microbial mat bacterial communities from mineral coupon in-situ incubated in ocean water Damariscotta River, Maine, United States -... | ecosystem: Environmental > Aquatic > Marine >...
AGTTCGCGATTTACTGATCAAACACCATCCAGATCTGGCTGAGCCGGGCGCAATTGAAATTGTCGAAATCTCGACAACGGGCGATCAGGTCCAGGACCGGGCCTTGTCAGAAGTCGGTGGCAAAGGATTGTTCTCCAAGGAAATCGATGCGGCCCAGCTGCACGGCCGAATCGATCTGGCCGTGCATTCCATGAAAGACCTTGAAACGCATCTGGTCGCTGGGATTGGGTTGACGGCGACCTTGGAGCGCGAAGATGTGCGCGACGTTCTGATCACAAACAATGCTGCCAGCTTTGATCAGCTGCCGTCTGGCGCAAATGTCGGAACATCGTCACTTCGCAGGCAGGCGCAAATTCTTCACCGCCGCCCAGATTTGAGCGTCAGTCTGTTCAGAGGCAACGTGCAAACGCGGCTCAGAAAACTGGCCGAAGGCGAAGCTGACGCGACGCTTCTGGCCTTGGCGGGCTTGAACCGGCTCGGAAAATCGGATGTGGTTACCGAAATTATGGAGCCTCACGTCATGCTTCCCGCCGTAGCACAAGGTGCCATTGGCATTACCTGCCGTCAGGGTGATGAAAACACCAGTGCCTACGTGCGCAACCTGAACCACGCAGCGACGATGGTTCGTGTTTCAACGGAACGCGCTCTCTTGGAAGCTCTGGATGGGTCGTGCAGAACACCAGTTGGTGGATTGGCGGAGTATCAAGCGGATGGTTCTCTACGCTTGCGCGCCCTGGTCGCAAAAGCCGATGGTAGCGAACTGTTTGAGACAGAACGATGGGGCCCAGCGACGGACGGCATTCGTATGGGTCAAGATGCCGGACAGGAGCTGAAAGGCCGGGCTGGCCCGGATATATTCAGCTAGTGGTGGGCAATCAGCCAAAAATACTGATAACCCGGGCGCGGGAAGACGCGGTTCCGCTGGCAGCCCTTTTAAACACTCACGGCATCGAAACGCGGATTGACCCGATGCTGGAGATTGAGCTTATTGGCGGACCACCGCTGGACCTTTCTGGCGTTCAGGCACTTTTAATGACCAGCGCCAATGGGGTTCGGGCGTTTTGCGAGCGCAATCGAGAACGGCATTTAGCTGTTTATTCGGTTGGCGACGCAACAGGTCGTGAAGCCGAAAACCAGGGTTTCGAGTGCGTGCACTCGGCCGCGGGCGATGTGGGCGATCTGGCTGCACTGCTGATTGCCAATGAAAAAACCAATTCCGGCGCTTTTCTCCATACAACAGGCACCGCCGTCGCTGGCGAGCTGGGCAAGGTGCTTGAGGGGGCGGGATATGCGTACCGGCGTGAAGTTCTCTACCAGGCGATTGCGGCGGCAGAATTGAGTTCAGAGACGAAGACAGAGATAGAGGCGGGGCAACTTGCGGGCGTTACCATGTATTCGCCAAGGACGGCTGGAATTTTCTGTGAACGGTTGAAGGGCGCGGGACTCGAGTCTTGTGCAACGGCCATGACAGCCTTTTGCCTGAGTCCGGCAGTCGGCGAAAAGGTGTCTGAAATTCACTGGCGAGATATCAAAATTGCCAAAGAGCCAACACAATCGTCACTTTTAGAAATTGTCCTTGATAGCGTTTGACATTAACATAAGGGAATGAGATGCCTTCCTTGTATCTCTTTGGCAGGCGGCATCGTCATTTAGGTAATGTTCGATAGCTGATAATTAGGAAAGTTTGGAAGATGGCGGAGCCAGGAAAAAAAGCGCCGAAAAAGACATCTTCGCGATCAGCGACCAGGAATACCGGCTCCGCGAGCACTAAGTCGAAACCGGAAGAACTCTCCGGTCCAGGCCCGCAGGAGAACGCATCCGCAGAAAACCTGATTGCGCCCACAGAAAAACCGGCCGAGGCCAGTGTCGATTATGAGGTGGTTACACCACCACCCACGGTCGATGCGCGTCGCGGTGGCGGACTGCTGGTCTTCATTTTGTTTATCGCCGTTGTTGGGCTTTCAACCTACGCCACATGGCCTCTCTGGTCGCCTTATGTGGCCCCACGGTTTCCCGCCCTCGAATACAAGCCCGTTGCCGACCCAAGGGTTGCCGGCATAGCCGGACGCCTGGAGGCGCTGGAAGCCAAAACCAGTGGCGGTGTTGTTCGCAGTGCAACGATTTCAGATATGGAGCAGGAGCGGGTTCGCCTACAGCAGGAAGTTGGCCAATTGTTAACACGCCTCGATTCGCTTGAAGAGACGATAAGTGGTGTGAAGGACATCGTTGTTGCAACGGGCGTCAAGACGCCTGATGGCGAAACCAAACGTGTGCTTGAAGAAATCACGGCGCGGCTCGCCGAATTGGAAAAAACGGGCGACAGTATTGGCACGCTTGATGCCAGGGTTGATCAGCTGGAGACCGAAACCGCGCGCGGATCAGATGTTGCGGTAAAGCAGGTGACGGAAGCCAAAACCCAGATCAGTTCATTGATTGGAAAATTGGAAGACCGGGTGAATACGCTCGAATCTACGGGTACCGATCAACAGTCTGCCCAGTCCACCGCTTCAGCCATTGTCCTGGCTGTCAGCCAGCTGCGCAAATCAGCGATATCGGGAGAGCCGTTCGAGCCGGAAATTGAAAGCCTGAAAGCCCTGGCAAAAGACCATACGGAAATGCAGGCGGCATTGCTGGTTCTGGAGCAAAACGCAAAAACCGGAACGGCGACGATTGATCAATTGCGCAATCAGTTTTCCGGATTGGCGGGGGCCATTGTACGTGCCGATAATGTAAACGCCGGCAACAACTGGTTTGAAAGCGCCAAAAAACGCGTCCTGTCGCTGGTTTCCATCCGCAAACTGGGTGGAACGCCGGATACCGTTACGGTTGATTCGCTTGTGGTGCTGGCTGAAGACCATTTGCGCAAAGGCGATATCGCAGCCGCAGTTACGAACGCTGAAGAGTTAAATACCGTTTCCGAAGCCGCTGCGAAGGTCGCTGAACCCTGGTTGGTGGCTGCCAAAAACCGACTGAAAACTGAACGGGCTGTTGCCAGCCTTCATGTTTATGCGGTTTCCCTAATTGCTTCCGGTAAAAGTTAGGGACGCCGGATATGATTAGAGCCCTCTGGTTCCTGTCGCTTGTTTCTGTGAGCGTTTTTGCAATGGTTTGGCTGGCTGACCGACCGGGAAGTCTGGTGCTGGAATGGCAGGGGTATCGGGTAGAAACTTCTGTCGCCATTTTGATCGCTGGCATTGTCGCCGTTTCGGTTGCGACTGCGCTTAGCTATCGCATTTGGTTGTTCCTGCGCCGCGCCCCTTCGCAAATGAGTGGTGCCTGGAAGCAACGACGCAAACAGCAAGGGTATCAAGCCCTCACCCGGGGTATGGTCGCGGTATCGGCGGGCGACGCCGATGAAGCCAGGCGCAGTGTAAAGCGCGCTGAAGTTCTATTGAACGAACCGCCTTTGACCATGTTGCTATCGGCTCAGGCCGCGCAATTGAACGGCGACGAAAAGGCGGCGGAAACCTTCTTTAAAGCGATGACAGAAAACCCGGAAACTGAATTTTTGGGTATTCGCGGCCTGCTCGGCCAGGCTGTGAAAAAGGGAGATCGGCCGGAAGCTCTGTCTTTGGCCCGCCGTGCTTATCGCTTGCGCCCGAAGAGCGAATGGGTGGCGAGCCATTTGTTCGATCTGCAAACCCAGCAAGGCCTTTGGCTGGACGCCCGGGTTACCGCGGATGAGCAGGTTCGCAACCATACGATTGGCAAAACAGAAGCCAAACACCGCAATGCCGCGCTCTATTACCAGTTGGGCCTGGAAGCAAATAGTACGGGCGATGAAACGGGCGCATTGGCACAGTTCAAAAAGTCCACGGATAACAACCCGTCCTTCACCCCGGGGGTCTGTCTACATGCCTTGTCCCTGATTAAAAAATCCCGGCTGCGTAAAGCCATGACCCTGATCGAGAAAGCCTGGGTACAGGCCCCTCATCCCGATTTGCTTGGCATCTATTGGCAGGCGTCCGAAGCCAATGACGGACTGGAGCAGGTGCGGGCGACGGAACGCCTGTGTAAATCCAATCCGGATCATATGGAAAGTCGGGTTGCGAAAACCCGGGCGTCGCTGGGAGCTCAGTTATGGGGCGAAGCCCGCCAGCAACTGGAAATTCTGGGCGATGCAGATACGGAATCGCTAGATTCGAGGGTATGCCGACTTTGGGCAGAGTTGGAAGAAGGTGAGCACAACGATCTGGCGAAGGCCCACGCCTGGCTGACCCGCGCTTCCATTGCCGATAGCGAGGCCACCTGGGCCTGTGGAGATTGCGGCAATACGGTATCAGAGTGGATGGTCAGTTGCGCAAACTGCGGCGGTTTTAATACCTTTGAGTGGCGTCGCCCGCTTCACGTGGCTGGAATTGGGTCTTCACCGACGCAGCCATCAAACCTGCCATCCGTTGTCGAAGCCGCATCCGCGCCCTCCATTCCCCTAACGACGGTCAACTCGTAACACGCCATCGCGAACAAGCTGGTTGATTTCCGTCTCGGATAAACCCAGTTCGCGGGCCAATTCAGGGCCATGCTCACCAGCTGCTGGTAAATCGTGCCTGACGGTTGTTCGGCGCCCCTGCATTTGCAAGGGCAACCCGGGAATACCCACCGCGCCGCCGCCCGGAACGGTCAGATTTAGCAGCGCACCTGAAGCCCGCAGATGTGGATCGTCATACAGCTCGTGGGGTTTGGTGATGGGGGCGAACGGCAGGCCAATGCGCTCGCATTTATCCATTAACTCGGATTTGTCGTATCCGGCGAACAGTTCGACCAGTTCCGGCATAAACTCAGCGCGCAAATGATAGCGTTCCGCGTTGGTTTTATAAGCCGGATTTTCTGCCAGATGCGGTTTATCAAAGGCCTCGCAGAAAATCGCCCATTGGGTATCACTGACCACGCCAACAAAGACCTGTTCCGCGTCACGGGTGTGAAAAATATCGTAAACCGACCAGGCCCGAAAACCATCGGGCATCGGCAGCGGAGGCTCACCAGTGACCGCAAATTGCGCCATATGCTGGGCGACGGCATGCACCGTTGTCTCAAACAGCGCCGCCGAGACTTCCTGACCCAACCCCGTTGATTCGCGTTCACGCAAAGCCGCCTGAACACCGATAACGCCGTACATGCCACCCATAATATCAATGACGGATGCGCCAGCGCGCAACGGCCTTCCGGTCGGGCCTGTCATGTAGGCAAGGCCACCCATCATTTGCACAACTTCATCCAGCGCTTTTCGGTGCTCATAGGGCCCTGGTAAAAACCCCTTGAGCGAACAGTAAATCAGGCGCGGGTGCAGTTGTTTCAGCGCTTCATAACCAAATCCCATATGGGCCATGCCACCGGGTCTCAGGTTTTCCACCAAGACGTCCGCAGTCGCGACCAATTTATGGGCAATTTGTTTGCCTTCTTCCGAAGCAAGATCCAGCGAGATGCTTTTTTTGTTGCGGTTATAGGTCGCGAAAAAACCGGCACCCTGGCGTTTTAGGTTACGTGTGGTGTCGCCCTTCAAGGGTTCTATCTTGATCACCTCAGCACCCAAATCACCCAGGATCATGCCGCAGGTCGGCCCCATCACCATGTGACAGAACTCAACCACCCGTAAACCTGATAAGGGTAGAGCCGCCGTTTGTGTTTCTTGTAATTCACTCATGTCTGGCAGACTATAGGCCCCGGTCAGGGCCGTCAAAGAAGGATGTGAGAATGAGTAACACCAATGCGATTGATATACTGGTTTGTGAGGTGGGTTTGCGAGACGGCTTGCAAAATGCGGGTAGCGCCATGCCAACGCCGGCCAAAAAAGCCTGGATCTCGCAGGCAGTAAAAGCCGGATTGCGCGAAATCGAAGTGTGTTCCTTTGTTCCACCAAAGCTGGTGCCCGGGATGGAGGATGCGGGTGAAGTTGTCGCTTATTCGCTTGGGTTACCGAACCTCGAGGTCGCCGTTCTAGCCCCCAATTTACGCGGTGCAGAAGATGCCTTCCGCTCCCGTGCCCATAAAATCACCCTGCCGGTATCCATCAGCGATAGCCATAGCCGGGCCAATGTTCGGAAAACCAGAGCCGAGATGATTGATGAGGTGCGCCGCGTCTGTGAATTGCGCGACCAGTTGCCCGATGGTTATCGACCCTATATTGAAGCGGGATTGGCAACGGCCTTCGGCTGCACAATTGAAGGCCGCGTTTCTGAAATAGACGTACTGGCGACTGCCGTTGCCTGCGTTGAGGCGGGCTGTGATGAGGTTGGTCTCTCTGATACTTGCGGTTATGCCAACCCGGCTCAGGTCAAGGCGTTGTTCAAGTCAACAAAAGCGGAAGTCGGCGACGCGTCGAAGGGTGTGCATTTACACAACACGTTGGGGCTTGGCCTTGCCAATGCCTTCGCAGCCATTGAAGCCGGGGCGACGGTCCTGGATAGCTCTTTGGGTGGCCTCGGTGGTTGCCCGTTTGCTCCCGGTGCCAGCGGTAACATTGTCACCGAAGACCTGGTTTACATGCTGGAAGCCCAGGGGCTTAAAACTGGTATCGATATGGATGCGCTGCTGCAATGCCGGGACATTGTGCGCAGCGCCTTACCCGATGAGCCGCTCTATGGTCATGTGGCTGAAGCGGGACTTCCCAAGGGGTTTAGAGCAAAACCGGAGCGAATAGGTTAATTCGCGAACGTGGCTTTGCGGTAAAATCAATGAGTTAGGGTATTTCAGGCGATTCAAAAATCGCCGGAAATACTCTAGATAAGTACCCTTGCTTAGATTTCTCAAGCGTTAACGCTCAACAGTATTTTGAGCCAAGGGGAACGCCTATCAAAGGACTTTACGCTCTCGGCCAATCTTCCGTCGGGCTCCTCCAAACTGTAAGATAGTTATCGGTTTTCCGTGCGATAAATGCGGAATTAGTTACAAAGCCGTTTGCAGTAAACATTCGGTAATCTCTGGCAGGTGATATAAGGCGACAACGGGAAAAATCATCGCCTGCACCCGTACGGCATTTAGGCACAGAGCATGAACTACGCCATGACTTCTGTGCCTAACTTGCCGAACCCGGTACGCCGAAAGGGTTTAGATAATGGCGTGACGGATTTTAGCTGATACCCATTCACTAACCAAAACCGTTGCCAGAATGACCAGCAGGATGACGGAGACCTGGGTCCAGCTGACCGTATCGATGGATGCGCTCAGTTGCAAACCGATGCCGCCCGCACCGACCAGACCGAGCACTGCGGATTCGCGGATATTGATATCCCAGCGAAAAACCGAAATCCCGGCAAAGGCTGGCAGGATCTGGGGAACAATTCCGTAGTTGAGAATTTGCAGCCCCGATGCACCGGTTGCGGTTACCGCCTCAACCTGTGTTTCATCAATTTCTTCAATTGCTTCATACAGCAACTTGGCGCAAAAGCCGATGGAGCGAAAACCAATGGCCAACATGCCAGCCAGCACACCGGGCCCGAGAATGGTTACCAGCATCAGCGCCCAAAGCAGCGAATTGATGGAGCGTGACGATACGATAAGGAACAACGCGATCGGGCGCACAAACGCCGTCGACGGCGTTGTGTTGCGGGCCGCAAGAAAGGCGATCGGAAATGCCATGACCACGGCCATCAGGGTCCCCAGAGTGGCAATGGCAATGGTATCCCATATTGGTCGCCACAGGGTTTCCATATAGCTCCATTTTGGCGGGACCATGCGCTCAACCATATCCACGGCAATGCGTGGTGCGTCGAAAACAAAAAACCACGAGGTTTTGTCCGAGACCAGTTGCCAGCAATACATGAAAATCGCCACTGCGATAAACTGCGCTGCCCAAATGGCGATCTGGCGGTTGCGATCCCGCCGTTGCCAGATTTTTGTTGTAGCTGTTTCTGTGACCGGCATTAGCGCACCCACTTTCTGATGTAGCCGGAACTGTATTCAACGACCATTACAATACCAATGATAATCAGCAAAATTGCAGCCGATGTGTCATACTCATAGCGATCAAAGGACGTCAGCAAAGTCGCTCCAATTCCGCCGGCGCCGACAATTCCAAGCACCGCAGATTCTCTAAAATTGATGTCAAACCGGTACATGGCCAGGCCAATCATGCGCGGGATCACCTGCGGCTGGACCGCATAGTTGAGCCATTGAAACCACGATGCACCGGTTGCTTTAACCGCTTCCGCCTGCGACACGCTCATATCTTCAATGTCTTCCGCCAACAGTTTACCGTAAAAACCAATGGTGCCGATCGACAAGGCAACAATGCCGGCAAACGGGCCAAAACTGAATATTTTGACCGCAAACAGGGCAATGATAATTTCGGGAAACGTCCGTGAGACGGCAAGAACGCCGCGTGAAAACAGATAGACGGGCCGTGGCGCCAAATTCCGCGCCGCGCCTAATCCGATGGGAACAGACAGGGCAATTCCGATCACGGTGGAGACCACAGTCATCCATAAGCTTTCATAAATGCCATCCATAATGGCGCCGAATTTCGATACAAAGTCAGGCGGGAAAAAAGCCATGACAAATCGTTCAGCTCTAGGCAGGCCATCGGCAACCCGGCCCCAGTTCACCTCCATGGTGCCCAGCGCCAGCGCCAGATAGAAGGTTCCACCGACCACAAGGCTCCAGCGCAGCAATGAGCTTTTGATCATGGGGGGGCGCTTCCAGATTCGCTGTAATGACATCAGATAATCCCCCTAATTCGCGCCAGCGGCATCGTCAGCAGCGCCACCAATGGCACTGCCCGCGACAACAAGGATGTCTTCGTCTTCCTCGTCTTCGACCTTTTCAATGGTCGCTTCCCAATCTTCCTCGCCGTAAATCTGGGTTAAGACTTCCGGTGAAAGACCATCGGGCGGACCATCGTAAACAATTTCGCCCAGTTGCAGGCCGACAATGCGTTCAGCGAACATTTGGGCCAGCAGCACATCGTGAATGTTAATGATTGCAGATAATTTGCGTTCCTGACAAAGCTCGCGGATCAAGCGCATGATCTGGCGCGATGTTTTGGGATCAAGCGATGCGGTCGGCTCATCGACCAAAAGCAGTTCCGGGTTCTGGATCAGTGCCCGGCAAATTCCGACCCGCTGGCGCTGACCACCGGAAAGCTCATCGGCGCGTTTATCGGCCATATGATCAAGCCCGACCCGCTCTAACAGGCGGAAGGCCTCATCAATGTCGGATTGTGGAAATTTACGGAAATAGCTACGCCAGAACCCGACATAACCGAGCCGCCCGGACAGCACATTTTCCATAACGCTGAGGCGCTCAACCAGCGCATACTCCTGAAATATCATACCAATTCGGCGGCGCATTTTACGCAGTTGGCCTTGTGACAGTGTCGTCAGTTCCGTATCGTTCAGCTGAACGCTGCCCGAGGTTGGCTCAACCAGTCGGTTGACGCATCGGATCAAGGTTGATTTTCCAGCCCCCGACGGGCCGATCAATGCCATCACCTGGCCATCTGGAATAACCAGATCAACGGTCGTTAGAGCCTTGTCGCCGGTTTTATATTGTTTGGTCAAGCTTGAGAGCTGCAGCATGGGGTTTTCCGCAAAAAATGAGAGAAATAAAAGAAAGAAGCAAAAGAACTCATAAAAAGACCCGCAAGGCGCAGCACCCCAGCGGGGTGCCGTCCTTGCGGGGGATCAAATCAGACTATTTGCAGTTGTATTCGATGTTGTTGCCAGCATCGATTTTGCGAATAACCGCCCAATCGGTTTTGTGCTGAATGCCGATAAAACGATCTTCTACCTTGAACTCCTTTTTGAGCTCCGAGCCTTCCCAGGGGAAGGTGAAGAAAGCTTGTTTGACCTTGGCAACCAGGGCCGGGTGCAGGTTGTGGGCATGGCCATAACCGGTTGTCGGGAAGGTTTGGGACTTGTAGATGGAGCGAATTTTTGTTGGGTCTACGACATCGCGGTCAACCATCCGGTTCAAAACCGAATTGGCAATGGAGGCCACTTCGTAGTCTTTGTTGGCGATGCCAAGAACCGAGTTGTCATGCTTACCGGAGAAAGTGGTTTTGAAGTCTTTATCCTTCTCGAGACCAAATTCCGATTTCAACAAAGCAGACGGCGCTTTATTACCGGAATTGGATGTCGGCGATGTAAAGGCCATGGTTTTGCCACGGATGTCATCAGGCGACATGATTTTCGAATCGGCTGGTACAATGATTTCCATTTCGTAACCGAACGACCCATCGGCCTTTGCCATCATGGCAAACGGCACAAGGCCAGCGCAACTCACAGCAATGGGGTTGGAACCGGTGTTAAACCCTGCGACGTGCAGACGACCTGAACGCATGGCTTCAAGCTGTGCGGCGTTTGACTGAACCGGAAAAAAAGCAACATCTTTGCCTGTGGTCTTTTCCATGTGCTGAATGAAACCATCCCAGACTTTCGCATAAACAGCCGGGTCTTCGACTGGCGTATAGGAAAAAATCAGAGTATCGGGGTTCGCCCATTTTGACTCGTCCAATGGAAGATCGGCGGTTTGATCGCGGTTGCGATCACAATATTGCTTGTCGAGTGTGCCTCGAAAGCACTCTTCAGCCTGTGCCTGTGCCGGGTTAACGGTCAAGGTCGTGCCGGCAAAGGCCAGGCCGGCAACGGCCATGCCGCT
>Ga0316202_10002974_pt1 | contig 10589 bp, 10 predicted proteins | sample 3monrhotite_MG_FD_204934 | JGI IMG/M metagenome (GOLD analysis project Ga0316202, IMG submission 204934) | Microbial mat bacterial communities from mineral coupon in-situ incubated in ocean water Damariscotta River, Maine, United States -... | ecosystem: Environmental > Aquatic > Marine >...
TGCTTGGGAATAGCTTGCACCATTATTTATAGAGTCGGCAAAAGAAGTCCCTTTAGACTGCAAACCCATTAAACCAATATAACCCTCTAATACTTTTGGATTTTTTGTTGCGAATGTAGCTATTGCAGCTGGAACGAACTGCATGGTTGAAGATATACCAGATATAACACCATCACTTAAATCGTTATAACCTTTTTCTTTAAACTTTCTTTGTAGTCTTTTTTGTTTTGATTTTACTTTTTTATCAAAGTTTTCGTAAACAGCCTTTTCCATGGCATCAACATTTTCTCTATACTCTGGATTTTGGTTGTACGCGTCTGAGTGTTTTATTGCTTGGCTTTTTTTAAACTTTGCTATAGACGGCACATCTATTAATCCGCCACCCCTTGTTAGGGCTGCTTTAGCTGTATCATAAACAAAGTCGCCGACACCATATTCACCCTTAAGAACATCAATTTTTGCAAACTCTCCTTCTTGCAAAAGACTGCTAACAGCAACAGATGAATCCGTCCAAGCCCTATTTGCACCTGCGTCTAGATATGCTTTTGTATAGCCCCATAGACTTCTTGTTGGAGTTTGTTGTTTCTTTTTTTTGTAGGCTTCTACTAAAGGATCAGCAATTGATTGTGGCTCTTCCTTTTGTTCCTGCTTTCTTTGTTTGTAAAGGTCAACAATATTTGTATCTTCTGCCACACTATTTATTCCTGTTAAATTTCACCACTATCTTCTAATTGTTTTGCAAGTTGTAATATTTCACTTACAGTAACGTCTCTTCCTGCATCTTCTAATGTAGCCACTATATCAGCATACAAGGTTGAATCTATTTTGTTTAACTCTTCAGCAATTTTATCTTGACTCATTGTGCTATCTAAATCTATGTTTATCTTTTTGAACGAGTAATTTACTCTTTGAGAAGAATCTCCATCAAAAATAGTTTCACGACCCTCTGTTATGTCATTAAATATATTTTCAACAGATCTAATTCCAAAAGTTTTAAATTCATGTATTGGTAAAAGATCTCCATTTTGATCTCTTTTAATTTTAAAACCACTTGGGTAATTTTCAGTATCTTCTGTCGATTCTAACAACTTAGAAGAATAAGAAAAATTATTTATAATAGTGTCTACTAATTTTACTTCTTCATTAATAAATACTCTGTTTGATTGATTTGATCTTTTTCCAAACAAGTCATTATAAATAACATCTACGTCAGCATTTCTAAAATCGCTATCAATTTTACCAGCCTGCTTTGCAAATATATTATAAGCTTCAGTTTCATTCCTTTTATATTCACCATAGTCGGATCTTGGGAACATGGCTATTTGTCTTTTTGCTGCCTCTTTACCTGTAACAAAAACATCTGAATATTTTGAATCAGCCATAAAGCCTAGCATAGAAGCTCCTGCTGAAGTGTAGTCTATTAAATCGTTCAATGAAAAAGCTACATCATCTGATTCTACTAAATTTGGATTTATAACATCTCTATTGGTATCGTTTAAAACACCTTTAACATCAACCATGGTTCCGTCTTCTGATTCAACTTTATAGTTAGCATTTAAAATAATAGTATTGTTGTTTGGATCAACTTTGTAATTAGAGAAATCTAGGCTTACCTCCTTAACAACACCGCTTACCTTATCTCCCTCGAACTTTTTTCCTATATGTTTTTTTGTTTGCATATTAAAAAGAGAGTTTAGTCCCGAAGAATAATTGTTTAAATTTAAATTGTTTATTATGTCTGGGTTTTTAGATATCATGTTTTGAATATCTGATGCAGTCTCATATCCTGCTAAATTCTTATCCAAGAAAACGTCTAATGGATTTACTCCATAAGCCTCATAAATAGAGTTTGCTTGTGATGTTACTTCTTGAAAAAATAAATCTTTTTTCTGTTGTGACATATTTTTCCAAGCTTCAGCATCTTCTACTATGGCATCAAACTCAGAATAAAATCCATATAATGCAGTACCAAGATCTCCTTGTAGCTTTCTATTCAAACCAATTTTCTCAGCCATATTCCTATTTTCACCTGACTCTATATTGGTTTTTAAAGCCCTCTCACCAAGGGCTCTCATGTCTGGACTATTCTCGTATTGTAATTTTTTTACTGACTCTGCTCTAAACTGTGCTGTTCCCGGATTAAACTGAAATCCTTTTCTTAATTTTTCTTCACCCATATCTAACTGCTCAAAAGCATTTTCTTTACTTACTTTTGCACCAGTCTCATCTGAATAAAAACCAAACATTTCCTGCTCAGCAAGAGCGTCTCTTGTTTTATCTCTTTCTGCTAATCTTTCTGCTTCTTTTTCTTGTAGAGCTATTCTTCTTGAATCAAGAATGCTTGAAAAACCGCTATTAAATCCTCTTGCAAAACTCATAATATTTTACTCAATAAAAATCCTGCTGCTGCTCCAATCAATGCACCCATAGGTCCGCCAGCGGTTCCACCAACCTTAGCAAAAGCACCAATACCAGCACCCGCCGATGTTAGTGTTGCCGATTGACCCATTTCTGCTGCTTTTTTTTGTGCGTCAATTTGCTCTTGCAAGGCTTTATTTCTTGTCTCTTCTTGTGCTGACTGCCCTAAAGCTTGAAATGCTTGTTCTTTAGTTTTAAGCCCAGCTCCTAATAATCCTAATCCTTGTGCCATTATGCTAATCCTTGTCCTTGTATTAATGATTTGCTTGTCATTCCACTTCCCAAGCCACCAGATAAAACATCCATTCTTCTTTGTTCAGACCTAGCTCTAGCAAAATTTCTTGCAGCAATAAGAGCTGATGTTTCTGATCTTTCAAAGTCTTGTTGTGATTCTGGTCTTAATGATAAACCAAACCCTGCTTGTCTTCTACCCGCTTGACCTCTTACGTTTGCATATTGTCTTGCTACCGCTTCTTGTGCTCTTCCTATTTCTTCCTGTTGTAATCCCTCAAATCCTGTTGTCATTTGTTGAATAAGATCTTGCTCTATAGGAAAAAATCTTTGTAAATAATCTTGAAACTCTGCTTCATATAAGTCTGCTAGTGTTTCTTGAGCTGATTGATCTCCTGATCTAAAAGGATTTACATATAAATTAGAGTCCGATATTGTCGGATCATAATTTTTATCTTCCATATTATAAAAACCTATCATTAACCAAATAATCCTTTTGATTGCATTCCAACACCGAGAGCTGTGCCCACGGCTGTTCCTGTTACCTCTTGTCCTGCCATATACTTATCAAGCCCACCCTGAGCCTGAGCTCTTGCAATTTGTCCTGACATGGTTGCTATATCTCCAAGACCTGATATTCCTGTTCCAGCAACGCCCTGACCCATTGCAACAATATTTTGCATACCCTGATAGTATCTATCTATTTGTGAAGACGCTCCTGAAGCTGTTGCTAGACCTGTTCCTCTTGCCTGTCTTTGAGATAAGTCTTCCATAGCTGCGGTATATCTTCCGCTTGTTGGGTCTACGTTTTGTTGCATTAATCTATTAGAAACCATGTTTCTTGCATTTTGAAACTCTGGATTAAGAGATGCTGTTACAACGCTTTCAACGCTGTCAAATTTTCCTTGTTGGGTTAAAGCTTTTACCTCTCCAATAAATTGATTTTCTAATGGAACATAATATTGCTGATAAAGGTTAAACCTTTGTGCAGCAATTGATGCCAGCTTCTTTTGTGCTGGTGTGTCTTTTATTTCTGTTGATCCGCCGCCGCCTGACATTATATTTTTTTCTCCACTATGTATTGTTTTGTTTCATAGCCTATATGAGACAAGACATCTGCTAATCCTTTCCAGGGTGTCCAAAATTCTACTTTGTTACAACCTCTTTGTTCAGCCATATGTTCAATATACTCCATGTATTTGCCATTAGCGTTTTCTCTTTTATCGTAAGCCACCCAAATTAATAATGATTGTGTTGGCTTAAAAACACTAGGCTTTACTTGTAGAATAATAAAGCTCTCACATGGGTCTTGCTCTATATCTACATAAAGCTCTGCTATCCCACTTGCTAATGCTGAGTATATATCTTCTGGTCTCCATTCGGGGTTTGCTTCTTTTTTTATTTCCCGCAATCCCGGTTCTATGAAATCCCAATATGTCCTAACATCTACTTGTGATAGCATTTTACCCATAAGATACCATTAAATTATATAATAATGTAGCATTATATTACTAATTAAGAAGGCTCTGTGGGGAATACAACATCGTCTATAGTTGTTGCACTTGACTGAGTTGATGGTAGATCTCTTAGTTGTTGTCTGTAAGTTGACCACTCTGTTTTCTTAGAATCTGATAGTGGGCTGTCTGGAAACTGTGTCCAATCTGATTCGGACAACATAGTATTTCTTATTGGTCTTATTGAGTTCCATATTGAAATGTTTTGCTCAACAGCCTCACCTCCAATTATTTTATAGTTTTCTGCTTCATATAACCCTTCTATAATTGACTCATCACTTTCTAAAATAATGTCATTAATAGTAAGATTCGTTGATCCACAAGTTGTTATATCGCCTGTTGCTGTTTTATATATAGTATATTCTGCCATTTTATTGTGTATTATCTATAAACACATACAAAGATTGATATGTGCTTCTAAGTTTAGTTATCCATCTAACACGCCAGTAAACAGTTGTTGAGCCACTAGAAAGACCGCTTATCGTTCCTGAATATGCAAAGACATATGTTCTAAAAGTTCCCGCTGCAAAAGTTACATTTTGTATACCGCCAGCAGCTTGAACATAAGTCGATCCATTAACACTATATTCTAATACGCCATTTGTACAATCACCATAGACCCCTGTCCAAATAGCTTGATATTTAGCACCGTTCCTAACACTTCCTATGGTTGTGGATAAGTAAGTTCCTGTTGTTGATGTTTGTGTTGTAAAGTTTGTTGATCCCCTTTGAAAGGAGCTTCCAAAAACTCCTAAGGGAACAAAAGCACCTGTATGACTTTTTATGTCAGAGCTTACATCATCGAAATGTTTTACATTAAGTGTATCTACATTAACCCTATCTGAATTAATCAAACCAGCATTAATTTTTTCAGCACTTAAATCATTAATCTTTGCGTTGGTTACAGCTAAGTTTCCTATCTTTGCATTATCAACAGCAAGATCTTGTATCTTTGCAGTTGCAACAGACAGATTCGCCATCTTTGCATCTGTTATAGCTAGGTTTGCTATCTTTGCGGTGTCAACAGCTAAGTTTCCAATTTTGGCATTTGTTATAGCACCATCTTGGATCATTGCATTCTCCATAAAAACAGTACCGCCACTAACAATAAATGGAGCAGTGTTATTATTAGTTCCATTCCATATCGCAAACTTATCAGCCTGAAACTGAACATATGATTGAGCCCCATTTCCGCTATCAGCATTAGAACCAATAACCATACCCGCCACTGAAACACTTCCATTAGATTCTGTAGATGCCTGAATAACATACATAGCATCTAAATTATCTTCTGTATCAGCCGAGGTTGTTGCTAATGTGGTTATATTAGAACTATTGCCATCAACGGTAGAGGTTAGGTTGGTAATACTTGTAGCTAGTGCACTATCCTCACTGGCTCTTGTTGTTGCCTCAGAAGATATAGCAGAGGTATTACTATTAACCGTAGATGTTAAATTTGTTATATCTGTTGCAAGAGCACTATCTGCACTTGCTCTAGTAGTCTGTTCTGTTGAAATGGCTGAAGTATTAGAGTTTACTGTAGAGGTTAAGCTTGTAATCGCAGAAGAATTTGCTGTTGTGTCAGTTGTTAATGTTATTATATCGCTTTGTGCTGTAGCTAAACTTGAACTATTTGCTGTTACTGTTGAACTTAAGCTATTGTATAAACTTATAAGGTTGGAATCTCTTGCCGCAATCCAAGCACTGTTAGCTGCGTTTCTAAAATAGGCTTGATTGTTATCATTAGTGTCTATCCAAATATCATTTCCAATTAAGGCATCTCCATTGGATCTTGTTGTAGGCTCCGTATCACTTCTAATAACTGTTGCTGCTGCCGCAGCTGTTCCTGATATTAAATTAGTTATAACTGAATACCCAGGTAGATCCTGTAAGGTTTCAGAAAGCTCAGTCATTAATGCAGCTATATCTGGTGCTGTTGATGCTTGTGTCCCTGTTGTAGAGTTAAATGGTCCTACAACATTTTCTGTATTAACAAACCTAATCCAATAGTATCTTGTTTGAGCATTACCAACCTGATGGGAAAATACGGCTGCTGTTGTTTGACCAACAAAAACCCTATCTGCAAAACTAGATGTAGAAGCTGCCCAAACCTCTGCATGAGAAAAACCAGAGAATGTTGGAACGTCCCATTCAATAATTATATTTTGAAAAGCACCGTCTGCACTTACGCCTGTTGGTGCTGGGGGAATCTCTGGTGGATCTTTTGGTGGTGGTGGGTCTCCTCCTCCAATAATTTTTCCATTAGCTCCTATCCTAATATCTCTTTTAGCTAGACCAGCTGCAATTAAATCTCTAAAAGTTACAGCAGAATCAAGAGGATTTCCTATCTCCCCTTTTAACTGTGCTATGGATTCGTTGACCTTTGTAGCAAATCTTTTACCCTCATGATCAAAATTTCTTGGTACTACAAAAGTACCTTTAGACTTTGCCATTAGGTAATCTCCCTAGGGCTTTCATATACACAAATTTCATTTATTGGATCTGTGCCCTCTAAAATTATGTAAAATGATTTTGCCTTATACCCTCCGGGTAATCTAAAAAGATTATTACTTGTTACTGTTTGAGTATGTTTTAAAGAGCCATCTGCATATAGTTTAAATGTTAAGCTACTATAAGACTCAGCACTAACCTTGGCTACTCCAGGAGAGATAGGAAGGTTGCTATAAAACTCTTTTGACTTCCATGTATAAGTTCTTGCACTAGAAGATCTAGCAAACTTTTTAAGAGTACCACCTATAACTAAATATAGTTCATCGCTCTCTCTATCATTAAATCCAGCAGTAGCATAGAAATCTAAATTAACAAAAGCATTCTTTTGCCCTCTTGGATCAAAGATAAATCCTTTCTTTGTATTTGAGTTAGAACCATCCCAAGTAAAACCTAAATACTTTCCTTCGTATTCATAGGCTTCAATATTACTTGGGTAATAGTCCTGCCACTGATCTCTAGTAAATATTTGTTGAGTTATTAAACTAACACCTGAGTTACTTGCTACAACCAAACCGTCTGGAGATGCATATATAGCATACTCACCCATATCAACCAATGATCTTTTATTAGAGTTTGGTAGGTTAGCGTCTATCTCTACTAATGACATTGCTGAAGGATCCGTTCCCCCCGCTATGAGAGGCTTGCCTTTTGTTGTTACTAGTAACCCTGAGGCTATAGAAACAATACCAACAATGTCTTCTTTTGTTGTTAATTGATTGGCTAATGGATATGAATGCGGTAAATAAGATTCGCTAAACAACAATGTATTACCACTGAATCCTGATGTTATACCGTTTGGCATGGTGGTAATTCCTAGCATGGGTCCATCTGGGTGACTTGATGTTACATCATCTGGTGGTGCTAGGTTGTCTGTTGATTCTATTTCTTCCCCCAGCGAGGAGTCTTTTACTGCTTCTGTTGTATTTCCTGCTGATGTTCCCGATACATCTTTTACAAATCTGAATATACCATTTAAATCTGCTCTATAAATTCTTCTTTTGGCTATAGTGTAGACACCACTAGTTGCTGCTGGCAATGCCAGTGTTGCTGTTGATCCATCTGCTGCGTCTACAATATCTGCTGCTGTTACTACGCTTGGTGGTCCCTCTTCTCCAAAGGTTGTTATCTCTGTATAAACATATGCTCTTGAACTTGTGGCTGCACCATCTGCTGCCGTTGTATTGTCGATAACTGGTCCTGTTGTAAAAGCTGGTGGAGTTGGTAATCCAAGTCTGTATGATGTTACAGGGTATGGTCCTGATCCCGATATACCGTTAGCAGCATCAACCATTCTTGGAAATCCTGAAGACCCACTTACTCCTGTAAAATAAAATCTACTAAAAGAATCTTCTTTAATTGGACTTTTAATTACATCTACATCATCTGAAAAAGTAAACCATTCGTTATCTGTTGCTTTAAATATAGTTTTTGTTGTTCCATCTATATTTGATGCTGGGTGAGAACTTGGCTCTGAAGAGTCATTAACATCTTGCGGTAGACCTTCTATTCTACCCCTGTCTAAAAAAACATTCTCAGCATTTTGAGCCACATCTTCTGGCAACAGTCTTGGGGCGATCTTTTCATTAAGTCCGCTAAAAGCTGTAAGTCTAAATCCTGCCACGTTTATTCCTTTTTGTCTTCTGATGAGTTAGATGCACCAAAGTAAAAAGATATCACAGCACTAGCCAGTCCGCCTAGATATCCTAGAACTAAATTGATTAATGCCTCACTATTTTGCTCTGGTGGTTGAAGGGTAACAAGAAATATATAACCCATAAATCCACCAACAACTGCTACACCTATTATTCTAGCAGTCCAATCTTTACTAAATCTAGATCTAGCATCTTGTTTATCTTGTGTTTCTAATTTAAATACATCTACCTCTAGCTCTTTCATTTGGACTTCAAATTGCTGTTCTGCTTTTTTAAGTTCTATCATTTGCTCTGGTGATGCTTGTTGAATGGCAGTGTTTATAGATTTTGGATCTGAATCACATCCTAATACTTTTGCAACTACACTAGCTGCTTGACCTCCTAAAGGTCCTCCTAGAGCAGAGCCCAGCGTTGGTGCTATTGCTCCTACTACATTTTTAATTAACCCAAACTTCATTTTTTATCCTCTACTGTATAAATTGATAACCTTTGGCTTTTGCCTTTAACATTAATTGGTTTAAGTAATTTTAACCTAAATTTACAATCTATGGCAGTGGGGTAGCCTATCAATATGTCTTCTCCAACCTCTTTAGTTGCTGACTCTAGTCTTGCTGCTGTATTTACACAGTCACCAATTGCTGAATAATCAAATCTAGTATCGCTTCCCATATTACCTATAACAGCTTCACCAGTATTAATACCTATACCTATTTCTATACCTAGTCCTGCATCCTTCATGTTTTTGGTTATTTCTATTGCTGTCTCTACTGCTTTGTTTCTATGATCGTCTAAATCTATAGGTGCATTGAATATAGCCATCATTGCATCACCGATATACTTATCTACCATGCCGCCATGTTTTTGCACAGCATCTGATTGTATAGTCAAAGCCTTGTTCATTATTGAGGTAACTTCTTCTGGAGTTAATCTTTCTGACAGTGAAGTGAATCCTCTTACATCTGTAAATAAAAATGTTGCTTCTTTTTTTTCTCCCCCGAGTTTCAACAGCTCAGGATTATCTTGAAGTCTTTTAATTTGTCTTGGATCTAAATAATGTTCAAACTGTTTTTTAATTTGTTGACGCAATTTATATTGTTTTTTGTAGTTAATATAGAAGGCAATAGTAGAAGTTATGATTTGTGAGATAAAAGTCCATGAAAAATCTATCAAATAGCCCTTCTGAACGCTATATGCTCCTAAGAAGCCCGTGGTGAATAGCAAAATTACAGCGATACTTAGACCCTTAACTACACCGAGATAATTGATTACAAGCCATGTCAACGACACGAAAATTCCAAAAATTAAAATTTCAGCCACCAATGACCATTCTGGAATCCTTGGAGAGTTTTCTATAAGAATTGACTCAGATAATGCTGTTTGAATTTTGTGTGGTTCTAATAATCCAGTTGGAGTTGCAATTTGTGGCATGATTCCTGGAGCAGTAATACCAACAAATACAAATTTATTTGCAACATCTAGTTCTTGTAAATTAGTTTGCGGTGTATCAACCCAACTAATCCACTTACGACCAAGGCTATCTGTTTTAACTGGTGGTAATCCTTTTACTCTTATCTCTTCTATACCAAGATCATTACTTTTAATTACATAGGTATCAGCCCCAACTAGTGCTTTTAAAACTTCTGTACCAAACGCAGGAACATATCCATTTGGTGTTTTTAATAATAAAGGGATTCTTCTGACTAAATTGTCTATATCGGTAGGTGCAGTTGCAATACCCTGTTGTACATAATTTCTAAGGTTGATAGTATTTTGAACTACACCTTTGGACAACATACCACCTTTTCCTGATCCTAACATTACCGTTCCAACTGTTTTTGGGTATATTTGATTTGGGGCTTCAAACATAGCTAATATTGTTGTACCTTGTCGAAGAGACTCTGCAAATTCTTTATCTCCCCCGAGTCGATCTGGGTGAGGGAAAGCAATAACCCAACCCACACCTAAAGCACCACTATCTAATATTTGTTTATTAATTTCTGCTAATCTTTGTCTTGGTATAGGATATCCGCCCTCTGCATCTATATCTTCTTCGGTTATGTTAAGAATAGTAAAGTAGCCAGAAGGATCTTGTTTAGGTACAAGATAATCAAATACTTTTAGTTTTAGTGTTTCTGTGGGCGTTGACTGATATAAGACAGGCAACACTAGTATTATAAGTATGGTGAATAGTAGTCGCTTCATTAATTACTTTGAGTGATTTTGATAGTGCTACCAGTACCACCATTTATTTTAATAACATTGG
>Ga0316202_10002975_pt1 | contig 10588 bp, 18 predicted proteins | sample 3monrhotite_MG_FD_204934 | JGI IMG/M metagenome (GOLD analysis project Ga0316202, IMG submission 204934) | Microbial mat bacterial communities from mineral coupon in-situ incubated in ocean water Damariscotta River, Maine, United States -... | ecosystem: Environmental > Aquatic > Marine >...
CTGAACTATATTTTTCCCATAGTTTTTTATCGAATACAGATACTTTATTTGGAATAATTCACGACTCTAATGGTAGAGGTGGCAAACAAGAAAGAAGTTGGAATAGAGTTTTTCTTGAACAAAAATATAAGATCAATAATTTTTATGTAGATGTTAAACCTTGGATTATTGTTTTTAAAAATAGTTCAATAGATCTTCATAATCCTGATATTGCTGATTATTTGGGTCATGTGAAATTCACTTTAGCATTAAATCTTCATAATTTTGTTTTTCAGTTTTCAACCCAAAATAATTTAGAAAGTGCGTTTAAATATGGATCTGAAACTTTAGATTTATCATACCCAATATATGATAAGTTTAGATTTTTTATGCAGATTTTTTCTGGATATGGACAAAGTTTAATAGAATATAATCATTATACTAATGCATTTGGTATAGGTATATCTTTTAATAGTCCAGTATGATTTAAGTGCTTTTTCTCTACCTAAACTGATTAACCCTATCTTTGATATCTGATACATGCCAATGTATTTTGTTTGATCCAGATAGTTTAATTGTATGATAGCAATATCTTCTCATTAGCCTAACCATTTGTTTAAATTATCTGTTTGGGCAACTGAGATGAGCATTTCTAAATTTTTCTCTATAGATATAGACTTACTTTTCTTTGTGCTATCTCCATGCTTTCTGTAGTAACTTGTTGAAAGAAATTTCCCGGTCATGTAGAGAGTGCTTTTTTGAATATGGCTTTTGCTTTTTGGGCTTAATAACTTTAAGGTTAAGCTCTTTCCTAGTTTTTTGCAGACTAACGCCGTGTTCACGCAAAACCGTTCTTACTCGGCTTGGGCTGCACCTAAATTCTTCTGCTAAATCTTTTGATTTGTATTTCTTTATCGTGTCTTTTTGGTCAATAAGAGGGTAACCAAACTTAGCGATTATTGATTGAAGTACGGTTGGTTTAGTCATTTCCTGGCCCCTCTTCTGGCAAATAGCACCAGTGTGTTACACCATCGACACCCCAACCATAGTATTCCCCAGTATCAAGTTCCTTGCCGTTTTCAGTGCTATATACAGCCATTTCTATTTTTCCGTTGCGTACTACTGGAAACGATTCATCTACATCAGGTGGGATATCAAGTGGTATCCAATGGTTTTTGGCTCCATAAATATCATCCTGAATAAGGGTGCTGTTTTCACGCACACAATCATACATGGCTAGAAGAATAGTTCCGGAGCTCCACGAACAAACCTCAAGAAATGATGCAAAATTTGAAACTATTTCCTCTATGTCTCTACCCTCAAAAGACAGTGTTACGTCGTTGTGTTTAAACTCAAAGTCTGGTTTGTTTTCTTGGTTATTCAACATGTTTGTTTTTCCTTTACTATGAAATACCGCCCGTCGTATTCAAACAGGCCCATTGGGGTGTTTTTAACAAATGCCCGTGATAAGTCCATTTGACTCTGAGTTATCTCAATAAGTGGCTTATCTGGATTTTTGGTTATCAAATCATCCAAAACTTTACATTTTCGTCTTACGGCTACCATTTTTACTCCTTAAAATGGGATGTCATCATTAGGAACATTGGGATCAAATGACGGTTGTGATAGCTTTTGATGTTCTACAGTTTGCTGCTGTACATTATCAGTCACGTATGCACTTATTTGCAGATACTTTCCTTCCTTGTCTTTGCCAATAATGCAATTTCCAACTGAGCCAAGAATATTGGTAAATAGTTCTGGTTTTTTGTACACATCTAATTTTCCACAAGCGGTAAGCATCTTTTTAAAAGACTGATGAGCTAATCCCTTCCCTTTGCCATCGCCATAAAGATTAAAAAACTCATATACTTCGGCCGTACTGCCTTTGGCATCCTTGACGGTCAAGATTGCCTTTGCCATTTTCCGTCCTGAATTTGAATGAAAATCAGGATGAAATTCCTTAATTCTAAACGCCACTCGGCCTAGTTTAATTTCTTGGGTTGAGTTATTGATTTGATCGTCTGTCATTGGTTCCCACATGGTTATTTTTCCTCTTGGTTGTCAGTTGATTCGTTTGATTCGATTGTTTCATGTCCTATTAATTTTGTTAAAATATTGTTGTCAAATGAAACTTTGTTATAAGCGCATATAAAATCATTGGTGCCAGACACACATACACGCTTACTATCTATGTCAACAAAATCTTCATTTGTTTCTACGCAGGCTACTATTGTTATCTTATCCACTATACGCATAAGTATATCGGCAAACTCCCCCATATCTCTTGCGGATGAATTTTTTGTATATATATTTATCTTATTATTCCAACAACTTGTTAAACCTATTGTTTTGTTGACAGCATCAATAGTTGTTCGCCATGTTTTATATTCTTTTTTGATTTCAATAATCATTTTTATAAATCATCTGTATTATCGTTTTCAATAGATTTAAGCAGAGCATCTGCACCTGATAAATCGGTTATTTCAATATCTTTGTTTTCGTTTAAAGCAATATCTTGTTGCTCATGTTCCGTATACATGCCCATTAAAATCTCTGGTGCATATAATCGCCCAAAAAAAGCGGCTGCTCTATAACTAAGCATCAAATCTGGCATTGTTTTCCATTTTGAACCGTTTTTAGTTGACCATCCTTCCTCGCGTGCCATTTGCATGGTTACAGCTGGAGATTCGTATTTATTACCATCAAAATCTTCTGTGTGTGCAACACATGACTTATTCTCACCTTCACCTGAAAATTTGAATTGAAGTGGCTTAAATCTGCCACTTTGATTGATTGCTGCAATGATGAAGCTACTAGACCAGCTTGGTTTTCCATGTATTACATAAAGGTTTTGCATAACAGCCATGGGGGAAGCACCAATCCTTTGGGCCATTTCTAGAGCAATTAATACATTACCTACATTTTGTTTACCTTGATAGTTTTGTGGCACCATATTTGATGTGCAAAGAGCCATTGCCATGCGTTGCGCAGCTTCAAAAGATGTTGCACTACTAAAAGCAGTTGTTTTTTTTGGTTGGTATTCTGTAATTTCCATTTTTTTTCCTTATTTAATGCTAAATCGACGTGATTCAGTGGTTTTAATAAATTGGTTATAGATTTCTGGGTTTTTGGTTTTTAAGCTGCTTGAATCAAAGCGATTGGTGGTGACTCCTTTCCACATAGCAAGCTTCTCACCGTCATCATTAAGTAAGATGCTGTTGTCTTTCATGAAAGTTTTAACAGAAATCTCCAGAGCGTCTTTTTTAGCCTTTAGTTCGGCTATCTGCTGTGATACATCCCTAATCTGATTTATGGTCTCTATGGTCTCGGAATTGGCTGTAACAGGTTCTTCTCTAGCTTTGTACAAGTAGTTAACATCCGCCAGAGTTTTTGGCTCTGGTGGTATGACTTTTTGAACATTGTTTAGCCAGAAATCAATCAGTTTGGCTTTAATGGCTTGCTCTAATTTCTCATTACGCTCATAACGGTACAATTTGAACCTATTGCCAAAGAATAAAACAGCAATATCAACATGTTTGCAATCAGTGATATATGCGTAATGCGCCACTTGAGTTAAATAATACTGGGGTATCTGATCGGTTCCCTCGTCGCCCCATCCCTTAGTTGATGATGTTGTTTTTGCTTCAATCACTACACGATCATGAGTAAATCCATCAATGTTGGCCATGAGAAAAGGGTGCTCCTTATCAAACAGTGTATCTACTGATTTAACTGTGTTTCCAGTAGATTTCTCGTAGGCTTTAATAACTTGCGGCTCATGAGCATGGCCCCAGTAACGAGGGTCGTTAATATCAAGTTCTTGCTGTGCTGGTAAGGATTCGGTTTTTTCCCGATAAACATCAACTGCTGATTTCCATGGAGAAATTCCTAATATAGCGGCAACTTCTGACCCGCCAATGCCCGACTTGCGTGCTTTAAGTTGTTTTTCAGTCAACATGACATTATTTTCCTTATTTATAGTATTGTCTTTAATCCGCAACATTTAGTATAAAAAAGAGGCGGGGTAATACAAGGTTAGCACTACCGCTAGATGGTGATGGTACGGCCGACTATTCAGTCGCCTTATATATCCCGCCAAAAAACAAACGAAAAAAAAGTGCTTAGGACGCACTTTGAACGCCATCTAAAAACAGGGTGCTAATCCTGGCCCCAAATTTTGTTGGGGCTTGATTATATTATTGTAAAAATATTAAAGTTTCAAGTCCTTTTAGGTAGTTGTGGATCAATAATACTGGGTACAACGATGTGAGGAGGAATAAAATGATCTCGTTTTTCACTCAAGATGGGCACCCCACTGACTCTCAAGGTAGATTGCGTTAATGCTGGCACAAGATAAGACATTGTGCCTGCCAGTGGGGTGGTAAGCCCGTAAATTCTATTCAATTGTTAAATATCGTTTGCCATGATGGCGTAAAAAAAATTTGTTATGTTCTTACCTCAAGCAAAAAATCATCTTCTGATAACCCATAAGTTGAGGCGTTCGCCGCCAAAGCAGTGTTGAATTTTGGATCGACAGGGATAGCAAAATATCGCCCTGTTGCGCATTTAACGCGCAAAAACCTTTGTTTCCCAATATCTGGCAAGTCTACGTCTATCAGTTCTCCGATTGATGGATCTTCGTGTTTATCTACGGAAATACCACCTAGTTCTTTAATAACGCGATCCCAACCAATTATTTCTGCAGCACACCGTCTTTGCTCTATGTTTCTCCAAGTTAAAGCCGTAGATACATCCAAATTTTCTTTGTTTTCAATCCACGCACCAGGTATTTGTTGTCCATGCCATGAGTAAATGGAAAAATTACTCTCGTATAAAACAGATGGCTTGTTTTCGTGATGCAAAACAGAATCTTCAATATTTATTTCGAGTGGTCTTCTCGAAACAAAAACAAAGTTTTCAAACGCAAAAACCGTATCTAATGTTTCATAAGCATCTACGCATAAATTAAATTTGTTTTTTATATCGTCATTATGGAAAATAGGTAAGTTACATATCTCGTCAAAATATTTATAATAACTTAACCATCCCCAGGAATTAGGTTTTAAAAACGAACTAAAAAACTTTTCTTTTTTTTCATTTATTTCTTGATCCCAGACCTGTTTCCCGACCTGAGTCAAGACCTGACCCCCGACCTGATCCTCGGCCTGATTCAAGACCTGTTTCCTGACCTGTTTCCCGACCTGATTCCCGACCTGTTCCCCGACCTGATCCCCGACCTGTTTCCAGACCTGTTTCCAGACCTGATCCCTGACCTGTTTCCAGACCTGATCCCTGACCTGTTTCCAGACTTGTTTCCAGACCTGATCCTCGACCTGAACCCTGACCTGTTTCCCGACCTGATCCTCGACCTGAACCCTGACCTGTTTCCCGACCTGATTCGAGACCTGTTTCCAGACCTGATCCTCGACCTGATTCAAGACCTGTTTCCAGACCTGTTTCCTGACCTGTTTCCTGACCTGATCCTCGACCTGAACCCTGACCTGTTTCCCGACCTGATTCGAGACCTGTTTCCAGACCTGATCCTCGACCTGATTCAAGACCTGTTTCCCGACCTGATCCTCGACCTGATTCAAGACCTGATCCCCGACCTGATCCCCGACCTGATCCCCGACCTGATTCAAGAACCCAGTTAAAAATTTTTCAACGATAAGAAAGGCATAAAAACAATGCTTTGGGTTGTCTAAAATTATTACTTTTGGTTCTTCAAGGTTAGAGGACTTGTATAAATCAGAAATAATTTTCACGGCTTTTTCGTCTTTAAAACCTTTATGGTTAAAAGCTTTTTCTATATATTTATTTACAAACTCAGGAATTGCTACTTCTTGTTCTTTTGTTAATTTGTTAAGCATGATTAATCCACCAATCGAACATAATTTTTGTTTACAAACTGACGTTGCCTACGAAGTTCATAATTCCCCGGCTGAAAAAGTATTGTCTCGTGTGTATCTTTTCCGGTTTTTTTGTGGAAAAGTTCGGTTGGTTCATCGATTTTCAAATACGCGACAAATGGATTTCCATTAACAGTAAACATAACTGCTTTTTCTGACTTCAGTATGTGGTGATGTCCACTTTCGCTATGTGCAACAATTAGTTCTCCATTTTTTGCTTTGTGCTCTACAAGCACTTCATTTGTTGGGAAATTATCTATCTTGATAAAAAGATTTTCACCTTGTGCGCATTGTTTATTAAATGTTTTCATTTTAACCTACCTTTATTTAATGTTAGTAAAGCCCCGTCCCACATCCAAGGGGGAGCACCCCTTATAATCCATGGCATTTAAATATCGGAAACTTCCTTACTTTTTTAAAATTTAATGGGATTTGTGAGTTAAGTATCCAGAGCTATACACAAAAAACCACTTTACTTGTAATTTATTCATTCTGTTACAATTAATCTGTTTAACATCGGCTTGCATACCCACATAATAATGGCAACCATCAAAGTAAATAATCCTATTTCTGTGAAAACATGTGAATAAATAGGCAATGTTTGTGTTGCCATCATGTGTGCAGCACCCCTAGGTGCCGTCAAACCGCCTAACCATGCACCAATGGGCCCAGCCAACATACTGGTTAAAAACCAAATACCCATCACAAAACCACTCATTCTACGAGGACAAAGTTCAGCAACCATGGCTAACCCCAAACCTGACACCAGCAACTCACCAACAGATTGTAGAAAATAAGTTAGCACCATCCAGGCAGGAGAAATAAACCCATTATGTGCAAAATATTGGGGCAGATCTAAACAAAGAAATGCAGCCGCACATAAAGTCATACCAATGCAAAACTTCGTCACATGCGTACAAGGAAAATAACGGTATAACACAGCCAAAATGGGCGACATCAGCACAATGACAATGGGGTTAAGCATTTGATATTCTGCAGCAGGGATGTGCATTCCCAAAACTTGAGCATTGATATTGTGTGCTGCGAAAAAGGTTAATGATGTTGGCATTTGTTGATAAAGTACAAAAAAGAAAATTCCCTGTAAAATCAACACAAATGCCACTAACATACGAGAACGTTCTTGCCCTTTCAAAGAAAGCGCTAACTTAATAAAATAAGCCAAACCACTGGCAACAGTCACCGTAACAATCACATCACAAATCCATATATGTGGGAGCAGATTGGCAATCACAAAGGTTGCAATCACTGCACCCCCGATAATCGCAAATAACCGTGAAAGACTGAGAGGACATTCCCCTGCACTTGTTGAAAGATTCTGCATTTGTTTCTTAAAAAAATGAAAACTCAATATGCCTAACATCAACCCCAGAGAGCACAAGAGAAAAGCCGGACCCCATCCATAGTTTTCTGCAATGACTGGGGTGATGCCCATAGAAATCATGGCACCAATATTAACGGCCATATAATACATCGTCATGGCACCATCTAAACGAAAATCTCCTTTTTTATATAACTTAGAAATCAAAGAGGAGGGATTCGCTTTAAAAAGAGTATTCCCTACCACGATCAATGCCAATGCATAAAAAACGGTATGTTTATCTGCAATACCTAATAAGGCATAAGCGATCATTAAGATAATGGCACCCAAGAACAGAGTACGTTTTGCACCAAAATAATGGTCTCCAAGATAGCCACCAATCCAAATAAAGCCATACACGAAAGCAGAGAAACTCCCAAACACATAAAAGCTTTCTTTCTCTGTATACCCTAGTTTATGAACAAAATAGAGGGATAAAATTGCCTGTGTACCGTAATATCCAAAGCGTTCCCAAAGTTCTATAACCCACAGTACCCAAAACACTTTAGATTTATTTTTTTTCTGAACTATATCTCTAGTATTATTTAAAGATGATTTCATGCTTTTTCTCATTATTGTTTTAATCAATAAATATATTGTTTTTATGGGATATTATTGATTAAAAACTAATGTTTATCCCTGTTTCAAACTTATTTAAATTTCCAATATAAACACTGTCTTTTGCAAATATAGAAACTGTATTTGTAATATCTGTTTGTATTTTTGCACCAAATAAAGCTTTACTTGCATATAATGTGCTAATACCTCCGAACAATTCAAATTTAAATATTTTGTAATTAAGACTTTGCATAATTTTGTAGGTATTTTGAAAACGGCCTTTGATAACACCACTATGATCATAACCTATGCCAATTGACATCAATTTTCCATGCATCCAACCATCAGCACCAAAAGCTATTTTAGTTTTATCATCTTGATTCAAATCCCATGGTTCGATATATCCATGTATTGTCACATGATTAATATTAATAGATGTTTCAAACCCAATGCCATAATTTTGATAGCGGGGGTTTGCATTATTTAGCGACGGTTCTGCATACGTATCAATAGACCAGACGTTGTTTTTTAAGCCGATTTTTCCGTAAATGCTGGAATTTTTAGAGACATCGGTTACATGATATCTTGGTGAAATTTGTCCGAAACCATATATATTGTTTAAGTTTGAATGAATCATTATAAAATCCCTTGTTAATCTTTACTATTAATTTTATTTTCTTTTATAAAAACCTTTATAGTATTGTCATCGAAGTCAATACGTATCGAAGTGCGTAGCCATTTTTCTTAACAGCTTCTAGAGCCTCTTTACCTTCATAATTAATTATACTTTCGATATTTAATTTTTTTTCAACTACATATTTTTGCAAATTATTCATCTTAAATTATTCCTTGTTGTTTAATTTTGTTTAATTGCTCTTGTGTTAACTCGATGGTTACTTTTTGATCGCTCAGGTAAACGAAACCAGGAATATCATAGCCGTTAAGTTTTATTAGTTTGTTTTCCTCAAGCTTAATAACTTCGAACACATCACGACGGACAATGACACAATCCGAGCCAGTATTAAACGTACAATCCTGGCCAGTTTTAAACGTACAGTATGAGTCAGTGTTAAACGTACAATGCCATTTTTCTTAACAGCTGCTAAAGCTATTTCATCTGTTTGATTATGTACGTATTCAAGTACGTAGCCATCTTCCTTAACAGCTTCTAGAGCTTCTTTGACTTCATAATTAATTATATCTTCGATATCTAATTGTTTTTCAACTATATATTTTTGCATTAAAACTCTTTTCTGAACTTCTATTTTATTCATTTTTCACTCTTTATTGATACAATCCGACCCATATAGGTATGGACTATTCGGTTATTTTCGGTAAGCTCTGAGCCTAGTTTTTTAAGTGATACCAGGACGTTAAATGACTCTTTAGTTACAAGGTCAAAGCATGCATACAGGTTCGCTTTGTGTGCTTCTACCAGTTCATGCATGGCCTTTGAATATGCGCGGTTGATGTTCATTGAACTAAGACCTCAAAATCACCATCAATTAGACGTTCCTTAATTTGTTCCTCAAGATCCTTTTTGCAGTTCTCGCAGACATGCCTGTCATCCAATAGTTCTCCAGACAGACCGTTAGTCTGAAAGACTGTGCTATCTTCAGACCAACAACTGTCATGCCCATCTACCAAGTTAATTTTAAGCTTAATACGAGAATCAAAAATAAAATGGGCATCATAAGGTTTAAGGCAAAAATCACATTGTTCTATAGTGCTCATGATTCACGCCGTCCCATCTAGGTTTGGCCATTCGTCGTCAAAATAACTAGAAATTGGTTTTCTATTTTCGATAATGCGTAATTGCTTTTGAGTGTCACGTTTGCGCTTCCACGCTTTCATGTGATCGATGTCATGCTTTAGTTGCAAAGCTTGTTCTTTGGCGTGTATATCCCAGTTTTCTTGTATATCTTCTTCAATTATCATTTTGTGTAAATTCATTTTTTATCCTTGATGATTGTTTTGTTAGGTTAGTATAGCAAACTAAACAATTATGTAAATATAAATATTTAGTTTTTTAATAAATTGTTATTAATCAAATATTTTTGTTAGTGACCATAAAGAATATTTACATATTGATTGTGAAAAAATAAACTCTATACTATGTATAGTATACTTAACAAGGATATTATTACCATGCAATATAAAAATATAATTCAGTACCATTTTGATTCCAAATATAAAAAAACTGAATTATTAAGGTTTTTTAATACTTATTCAGAGGCAGCAGAATTTTTTTCCATAACACGTGGAGCAATTTCGCAATGGAAATACATCCCGAAACTCAGACTCTATGAATTAGAAAAAGCCGGTTATATCAATTTTAAGGATTAAGTATGTCCATAATAAAACTGACACCAACTGATTTCAAAAACAAATCAATATCATTCACCGTTTTACAAACTGAAGTCATTGTAAGGTTAAAAAACTCTGATGCCATAGCGATTTGGGCATACCTATGTTCAAAACCAAACGATTGGATAGTACGTAAAACAGACATTTTAGACACTTTTGGTATTGGTGAGACCAGATACTCCAGGGCGATGAAAATTTTGATTAAAAATTTACTCATTAAGATTGAAGTTGAGCAAGACGAAGGGGGAAGGATATTAGGTAAAAGATATATTGCTTCCTAGTTTTTTACTACATAGTAATTATCATAATCATTTTTAAGTGGATCATTTAATGAGTCATGCATTAAATTGCCATTGTCAAAATATATGGCACCAGTAATCATTGGTTCACCATCTGA
>Ga0316202_10002976_pt1 | contig 10586 bp, 10 predicted proteins | sample 3monrhotite_MG_FD_204934 | JGI IMG/M metagenome (GOLD analysis project Ga0316202, IMG submission 204934) | Microbial mat bacterial communities from mineral coupon in-situ incubated in ocean water Damariscotta River, Maine, United States -... | ecosystem: Environmental > Aquatic > Marine >...
GATTTAACAGTTTCAGTAGAAAGAGCAGCAAATACTTTGGTTTATACGGATGGAACTCAGGGTTGGTTGCTAAAGAATAAATAATCATGGCTACTTATAAAGAGAAAGTTGGAACTTCGGTTATCAACTACGCTGGTAATTATCCCGGTGTCGTGAAAGGTGAGCTATGGTACGATAGCACTAACAAAGATTTCAAATATCAATATCCAGCTGTAACATTAAATTCTTGGTCAACTGGTGGTACTTTAAATACAGCTAGAGCTTCAATGAGTAATGCAGGAACACAAGGATCTGCTATAGGTGCAGGAGGTTATTCTCCACCTGGACGTTCTGCATTAAGTGAGTCTTATAATGGAGTAACTTGGTCTGAAACAAACGATTTAAATGAAGCAAGGCAATTAAGTTCAGCGGCTGGAGCAAGTAATACATCTGCAGTGGTATTTGGTGGATCACCTGGTTCAGGAGTAACTGATAAGGTAGAAAAATGGAATGGAACTAATTGGACAGCTGTAACTGCTTTACCTAGCGCAAGAGCATATGTAATGGGTTTAGGAATAACAACAGCAGCACTTTCAGTGGGCGGACAAACTGCTCCTGGTCCTTATTTAGCTGATACTGATTTATATAATGGAACTAATTGGACAGAAGTAAATAGTTTAAATACTGCTAGAGGTTATGGTTCAGGAGTTGGTACAACAACATCTGCTTTAGCTTCTACTGGTGGTACAGCTACAGAACCTAGATCCAATGATGTAGAATCTTGGAATGGAACTAATTGGGCGGTAGCAACAGAAGTAAACCAGCAAAGAAGTTCAGCTGCAGGATCTGGATCAAGTAATACATCTGCGATGGTTTTTGGTGGAGAACCACCAGGACCTCCTACTGCTGCAACAGAAACATGGAATGGAACTACGTGGACAGAAATAACTGATTTATCTACAGCGAGACAATATTTAGGTGGAGCTGGATCAGCCACACAAGGTTTAGCTTATGGTGGAAATAGTGGTGGAACTTATTATACAAACACAGAAGAATTTCAAAGTGCAGGTCAACCAGTAGGTGCTTGGTCTACAGCTGCAGCTATGAGTAGAGGAAAATATGCTGGAGCAGGATGTGGCACACAAACATCAGCATTATATTTTGGAGGAAACTATCCTCCAGGAGATAATTTAACAGCAGAAACAGAATTTTATAACGGATCTACTTGGAGTGAGTTAGCAGATTTAAATACTGCTAGACAAAATATATCAGGTGCTGGAGTAAAAACATCAGCTTTAGGTTATGGTGGATTTGTACCTCCTGGTAATACTGTAACAGGTGCAACAGAAAGTTGGAACGATACTGCTTGGTCCAATAAACCGGATTTAGGAACTCCTAGACTTAATATGGGTACTGCAGGAGTATCTAACACATCAAATTTAGCTTTTGGTGGAGATGATTTTTCTCCTCCAACAAGACAACAAGCATTAACAGAAGCTTGGGATGGATCAGCTTGGAGTGAAGTTGGGGACTTAAATAGTGCAAGAATAAACCTTGCAGGAGCTGGAACAAAAACTGCAGCATTAGCTATTGGTGGTTATGATTTTGATCCTAATGTAACTGGAGCTGTAGAACAATGGAATGGAAGTGCTTGGACTACGATTAGTCGTTTAAACACTGCAGGTTATGGTTTAGCAGGAACGGGAACTATTACATCAGCTTTAGCTTTTGGAAGAAACCCACCAGCAACTCTTGGAGTAACAGAAGAATGGAATGGTGTAAGTTGGGTAGAAGTTGCAGATTTAAATGCAGGGAGAAACGCTCTAGCGGGAGCAGGAACAACAACAGCTGCTTTAGCTATGGGAGGAACTCCACCAGCTGCAGGAGCAACAGAAGAATGGAGTAGCACTTCAACTACAATTAAGGTATTAACAGATTAATAAAAGGAGAAAACTATGGCAAAAACATATCAATACTGTGTAGCAGAAAACTGGGGAAAGGGTTTCATCGATCACTTTGAATCTCAAAGAATCACGTTTGTAGGCTATCCTGGAAATGTTTGGCAAGTTCCTGCATATAACAAACACGGTAATCTTTGGATTGCTAAAGTTGCAGGTGCTTTAAAAACTAAGGATGAAGCACAGGCGATTGTTAATGCAGAGGTTCAAGCAGCGCAAGCTACTTGGGATGCTCAGACGGATGAAGAGAAAAATGATCCGATGAACACAAGACCTGCTGACATAACATTGGAGGACTAAAATTAAATGGCTACATACTTAGGCACACATGGTAGTAGAATACAAAACTACACTACGGATCCTGATAATCCGAATGTGGGAGAGGTGTGGTATAACGAGACTTCTAATTCATTAAAATTTGAAATACCTGCTACTACTGCAGCGGGCTCATGGAGAACTGCTGGTAATTTAAATACAGCTAGATATGCTATGAACACAGGAGGTGCTGGAACAACCGAAGCTGCTTTAATTTTTGGAGGAATTACACCTCCGCTTTCAGCTTTAGTAGAAGAATATAATGGAATTAGTTGGTCAGAAAAAACAGATTTAAATACAGCTAGATATGCTTTAGGTGGTGCAGGTTTAACTAACACAGCAGTGTTAGCTTTTGGAGGAGACTCTCCACCAAAAAATGAAACAGAATTATGGAATGGAAGTAGTTGGACTGTAAAAAATACTTTAAATGATCCAAGAGGATATGGTGCGGGTATTGGAGAGTATACAGCTGCTTTATTTGCTACTGGTGATTATCCAGTAACTGCAAATGTAGAACAATGGAATGGTACTAACTGGGCAGAAACAGGTAATGTAAATACTGCTAGATATGAAGTATCGGGATTTGGAACTGTTTCTGATGGTATAATAGCTGGAGGAAATGCTCCTCCAAGAACAACTGCTGTTGAACAATTTAATGGTACTAACTGGACAACTATAACTAGTATAAACAGTGCTAGAAGTGGTACAGCTTCATCAGGAACTGCAACAGCTGGTTTACTTTATGGAGGTGTAAATGCTAGTGCTGAAGCAAAAACAGAATTATGGAATGGAACTGCTTGGGTAGAACAATCTGATTTAAGCACTGCAAGATCTGATTTAGCAGGAACAGGAACCAGCACAGCTTCTTTAGCAACTGGTGGAAACACTGGATCTATTGTAGCAGTAACAGAACAATGGACAGGTGCAGGTGCACCTATTGGTGTTTTTGCTACAGGTGATAGTTTAAATACGGCTAGAACTCAATTAGCGGGAGCAGGAACTTCTTCTAGTTCTGCTTTAGGTTTTGGAGGAGATTCAGGTTCAATATCAGCAGCAACAGAAAAATACAATGGATCAACTTGGACAAATGTAAATAATATGAATACTGGTAGATCACAGTTAGCAGGAGTTGGAACTCAGACAGCAGCATTAGCTTTTGGAGGAGAAGCACCGCCTACTACAAATGCAACAGAAGTTTGGGGTGGAACTAATTGGGTGACATCACCAGGTACTTTAAATACTGCAAGATTAGTTATGGGAAGTGCTGGAACATCAACGTCAGCTTTAGCTTTTGGTGGAGAAGCTCCAGGAAATTCAGCAGCAACAGAAGTTTGGAATGGAAGCAATTGGGCAACATCACCAGGTAGTTTAAATACTGCAAGAAGAGGTCTTGAAGGATTTGGTGCAAGTAGCACTTCAGCTTTAGCTTTTGGTGGATATACTACTACTTTTGTTGCTATTACAGAATCATGGAATGGAAGTGCTTGGACTGAAGTAAATGATATGAATACTAGTAGAGCTAATGGAGGAAGTTTTGGAATACAAGATTCTGGAATTGTGGCTGGTGGAGCAACACCTTCTAGAACTGTAAACACAGAAGAATGGAATGGTGTAAGCTGGGTAGAAGTAAATAATTTAAATACTGCGAGAGACCATTTAGCAGGAGCTGGAACATTCTCATCTGGATTAGCTTTTGGTGGAAGTACAGGTTCGGTAACAGGAGCAACAGAAGAATGGAGTAGTTCATCAAGAACAGCTAAAACGGTAAGTACGGATTAATTATGGCAACATACAAAGAAATTAAAGGAACACAAATTGAGGTCTTAGCATCAGATCCATCTAATCCTGTTGAAGGACAAGTTTGGTATAACTCAACATCAACTGCTTTAAAAGGTCAAATTATATTATCGGCTGGAGCATTTTCTACAGCTAATGAGATGAACACCGCTAGATCTAATTTAGGAAGTTCAAACGCAGGAACTCAAAGTTCTACTGTAGCTTTTGGCGGTATAGCTCCAGGAGGTGGAACACCGACTTATGAAGGTAATCAAACAGAATTATACAATGGAACTACTTGGACAAATGTGAACAATTTAAATGTTGGAAGATCTTATTTGGCAGGAGCTGGGACAGGAACAGCAGCTTTAGCTATTGGAGGATATGTAGGTCCCCCTGGAAACGTTACAAATGTTGAACAATGGAATGGAACAAGTTGGACAGCAGTTGCTGCAGTAGGTGTTAATAGTAAACAAAGTACTGCTGCCGCTGGTACAACATCAGCCGCTATAGCTTACGGTGGATTTGATTATGGTATACCTGGTCCATCTGATAAAACAGAAGCTTGGAATGGAAGTGGTTGGACAGCAGTTAATGATTTAAATACTGCTAGATATTATTTATCTGGAAATGGAACAAGAACAGCTGCTCTAGCAGCAGGGGGAGAAACAACTACAACAGTTGCAGTTGCAGAAACTTGGAATGGAACTAACTGGGCAAATATAACTAGTATGAACGAAGCAAGAAATGCTGGAAGTGCTTTTGGAGTTTATGACAGTTTTATTAATGCAGGTGGTAACCCAGGTTTTTCAACAAATGCTGAGTTATGGAATGGTTCAAATTGGACAGAACAAAGTAATTTAAATAGTGGAAGAGCTACTAGTGCTGCATCAGGTTCATCTACTGCAGGATTATATTTTGGTGGACAACAACCTGCTAAGGTTGGATTAACAGAAGAATGGAGTGGTGCAGGTACATCGATTACTAAAACATTTACAGTTAGTTAAGACTTGTAATATATTTTAAATAATATATATAAAAGAAAAACATAAAGGATAAAGAAATGAAAAAAGATGTTAAAGAAGTAATACAAGATGAAGAAATTCATTTAAATAATTTATTAGATCCACAAGATCTTACCGACTTTAAAGGTATGGTGGACGAGCTTAGAGACACTTGGACCAAGAAACAAATGTTTCGAACAGAAACAGAAGCAAGGTTTTCTGTATTACAAGACAATAGATACCCAACTAAAGCTGCAAAATATTGGCAGTGTGTTAGAGAACAATCATCATACCTAGATAATCTTATGGCATTATCTTTTGACTATAGAAGAAACGAAGCAAAGATTACTTGGTTAGAAAAAAAAATAGATAAAGAACAAGATGATTATAAATTAACTAAATATCAAATAGATTTAGATGAATGTAAATTTGGTAAAGCATCTATGGAAAAAGTTGCTAAACATAGATTAAGAGAAATTAAAATGTGGTCTATGTTAAAAAGTGAATTTAATGATGGATCATTTAATGACAAAGATGTTAATGTTCATCAATTAGAATCTTATGGATTACAATATCACGAGAAAGCAAAAGCACTAAATGATAATTCTAGTGAGGCTGAAATATTTAATGTAATGGGACAATTACAATCATTACGAAGAATTAAAAAGTCTGGTGAATTAGAAAATAGTTATAAAGAAAAAGAAAAAATTGAACAACATGGAAAACCAAAATCTTAAATTTGATTTTGTATTCTTAGGTCAATCTGTTTTAAAGTATCAAGTACCTCTTGATATATTTACTGCAATTAATCAGATCTATGAACAAAATTTTCATAACCTTGAACCAGCTAATGCACAGTTAGTAGGTAAGATAGAAAACGAACATTCATTATTTTATCACGGAGCTGATCAAACTAAAATAAAAAATCATAATATGTTACCTAAAAATGTAACAGATTATTTTATGACTATTTTTCAACATTATTTAAACTGGAATAAAATAAAAGATTATGATTTACATCTTAATTCTATTTGGGTTAATGAAATGAAAAAACATGAATACAATCCAGCTCATGTTCATAGGGGTATGTTGTTTACTGGTTTATCAAGCGTTATGATTTTAAAATTACCATCTACTTATGGTAAAGAATATTCAGCAGGACACATACCACAAAATGGTAGACTACAAATACTAGGAGCTAGTAATGGTCAATTTGCAACAATAGATTACCAACCACCTATGGATCTTAGGGATTTTTATGTATTTCCGTATGATATGAGACACTGCGTATACCCATTTAATGGAACTGATGAAACTAGACGAACACTAGCTGCAAATTGTGATGTAGATTTTGATCCTATAAAAAATAGAGGTGCAACGTAATGGATAAAAAATATTACATAGATAATCATATAGGGTTATTTAAAAACTTTATGCCTAATGAATTGATAGATGATTATACAAATTATTTTAACAAGTGTGAACAACAAGGTGCAGTATATCCAAGACGAGAAGATGAGATGTTAGTATCTGATAATGCAATCGATACTATTAGAGATACTAATGTTCCAATGACTTATAACAACAAACCTTTTATAGATATGTTTTTTAAAGATGTTTATCCTCTGTATGTACAAAAATATTCATACCTAAAAAAATTAGCAACACATAATATACTAGAAGTAAAAATTCAAAAAACTAAAGTAGGTGAAGGATATCATTTTTGGCATTGTGAAAATGCTGAGATGAAAGCAAGAAATAGAATACTAGCTTTTATGGTTTATCTTAATGATGTGAACGAGGGCGGAGAAACAGAATTTTTATATCAAAAGTGTAGATTCAAACCTGAAAAAAATACACTATTGGTTTGGCCTGCACAATTTACACACATTCATAGAGGCAACCCACCTCTATCAAATGATAAATACATAATAACGGGATGGGTAGAATACGGATATTAATATGATAACAGAACCACGTTGGAGATCTTTTATAGTAGAAACTACAAAACCAATTTTTTCACCCGAACAATGTCAAATGATTATAGAAGCAGGTAGATCAGAGCCTAAACAAAATGCAGAAGTTGGAAATAAAAAAGGTATTACAAGTGGAGTAATAGATACTAAAACTAGGACTTCACATATTAGTTGGATACCTTTTTCTAAAATGAGTGACATGTATAAAGACATAGAACATATTATGAAAACTACTAATGGTAATCATTTTGGTTTTGATGGAATGACTATTACAGAAATGGCACAATACACAGAATATCCAGAAGGCGGGTTTTATGAATGGCATGTAGATAATGATGTGAACATGCAACATGAACCACCTGTTAGAAAAATATCTATGACTTGTTTACTTTCTCCTGAGTCAGAATTTGAAGGAGGGGATTTGGAATTAATGACTGAAGGTAAAGTTGCAAAAATAAAACAAGGACACGCAGTATTTTTTGCATCATTTATAAGACACAGAGTAAAACCTGTAATACGTGGTAACAGAAAATCTTTAGTCATGTGGTTTGGAGGAGCACCATTTAAATAATGCATAGAGATTTACATTTTCCAACACCAATTTATATTGCAGATATAGATCACCCAACTTTAAATCAAGAGTTAGAACGAGATATTATAGCTTGGTCTAATAAAGATAAAGGAATGACAAGAACTAATATTAAAGGATGGCATTCTGGAATTCATATGCATGAATTGCCAGAGTATAAAAAACTTGTCGATATGTTATATGCCTGTCAAAAAACAATTTATGATCAAGAGCATTTAGATAGCGAACCTTTTTTAGGTAATATGTGGGCTAATATAAATCCACCCGGTGGTATGAATAGAGCTCATCAACATCCTAATTCATTATGGTCTGGTGTATATTATATCAAAGCTCCTAAAAATTGTGGACTATTAAAAATAGATGATCCAAGATCATCAGCTGCAATGGTTAGACCTAATTTAAAAAAAGGACAATTACCACAAAGACTATATAGAGAAACACATTACGAACCTATTGCTGGAAGATGTATAATGTTTCCATCATGGTTAATGCATTGTGTTGATCCCAATGGATCTAATGATATAAGAATATCTGTATCATTTAATTTTTTACAGAAAGGTATGTTTGTATGACATTTCAAACTAATAAATATCAAGTAATAAAGAACGCTGTATCATACGATCTAGCTAACTTTATATTAAACTATTTCCTACTTAAACGAGATGCAGTAGGTTATATGTACGAACATAACATACACTCACAGTCCCCGATCCTTGGAACATGGACCGATCAACAGATACCTAATACATTCTCTTGTTATGCTGATTTTGCTATGGAAACTCTTATGGTTAAGATGTTACCAGTAATGAAAAAACACACAGGACTAGATTTAATTCCAACATATTCTTATGCAAGAGCATATAAGAAAGGTGATTGTTTACATCGACATAAAGATAGACCTAGTTGTGAAATATCTACAACAGTTAATTTAGGTGGTGATCCTTGGCCTATATTTATAGACGGTACAGGTGCTAATAATGTTGTTAATGAAAGACAAAATATTGTAAAACCCAACGCTCCAGCAGGTACGAAAGTCTTGCTTGAAGTAGGGGATATGCTAGTATATAGTGGCTGTGAACTTGAACATTGGCGAGAGCCTTTTGACGGGGACATTTGCGGTCAAGTATTTCTACATTATAATCATGTAAATGGCCCATTTGCTAATAAAAATAAATTTGACGGCAGACCAAAGCTAGGTCTACCATCAGGAATAAAATAGTATTATAATGAGGCTATATGTTACAAAAATTAGGTTTTGCACCGGGGTTCAACAAACAAGTCACAGAGACCGGGGCTGAGGGACAATGGTTTGATGGTGACAACGTACGTTTTAGATACGGCAGTCCAGAAAAAATAGGTGGTTGGCAACAGTTAGGTGAAACAAAACTAACAGGTGCAGCTAGAGCTATTCATCATTGGGATGACAATGCAGGTATTAAATATGCTGCAATAGGAACTAACAGAATTTTATATGTATATTCAGGTGGAACATATTATGACATCCACCCTATAAGAACTACTTTAACCGGGGTTAATTTTACAAGCTCAAGTTCTTCTACAACTGTTACAGTAACTTGTAGCGGTAGTCATGGATTAGCAGACGATGACATTGTTTTATTTGATGCTGTTAGTGGTGTTACAGCAGTAGGTTCTACTTTTACTGACGCTACATTTGAAGATAAAAAATTTATGGTGACGTCTGTTCCAACTTCTACAACATTTGAAATTACAATGGCTTCTCAAGAAAGTGGCACACCATTAAGTACATCTGGATCAGCTTCTGCTTTATGTTATTTTACAGTAGGGCCATCACAACAATTAGGTGGTTTTGGATGGGGAGCTGGTTTATTTGGTGGTACTTCATTAGGTGCTGCAACTACAACTTTGGCTTCTACTATAAATGATGCTGTAACTGATATTCCTTTAACTAACTCAGCAGCTTTTCCATCAGCTGGTGAAATTAGAATTGGTACAGAAGATATTAGTTATACAGCAAATAATACTACAACAAATATTTTAAGTGGTGGCGCTAGAGAAGTTAATGGAACTACAAAAGCCGCTCACAGTAGTGGTGCTACAGTCACAAATACTTCTAGTTTTTCAGGTTGGGGTGATCCAGCATCTTCTGACTTTACAATTAATCCTGGTTTATGGATTCTTGATAACTATGGTACAAAATTAATTGCACTTATTTACAACGGTAAATGTTTTGAATGGGACGCTTCAGCATTGGGGGCTGTTAATACTAGAGCCACATTACTTGCTAATGCACCAACGGCATCACGTCACGTATTGGTATCAACTCCCGATAGACATTTAGTATTCTTTGGAACAGAAACCACAGTTGGAACACCTTCAACTCAAGATGATATGTTTCTACGTTTCTCTGACCAAGAAAATATTGATGGCACGGATGCTTACACTGTAAAAGCAGAAAACAATTCTGGTACACAAAGATTTGCTGATGGTTCTAAAATTATGGGTGCCATAAAAGGTAGAGATGCAATTTATGTGTGGACCGATACTGCATTGTTTTTAATGAAATTTGTAGGTGGAGATTTTGTATTTGCTTTTGAACAAGTAGGTACTAACTGTGGATTGTGTGGTAAGAATGCTTGTATAGAAGTCGACGGCCAAGCCTATTGGATGTCAGAGAATGGTTTCTTTACATATGATGGTCAACTAAAATCAATGCCTTGTCTTGTAGAAGACCATGTCTATGATGATATAAACGCTACATCTAGAGACCTTATTAATGCAGGTTTAAATAATCTGTTTGGTGAAGTAAGTTGGTTTTATTGTACGGCTGCATCAGATCAAATTAACAGGGTGGTTACTTATAACTATCTAGACTCATCACCTAAACGTCCTATATGGACAACAGGTACTTTACCTAGAGCAGCGTGGCAAGATTCTGCAGTTTTTGATAAACCACACGCAACATATTATAACCCATCAGACAACGCATCATCAGATGTTACTGGTAATA
>Ga0316202_10002979_pt1 | contig 10577 bp, 6 predicted proteins | sample 3monrhotite_MG_FD_204934 | JGI IMG/M metagenome (GOLD analysis project Ga0316202, IMG submission 204934) | Microbial mat bacterial communities from mineral coupon in-situ incubated in ocean water Damariscotta River, Maine, United States -... | ecosystem: Environmental > Aquatic > Marine >...
GCTGGTATTTATTAAGCTGCTCTTTATAAGTATCTTTGTACTGATCAACAATCTCGGCGTTATCTCCAAATCTATCTACATATTCTTGTACATTAGATATATCTTCAAATCCAGGAGATTTATTTTCTATTAAACTTCTTATTTGTTTAGCTGAATAAGAAGTTGTTTTCCCATCTTGAGTTACATTTATTATGCTTTTATCCTTTACAGTAGGTAGCAAAGCTCCTTGAGGATTTAAGTTTTTGTTATATTCCGCGTAAAAATCTGTATAAGAATCTGTATAAGAATTAAATTCTTCAGCAGTTACTTTTTTGCCGTCAACACTATAGTTTTCAGTAGGACTTTGTAATTTAATTGGCTTTAAATCCGAAGAACCATTTTCCAATGTTAAATCCGTAAGATCTACTAGTGCTGATGTTTGTTCTAGCTCCACACCTGCACCCGCTGCATCGCCCTCCGTCTTTACTAATTCAAGAACTTCTTCTACTGGTTTGCCTCCATAAGTTATATCTTCAGCTGGTTGAGGCTTTTCTTTACCCCAATTATTGTCTATTTTCCATTGCTCAATAAGCTTTATTTTTGCCTCTCTACTTAACGGAGAAGGTAGTGAAGCTGCGTATTTTTCTAATTCGTTCATTTAATTTAATTTAAATTATTATCTTTTAAAAACTTTTGAGCCTTTGCTTTTTTAGCTTCTTCTAAATCAAACACAGCAGCATCTTCTTTAACCGTTGGCAATTGGTTAGTAATAAATTGTTTTAGATAATTATTCATAAAGTATTCTTTGTATTTTGTTTCAAATAAAACTTTTTTATCTTGCTCTAAAGGCAAGTCTAATTCGTAACTCCAACTTGAGTTGCCTGCATTAGCGTCTTGAGCCATTTGAGCGTCCTCACTGACACTTGTGTCTTTAGATATATAAACGTTCCATGCAGCAATTACGTCTTGCTCAGAGCTCATTAAACCAGCAACCTCAGCATTTATAAAAGGGCTAACTTTTTTATCTATTTTACCTAAATCATATTTAAGTACATTTCTGCCTTGCCCATTTCCAATGTCTATAATTTCGTAATCAAAACTTCCATCAGGGTTTTTTAACACAAACTCTTCGCTTATCTTGGCATTACCTTTTAATTCTTTATTTTCATTAATCATTTCCTGAGCGAACAAACCTGTTCCAGGCAAAAGTAATAACATTGCAGAGCCTATATCTGGCGTAGAAACTACAAGCGATGTATCCGAATCTATTAAAGCTTTTAATGAAGAATTATTTATAATTAAAGGATCATCAACTTCTATAGTAATTGGGCTACCGTTTAAAAAAGTATTTACTTGCTTTTTAAACAACCGTCCTCTAAATTCAATTTGCTGAGATCCATCTTGTAGCAAGTCTAAATAAGCTTCGTATCCATCTGTTTTAGAAAAGCCAGGTCTACCTGCCATTACGCTATTAGCAGCAGCATATCTATAGTCATTATTAGGATCAAAGCTTGACTCTTCAGTTACAGTAAGCTCAGCCATTACGGATGATAAAAAATCCAAAGAAGCTTGAGGGGCTTCTTCTAATTGTTTTAATTGTTTTAATTCTAAAGCACAATGCTCAGATTGACACTTATTAGATTCTATAGCTATCTTTAAGCGAGCATAGTGTTGCCCGGCTAATCTATAGGCATTGTCTAATAGCTGAAAGCTATAGTCACTAGCGCCAGCTACAAAAGCTTTATTGTAAGCAATAGCATTACTGTCGTTAAATTGCTTTAAAAATAAGTTTTGAAGTATATTATTGTTTTCCATTTTTTAAGGTTTAAATAAGCCAGGTGTTGATGCAATGCTGCCTAATGAATTAAACATTCCGCCTATAGCGCTTGCTTGGTCTTTATTAGCTGTTGCTTCTGCTTGTTTAGCTCGACCTAATAACGCAGCTGTCCTATCTAGTTGTTCTAATTCCCTGCCTTCTCTAGTGCTAAACATAAACTGCTCTCCAGCTACATCTGCATTTTGCAGTCTTTGTGCTTCAGACATTTTTTGTTGCTGTAAAGCTTGTTCACCTTGTGCTTTTTTATCTTCATTTGCTTTTTCTTGCGTCTCAATACTTGCGCTTACACCTTTTTTACTTTGCAATGCGGCTTGCGCTAAAGCCGTCGCTCCTCCTGCACCTCCACCTGTTTGACGTATAGTGTCTAAAGTATTTGCTAAAGATATATCAGCTTGTTCTATTTGCATTTCAGCCGCACCAGTGGCCACAGATAAATTAGCAAAAGGATTGCTAATTATGCTGCTTAAATCTTCAATCCCTTCGTAAGGATTTATTATTTCTTGCCTGTTTTTTTCTAAGGTATTTAATTTATTTGTAAGATTTCTTCTTTCCCTAGCGGCTTTTCTAGCTCTTTTTTTAGCTGCGCTTGCTCCAAAAAGCCCGCCAGCTATTGACATAGCTCCTCCTATTATTGCTGGAATCATATTTTTATATTTTTATTTTTAATAACCATTGTTTCTTATGTAATCAGAACCAACTGCAAATAATTGTTTTTCACCTCCGGGATCTGTGGCTGTATTATTGTTATAGCTAATGTTTGTTGAATAGTCGCCGTCAGTTGAAAATACACCTGTGATGTAGTAGCCTTTTATGCCGGACATGTCTCGGCCAAATATTATTTCTCCTTCAGTTGCAACGCTGCTATTTACTAAGTTAGTTACGTATCTATTTTCTTTTCTGTCAAATCCTGCGTGAAATCTAGGTAGGCCCGGTTGAGTTGTTCCAAATACAGCATTGTAGTTTGCTCTAGTAACTGGTTGCCCATTGGCTGGGTTTATTACGTATTCTCCTAGTAAATAACTAAGTGCTGAGTTAGTAGTGTCGTTTGAATTATTCCACTTTATTAAAGTTGAATCATAATTTGTTCCTGTATCGTCAGACACTAAAGTGTTTAATTGCCAACCACTCATTCCTTCATAACTTATTGTTTTAAAGTTTTTACTAGTTGAAGGGTTTGGATTAAAAATAAACGTTACTGTAGAAGGGTAGTCTCTTTCGTAGAAAAAAGATCTGTTTACATCAGTTGAATAGTGTTCATATAGGTTGTCATGATCTTGCGTAGTCCATGCGTTTGTAGGTGCTCCTACGTATTGGTTTTGTTTACCAGTTGTATAAAACTTATTTCTTAAACTAAAAATTTGAGATGGCTTGTAGTCATAAAAACTAGTCCACCCTTTTATAGACTCATCAAAGGATACTGTATTGTATGAAACCCCGTCGCTGCTTTGTGTAGAAATAACATATTGATCATTATGTATATCATACCCTCCTACAATTTTTCCTTCAATAATAGAAGAATTATCTATTTCGTTTAATTCGTCTCTAAAATAATCTGTCATTCCGTATCTAGATATTTCTTCTAAACCATCACGACTTAATCTAAGTATAACATTGTTATTTTTATCGGAAAAATATTTTCTATATCCATAAACCGCAAAACTTCCAGGGTCTTTACTTATACCGTATTCACCAACATAAGGTTGTATTACTCCAATAACTAAATTACTAGAAGTAACAGTCCCACCGCCTTCTGCTGAGTATATAGCATCTTTGTCTATCAATGCTCTACTTACTTTTAGCTCTTGGAATATTATTAAATTAGTGTCTTCCGCATATAGCTTTTGTATGCTTGCGTTTGCAGGATCCGCACTTTTTGTAATATCATCAGCTGTAGAAAATACATTGGTGTTGTTTATACCTGTTCTGGAATTAAATATACCTGAATATATTAAACTATTAAATCTAATAGTTGAATTAGGTTCTTCCTCTACTAAGTAAGCCCGAACACCATAATCTACATTAGTATTATTATAGCCGCCTCTTATTCTAGATTCTTCAAGAATCCAATTACTTTCGTCAACTGTTGTTTGAGTAGAAGCAGTCATAGCAGGATATCCGCCTTGATCAGCAGGTATGCCAAAAGATCCGTTCCATACTATCGTTTCGGAAGTATTTTTGACTGTCTTTTTTAAGACGAAAGTATTAAAGTATTTTACTTCTATTACCGCTCCTGCCATGATTAATTATTACTTATTTTTATTTTTAATTACAAATGCTCTATTATACTATTTCAAAAACATTTTCGCTAATATCCGGATTTTGTTGTCCAGGAGTTAAAACACCTTCACTGTTAAAATTTCTTGTATCTATAATATCAAAAGCATTTTGGTAACTAGCTGCGCCATCACCCCCATAAGCAGGAATATTAGAAGGTATATTACTTCCGGTTGTAGTTGTTGCTGCGTTAGTTCTATCTATTGTTATTGTACCAGTATTTCCATCTGCCCAACTATCAAAAGAGGTATCTCCTATGTCAAATATATAAAATCCGTTTTGAATAGTTGGTATTGTTGAGGTGGTTATTTCTATTACTACAATATACCCATCTTCGTCATCTCCTTGAGGGCATGGTGAACTTCCTTGGGGATTTGAGCACCAAGTATAATGCTGATAATAAACTTGAGTAGGAACAATTACCAAATCAAGAGTAAACGTAAAGTCAGTTCCCGCAGGCGGTCCGCCTTCAGCGTCTTGAACTCCCACTGTTATAAGGTATTTACCAGGAAGAGGTTGCACGGGTTGTTGATTAATTTTAACTATTCCTTGCGCTAATGTATTTCCACTAACAATTACGTCGCTATTAGACACGCTAAAAAGAGGTTGAGTAACACCAGGGCCAGCTAAAAGCGCGCCAGAAGCATAGTTACTAAAGCCACCGGTTTCATAAGCGCTTCTAAGTATCCATGACGTATTGCCTGCTTTTAATAAAGGATTACCAGAGCCGTTAGCTGCTTTGCAAACACTTATATTTTCAACAAACCTGTTGCTATGTATTGTAGAGCCGCTTAAGCTTGGCACTGTAGTTATTGTTGGGTTGGCTTGTAAGGGTGTAATATTACTAGGTCCCGCATTTATAATATAAGTATTAGTTGTAGACGTTGTCCCGTCGGTTGTTTCGGCTTCTATAGTAAACCTAAAGTTGCGCTCACCTTCATCTTGTGAAAAGAAAACCTCATCGAAATACCTAGACATTAGGCTTATATTAAAAAGCCCAGACCCTAGATCATCAAGTTGAAAATAAGGCCCCATGTTTCCTTGAACATTCTCATTATTTCCATTTGTCACTCCAGTCAATAAAAGCGAACTAAGAAATATCCCAGGAGTTGGTGGAGTTGTTACAGGTAATATAATAGTATTAAAAGAATCAACTACTGAAAAGTTGCTATTAAATATAGTGGCGCCTGTGCCATCAGCTTCATCCCAATCAGAAGTAGAGGTGTTAATTAAACCGGCTCCACCTCCCGTTGCATTTAATATTAAAGTGTTTAATTCATTTACTTCGCCCGTGCTAGTTGATTCCCAAAATATATCTAATAAACTTTCAACAGGTTCTGTTTCATATACCGCTAAGTATTGTATACCTGGAGGTTTAGGCTCACTTAAAAAATCAGGTGGAAAACCTGGAACCATGCTTATAGGCTCGTCTGCGGCTAGTGTTACTAAAGCATTTACTCTTATAGTATCTAAAGCGGGGGCAGAAGCTGCAGTAAACAAAGTAACAGTAACTGTTCCTTTAGGTACACCAGGAGCTGTAATTATGTCATTTGCAAGAATTGGGTCACCTGCAGGTGGGTTATTACTAATTATGTTTTTTAATTCAATATCTGTAAACCCCCCTGTTACGTTTGGAACTGTATCTACCGCAACAAGAGCGCTAGATATACCGTAATTTGTAAGTGCTGTTTGGCCTATTTTAGAACTTGTGCTAATCCTAGCAATTAAAGGGTTTGACTCACTTAAATAAAATTGAGGAAAGTAATTTGGAATCGGAGGTATTAATGGATTGTAATCAAAAAGATCACTAAGCGTAGATATTGTTGATACAGTATCAGAATTTGTGCCAGGATAATATTGATCTGTTAAAGCGCCTGCATTTGTTAAATCTTGAACAACAGCAGGATCTGCTGGAGTATAATAACTAGCAGCACGATACGCGGGTATAACAGATGTGTTTTCTACTCTGCCAAAAAGTTGTACAGAACTTCTAAATTGTCTTTGGTCAGGTCCTACTTCTGTTAAATCTCTTGGAACTTTATTTATATTATCATTTAATAGTACAGCATGAGATGTTTTGCCTAACTCAAGCAATTGTCTTTCAGGATATGAAGCCATTATTCCAGGCAAATAAACGTTATAGTATTCTTGCTCTGTTTGCTTTACAACAATTTTATAAGAATACCATCCTAAAGGATTATAGTCAATGCTACTAGTAAGACCGTTATATAAACCAGGCTCGCCTGTAAGAACGTTTTTTGCAGAAGGACCTATTACAGAATTAAATAGCATTTTTAAAGATTCTCCGGGCCAAGAGTCTTGTTCAACTCCTGTGCCTATGTATGGAGAATATATAGTATCTCCTCTAAAACCGTTTATTAATGAATTACTTCTAGACAATATAACAGTAGACGTTCTACCATATCTATCTGACAAAACCACTCCAACTTGATAGTTTCTGTTTTGTTTTAAAGAATGATTAGGATATTCTATTTTACTAACCGTTTGGCTGTCTGGGCCTGCGGGGTTAAAAGTTAAACCAACACTATTGGCCACATTTACGGCTGTATCTAGTTGTATAAGAGAATCAGATGTAACTAAACTAACAGTGCCTATTACAACTCCTGTTGAAGTTATAGATACTATCATACCGGTTTCTATATCACTTCCTGCTTCAAAAGGAGTCCAGGTACTTATATCAAAGTCAGTATTAGCAGGTATGTTTTGTGCACCATCCACAACAGCGGTACCTGTTTGAAGGTTAAAATTTGCTTTAGCGTCTATTGCTACATTATAATCCAAAGTAACTGGTGGCGTATGTTTTGTTTGAAAATTACCATATATAACTCTATTGCCAGAAACTTCTTGAGCAAATGCTCTTACGGGTACTTTATCATAAACTCTAGTCGTATCGCTACTTGGCAATACTTTGTAAGGTTTTTTAGATAAATAATCATACTGAAAAATACTAGAATCAGTGCCTGATGTTAAGTCAGCTATACCTATTGTTTCTACAACTTTAATTGCTAAAGCATCAGATTCTTTATATAGAATATCTAGTTCTGCAATTTTTAATAGCTCAGATATAGTGCTTTTAGGAAAAGGTAAAGGTATTAATAATTTTATAGCATCTACTTTGTTTTCAACAAAAGAAACAACTGTACTTCTATATGCAGCTGCTTGATCGTCTTTACTAGTATACTTTCTATATTCGTTTTGCACATACATAAAGTAGCCATCTTGCTTAGGTATAAAAGCAACTTGAGTAAAAGGAGCCATTAAAGAATACTCGTTATCGTCAAATTTAAATCTATAGCTAAACCTTACAAATTTGTCTTCTAAAAAGTTAGGGTCTCCAGCAAAGTTTTTATCGTAATAAGTGTTATAATTAAAAACTACTTCTATTCCAGGATTTGGAGTGGGTTGAAAAACAGCTGGCCATACGGCAGGGGAAGCTAAGGTAACTGTCCATAATGGTTCGCTGCCTAATCCATAAACAATTGTAGCTACGGTTCCTATAGGTACAATATCTCCATTAGCATCTACGTAACCTACTGTTGCACCTAAGTCAGTATAATCACCAGGCATAGGTACTTCCCCTATTAAAGTACTAAAAGTCATTGCTGCTGGATTAGCAGGCGGATAAGTTTGGCCTGCTCCAGTTAAAGCAATTGCGCCATTGGGGAATATTTTGCTAGTAACATCTTTCATTGTTGACTCATAAGGAATCGTTGATGAAGACGCTGTATTTTCCTGCCAAAGCTGTATTGGCTGAAAAGGATTATATTTAGCTACACTTATTTGATCTTCAGTAGTATAGTAAGTTGGGTTTGTTAAGCCGGAAGGATTAGCAAGATTTACGTTTATTTTTCTTGGTTGATTTCTATTGTCAGTCCAAAAAAGCAAACCTTCTAATAAGTTTGCATGGTATATTTCATGCGTTGTAGAAAAGTTAAGAAAATTTCCTTGAACTAAAATAGTGGTTTTGTTTAAAATAGAATTGTAAACTATTATATAATTTTCACCAGAAGGGCTATAAGTTAACTGACTTGGAAGTGGATCTGTATATGAAGTTAAAAATAAATAAACCTCGTTAGTGGGCTCACTAACAACTTTACCTATGCAAACCACACTATCATCTCCAGTTAAAATCAAAAAATCCTTTACGTTTTCGTTACCTAAAATGTTTTCTAAAGAACCAACATTTGATCCGTCTGACCTACTAACTTGTACATTTGTAGCATCTCTATATTCGCCGTTAGGTACTAATCTAGCGTCAAGGTCTTTATTTAGTTTACTCCTTATAAAAGAGTTTTGAACGTTTGCCATTAAATTTTAGTGTTTAATCCATTTAGATTTACCTCTCATTACTTGAACAATTTCGTCAAGCTTAATATTTGATAATCTTATTTTAGCATTTCTAAGCTTAGCTCTTCTGTCTTTTTGTAATCTTTGAACTAAATATTCTTGTTGTCCAGATCTTGTAGATATTATAGAATACAATATAGAAGCATATAAAGCATCTTCTGCTAACTTAGGTACTTTAGTATCTGAGTCATAAGCTAGCCCATCAGAGATGTACTCTAACACAATAAGCTTTCCTACTAAATTACTAGAAAAAGACATTTTACCTTCTCTTTCGTCCATGTTAAACCATCCGTTTGTTTGTGATGTTTGTGGATCTAAGCCGTATTGCCTACCCCAATTGCCGTTAAAACCGTTTATATTTATAAACGCTGCAAATTCATCGTTGTTTAAAATATTTCCATTTATTAAATTATCATTAGCTTTTTTCCATCTTTTAACAGTAAGAGAAGTTCCCTCAATGTTTTCCCCAAAGTTGTCTTGAGTTGGCACACCCGCTTGGTCTTGTATAGGTGTTTCAAAAGGAGCTATTGTTAAATTGTTTGCTGGATATATAATTCTTTTTACGCCTAGCTGATCTATAAAAGATACTCTTACGTAATTAACATAGTCTTGAGGCAATATAACGCTTAAGCTAGCCGGTACATTTAGCTCTTGAGAATGAATGCTTTTTAAAGTATCATAGCTAAATTCTTGCAAACTTCTTTTTGCAAAAAATAACACATCAGATTTTTTAGCATTTTGAATTAATTTTCCATCACCTACATAGCCAACCATAAAGTTGTCTATAGCATCAGTTAGTTTTATGTATTCGTAACTACCGTAATTGTCTTCTACAGTATCTCCATAAGCTTTTTCAGCTTCTGTCTGCCCGTATTTACCACCAGTTAATATTTTTAACTGAATTGCTACAAAAGTGCTGGCAGGTAAGCCAGTTAAAGTTATAGTATTATTTACAACAGTATAAGCGGTTAAATATTCCGTATAAGTTCCAGGAAAACCGTTAGCACTTGTATATACTTTAAAATTGTTTAAAGCGTAATTAGGATTAGCTGGATTCCAATCACTAAATATTAAGTCCGTATCGAAAGTAGTAGTAAATGCCTGTGTGTTAGGAGTCGGTAATACCGCTAGCGATGAAAAACCCTGGGCCCCTTCGTAATATTGTTGATTTGTTTCTGTTATTAAACCCATTTGTTACTATGATTTTTCGTTAATTGATGCCTGTTGGGCTTCTTGAGATGCAGCTTGTATGATTGTAGGGTCATTTATAATAATTCCACAATACTTTAATATATTTATAATTAAATTTGATTGCTCAGAAATATCTAATTGAAAGTTAACAGATGTGTTAGCATATAAATATTGACCAAGTGTTCCAACTGTAAAGTCCCATCTAGGTTCTATCGGTTTAAATAAGCAATTTATGCTTAAAGCATCAGGCTGTGGACTAACTTTTAACAAGACTTGAGAAGTATTTATTGAAGGCGACCCTGTTGTGCACAAAGGAAACTGCATAGTGGGAGCTGTAAGATTTGATCTTGTTATTTTACTAAAATCACTTTGGCTAGTTAGTTGCGTTATTGAGTCGTATTGAGGATTTGTGGTGTTGTATGTAGATATTATTTCACCTAACTTGAATATAGTACCTGTGCCTGTATATTCCCAGCCAAGAATGGGTGCCGCATTGTTATAGGTAAAACTTACTGTTTTTTCAAAAGGATATAATTTATAAGCAGTATCTTTAAACATGTTAAAGAACTCTGTATCGTTTTGTGTATTGTTTTGATTTTGACGGTTTAATTGATTACCGTCTGGAAAATAGGACATAAATATTTCACTCTGTACCTGAGACGCTAGACTATTAAACTCCGCTGGAGTTACATAACCTCTTTGTTCTTTGTTTAATATGTACAAGACTGTTGTATATACTGTATTTATATTTACCGCCATTTTTTATTGTGTTATAATATAGGGCCCGAATAGACGAGCCCTGTATTAATATTACTTGTTTTTATAGTTTTTTATCTATAGACTTATAGATTTCTACTCCTTCATCTGTTTTTAAGAAAGCCGCAAACGCTGAGTAAGGGTTTTCATCAAAAGGAACGTTCATTAATTT
>Ga0316202_10002981_pt1 | contig 10575 bp, 12 predicted proteins | sample 3monrhotite_MG_FD_204934 | JGI IMG/M metagenome (GOLD analysis project Ga0316202, IMG submission 204934) | Microbial mat bacterial communities from mineral coupon in-situ incubated in ocean water Damariscotta River, Maine, United States -... | ecosystem: Environmental > Aquatic > Marine >...
CGTTTAAAACGCGTGATACCCTGCATATCGCGTATGATGAAAGCAGAAGCGATCATTGTCTGAATTGTACCTATTGTGAGGACAGTTGTTTTCTCGATATTGATCCGCGTCAGACTCTGGTCTTTGATAGCTGCATTAATTGCGGCGACTGTGTGGCGGCTTGTGATCATCTGCATAGCAGAAGTAAAAAAATGCAAGGTCCTGGCCTGCTCTCTTTTGCCTTTGGTGAATCGGATAAGAAGAGCAACCTGGGTTCACTGCTTTCACGTACGAAAGCGGCAACGTCTGTGACATTTATTGGTGCGATTTGTTTTGTAATCGGTGTTTTTAGTTATCAGCCGTACTCTTTAGTTGTTGATCGTGCAGGATTGATGCAAGGTACGACGGCTCAGGATTATCGTATCAATATAGCCAACAAACGTTATCAGCCGACTCAATTTCGTTTTGTCGTTGAAGGAATGCCGGCATCAATGTTTAAGCTGGAGCACGATGAAGTGGTCTTGGAAAGTGCCGAGCGTAAAGATGTTATGTTGCACTTTTCGCCAGATATTGAAAAAGGATTACATCGTGTAACCGTGCATGCTGAGAGTGATGATGGTTGGAAAAAATCATTTAAAGTGGTTTATTATGCTCAAGGCAAATGAGGCATGCAGAACTGATATGAGGAGAATATCCAGATGAGTTCAAAACAAGATGAGATTGATGCAGAAAACGAACGCCTGTTTGGAGGTGGTCAGTCACGTCCGGCTAAATCTAACAAGAGAGTTGGAATGACCGATGATGAAATCATTGCCAGTGGTATTGGTTTAGAATCATCGAAACGGGTGCCCAAATGGTTTTTGGCAATTCTTGTGGTGATGGTTTTGATCGCTTTTGGTTTGACCGTGCCGTTCTGGGGTGATCGTGTAGAGGCTCCTCGAGCCTGGTTTACCTGGGGCCATGTAGGAGCACTGGCTTATGCATTGGTGTTTGGTGGTTTTGTTTATTTTATGACATCGATGTATGGCTCAAACGATGAAGAGATAGATAAAGACGAAGGGCTTGATCACATAGAAGATGGTGATGACAAAAAATAGTGTCACCTGTTTGCTGCTGATGCTATTGTTTTGTGTCTCCTGCAGTGATGATTCAAGCCGTTCAGAGCAGCAATCAAAGCAGATATATCCCGATCAGGAATCGGAAAATTTCAAACAGTTTGCCAGGCAGTGTTCGAACTGCCACCGTCCGCCAATGCCGAATATGCATACTGCTCAACTTTGGCTGAGTACAGTAAACCGAATGCAGCGTCATCGTGAACAACGCGGTTTAGCGAAGATGATAGATACAGAGAAACAACAAGTGTTGGCTTATTTGCAGAGTCATGCCAAACAGGAAGTGCAACCATGAAGTTGAAGATATTCGCGATGCTGCTGCTGTTATTATCAGCATGTTCATCATCAGAAATAGTCTGGGCACCAGAGCCTCAAGTGTGGGAAGAGTTTACCATTCATTTTGAAACACGGCCTGAATCTGTAGGGCCGGGTATGAACGAGTTTCTAGTGATAGTGAATCGGGAGGGTAAACGCCATATCCCTGATCTGTTGGTACATATTCGAACCAATAGTTCGAAATGGAAACAGGCGATGCCTGATGGTGCGCTGGGTGTATATCGTCGTGCTTTGTTGGTGAACGATATTCATACCGATAGACTGTTTTTGCGTTTAAGTTATCACGGTAAAAAAGGAGGACTGAATTTTGCTCTTGCTCCTGAAAACACTCCTGTTCAGTAATCTGTTTCTCGCTTCGGTGATGTCTGCACATGCAGATACGCTACGTGGTAAGGTGGTGGCAGATGTACGCTGTGGCCCATGTCATCATTTGAATTCGAAACATATCAAGGTTGGTCCTAGTCTGGCCGGTATATATGGTCAGGCTCCGACGATTACAGGCATGCCCTTTGATGTCTGGGATGATATCGCTCTGGATGCCTGGATGATGAATCCCCGGCGGGTTAAGGCGAATACCAAAATGGTGATGACGCCTATCACTGAGCGTGACCGCAAGGATATTATTGCCTGGTTGAAATCACAGGCTTCCATGTAACCCATCTTCTCGTGCAAGCACTGCACGCTTATTTTTTTGTTTAATATCATTCATCTCTCTGCCTCATCTCTTTCATTATTGCTTTGGCCTCTTAATTGCAGGTGTGCATATGGATTTTCTCTGTTGTGTGCATTGATGCAGTGATAGAGGTAACCAGGAGCAATGAGAGCGCATGTTAATAGAAACAGTTTGTATGCCGATATCGGAGAATGAGTGTCTGCTTTTTGACACTTTAGCTGTTTGTGTCTGACGACCAGGACAAAAGTCAACAAACCGAAGAGGCGTCGGATAAGCGACTGGAAGATGGTCGCAAAAAGGGGCAGGTACCGAGCAGCAAAGAGCCCTCAACAGCGATATCATTTGTTGTTATCAGTCTGATTGTAGTTACAGGCCTTGCTTCATGGTGGGGTGAAGTATTATCGCGCATGATGATCTATTATTTGTCAGGGAAAGCACAATTAGATCCGACAGGTGAAGGTATGCAGGCGTTGATGATCTCCACAGGCGCTGATTTGGCGATGGTGGCTTTGCCTATTGTTCTTCCCATTGTATTGCTTGGTGTGTTGGTCACGGTGGCAGTAAGCGGGCCTGTGTTTACCTTTGAGACGCTAAAACCGAAACTGGATAAAATAAGTCCTTTGAAAGGGGTGAAGCGCCTTTTTTCAACCAAATCATTGGTAGAGTTTTTAAAATCGATACTCAAACTGGTCGTGATTGGTTCAGCATGTGGGGTTGTTGTTTCAAGCCTCTATCCTGAGATGTTACAGGCAGCACTGCATGGTCCCTCCGATATCGCGGCATTGATGGTGGAAGGTGGCATTCAGATCGTTACCTTGGCGGCGATTATTTTTACCTTTATTGCCTTGGCTGATGTGCTGTATCAACGCTATGAGCATATGAAATCGATGCGCATGTCGAAAAAAGAGGTGCGCAATGAACACAAGGAGAGCGAAGGTGATCCACAATTAAAGGCGAAAATTCGCCAGCTTCAAATGCAGCAAGCCCAAAACCGTATGATGGCAGATGTTCCCAAAGCAGATGTGGTGATTACGAATCCGACACGCCTTGCAGTGGCACTGACCTATCAGCCAGGAGGGCTTGGTGCACCGCGTGTAGTGGCCAAGGGAAAGGGACATATAGCTGCGAACATAAGAGAAGTTGCCAGAGAAAATGGTATTCCACTGCGTGAAAATAAACCTTTGGCAAGATCCTTGTTTAAGCATGTAGAGGTTGGCGATGAAATTCCAGAGGAACTATTCGAAGCCATTGCCATTATTTTGGCTGAAATCTTTAAATTAAAGCAGCACTAAGCGAACCATTATTATACGTATAATAATGATACGTATAAAAAAACAGGAGCATCATTCATGCAATCAACTGCAGCGATGACATTGCAGCGCATAGGTAGACAGCCAGATGTTATTCTGGCTATTGCCGTGCTTGGTATTTTGTTGGTGATGATGGTTCCACTTCCTACCTGGTTGATGGATGTGTTGCTGGCTGCCAATATCACTATGGGTGTACTGATTCTTCTGACCTCAATTTATGTCACCAAGCCGTTAGAGTTTTCAGTTTTCCCTTCGCTGTTATTGTTAACGACGCTGTTTCGTTTGTCACTGAATGTTGCCACTACCCGTCTTATTTTATTGCATGGGCAAGAGGGACCAGCCGCTGCAGGGCATGTAATTGAAGGCTTTGGTCAGTTTGTGGTGGGTGGTAATACTGTAGTCGGCCTGATTATTTTTATTATTCTGGTGTTGATCAATTTCATTGTGATTACCAAAGGTTCAACCCGAATTGCTGAAGTTGCGGCGCGCTTTACCCTGGATGCTATGCCGGGCAAGCAGATGGCTATTGATGCTGATATGAATGCGGGCCTGATCGATGAAGCAACTGCACGCAAACGTCGTGAAGAGGTCTCCCGTGAAGCTGAATTTTATGGTGCTATGGATGGTGCTTCCAAGTTTGTACGTGGTGATGCGGTAGCCGGTCTGATTATTACAATGATTAATCTCATCGGCGGTCTGGTTATTGGGGTGATGCAGCATGGCATGTCGGCTGGTGATGCGATGTCAGTATTCAGTCTTTTGACGGTGGGTGATGGTTTGGTGTCACAAATTCCTGCATTAGTGATCTCTACTGCCGCCGGTATCATCATCACCCGGGCCAGTGGTAATGTGGCACTGCCTCTAGAGTTAAAAGCGCAGTTTACCCAATATCCCAAAGTACATTGGATTGCCAGTGGGGCACTTTTACTGATGAGCTTGGTTCCGGGGCTTCCCTTTATTCCATTCCTTATTCTGGCGCTGGGGCTAGGGGCAAGTGGTTGGTATTTGCACCTGGGAGAACAGGAGAAATTGCTGCAGCCAGTGGCTGAAGAAGTAACTCCGGTAGCAGAACCATCACAGGAAGATGTGCTTGATGAATTGCTGGTGGAAGATCCCATCCGTCTTGAGATTGGTTATGGCCTGATTGATATGGTGGAGAACAGTAGTGAAGGCAACTTACTGGATCGTATGAAGAAAGTACGTCGTCAGATTACACAGGAGATCGGCTTTGTGCTGCCTCCGGTACATATTAAGGATAATTTACAGCTCGGTGTTTCCGATTATCAAATTCTGATTCGTGGAGCCGTGGTAGGTAAGGGCGAGATTCGTCCTCGTAACCTTCTGGCACTGGAAAGTCAGGTTATTGGTCCTGCTATTGAAGGTGTTCCGACGCAAGAGCCTGCTTTTGGTTTGCCTGCTTTGTGGATTACTGAAGATAAACGACAGCAGGCTGAACTTTCCGGTTATACCGTGGTTGAGCCATCGACGGTGGTCATTACCCATCTCACCGAGCTTTTGCGTGCTCAGGCGGCTGAAATGCTGGATAGAACGCAGGTTCACGAGTTATTAGATAAATTTTCTCAGCGTCACCCTAAAGTGGTGGAAGAGATCGTGCCCTCACAGGTTACGCCTGGATTATTACAGAATGTGTTGCAGCGTCTGTTGTCAGAATGGGTGCCTATCCGTGATTTGATGCTGATTCTGGAAGCGTTATCTGATAATGCAGGCCAACAATTAAGTTTGGCTGATCTGGTTGAGAAAGTGCGTGAGCGTCTTGGTCGCACCATTACTCAGCGCTATCTCAATGCGCAGGGGGAGTTGTCAGTGTTTATGTTGGATGGAGAGTTGGAGCAGCGTATGATGGATAAATTAAATCAGCAGCCGGGTTGGTCGTTACCTTTGGATATGCCTGAATGGCAGCGTTTTATCTCTCGCCTGAATGAAACATCCAGCCAATATGATGTGGATATGCCGGTGTTGTTGACGACACCACAATTGCGTGGCCCGCTGTCCCTTGCATTGCGCAAGATAATGACGCGTATTGCGGTCTTGTCGATTGTTGAAATTCCTCCACAAACGGATGTGCAAGCTTTGGCGAAAGTGAGTTTATACGATGCGAATTAAAGTATTTACTGCCCCTCAATTACACGAAGCACTGGCTAAAGTGCGTCAGAATATGGGTCCTGAAGCACTGATTCTTGATCGTCAGAAAATTAAGGAAGCCAATGGAGATTTGATTTGGCATGTGCATGCCGCTTTGGATCAAGTCAGTGAACCAGAACCCCGGCGCACTCCACCTCCTACAAAGGTAGAAGAGGTTAAAGTACCGGCAGAAGGCGTTCAGGGATCTGAAGATACACAAACACCATCGAGAAATACGGATGCGGCATTAGCCAGACTTGAACGCATTGTAGAAGGTTTGGGTAATGCCGAGTCTGCCAATTTACGTCAGGCATTAGCAACTGGTGCAGAGCAGGAAGCATTTGATCATTTGCTTAAGATTGGTGTATTCGGCAGTCATGCCTTTGACATGGCGGCTGACTTTAGTCAAAAAAGACCACTTGGAAGTAAAAGTATCCTCTGGGCAAATCGCATTAATCCGGCCAAAGAACACAGTGCGCTGATCTTCTCTGGCCCTTCTGGAAGCGGTAAAAGTACCCTGGTGGCTAAGCTTGCTGCGCATTACAGTATGAAGGGTATTCGTGTTGCATTGCTATCCTGCGACACCGAACGCATGGGTGGTCTGGACTGCTTAAGGACTTATGCCAATACACTTGGAGTACCATTTCATCCACTCAGAAAAGCTGCGGATGTAGAAAATGTGCTGCTTCAGACTCAAACGGCACAACTCATGCTAATAGACACTGAAGGCTGGAGTCCTCAGCGTGATACAGGTTTGAAACGGCAAGGTAAAATATGGGATGCTCTTTCCCAAGGCTTGCCAACAGATGTATTGCAGCGACGTGTGTTGATGCTCCCTGCCAATATGGATGAGGAGGATGGTATGCAGCAGCTCAAGCACGAAATGACATCAGAGATGACCGATATCGCATTTTCCAAGCTGGATGAAACACTAAAACCAGGGAAAATTGTAAATTGGTCTATGGCATCAGCATTGCCGATGAGTTATTGCAGCTTTGGCCCTGAAGTGCCTGAACAGATGGGTTGGCTGAATGCGACCGCATTGACCACCCTGCTTAGTAAGTATTACAGAGAAACAGTTGCATGAGTGATGAAATGAGTAATGGTGCTATGGGAACTCAACCTGTGAGTGAGACGTCTGTTGATGATCAGCTTATTCAACATCCGACCGTTGAAGATAAAAACGCAGATGATTCAAGCGTGCTCAGGAAGCCGCATCGCATCACTTCCCCGCGTGTGATTTCTATCAGCAGCGGAAAAGGCGGGGTGGGTAAAACATTCATGTCCGTTCATTTGGCTGCGCATGCAGCCAAGTCGGGGCAACGGGTGTTGCTTATTGATGCTGATCTCGGCTTGGCAAATGTTGATGTCATGTTGGGCATTCATTCATCAGGTACGATGCGTAATCTGTTAACCGGAACGGAGCCTTTAGAGGATTTGATTGTGCACTGCCCACAAGGTTTTGATGTATTGCCTGGTGGCAGTGGTTTATATGAACTGACCAGTTTAAATGTGTCCGAGCAACAGACTATTCTCGATAGCTTGCGAGAGGCTGGTGAACATTATGATCTGATTCTTATCGATACTGCTGCGGGTATCGGAGATAATGTACTCTATTTTGCATCAGCCGCTGAAACAGCGCTGGTGGTGTTAACACCGGATCCGACTTCACTGACAGATGCGTATGCGCTGATCAAAGTGTTATCACAGCAACGTGCTGTGCGCAGGTTTATGGTACTGATTAATCAAACGGATGAAATTGACGGCCATATTACATTCAAACGTCTGCTTTCAGTCACAGACCGCTATCTTGATGTATATCTGGATTATATTGGGCACGTACCGCAACATCCATCTGTAAGAAAAGCTATTCAGCAGCAACGTTTGTTGAATGATAATGACCCGGCCTTGCGCCCATATTTGGATAGGTTGTTTGATCATATCTTAAGTCGTCCGCGCGATGCATCACGTTCGGGCGGTTTGCAGTTTTTCTGGGAGCATACACTTTCGGCAGGCTTGGATGATGAGAGTGATGAGGCTGGTGTGAATAGCGCATTACAGACTCAGAGAGTTTCGCGATGAAACCAGTACATGCTGGTTTCTCTGGTGCATTGATTGGTCTGTTGTTCGGATCTGCCATTTGTCTTATCCAAAATATAGCTATTAGTGATGCTCTATTTCGAGTTTTTATTCTTACCTCCGCCGGTGCCTGGATGGGGGTGATGTTAGGCTGGTTGAATCAACTATTACCATCAAAATCAGATAATCATTCTGAGCATACGGATGTTAGCTGATGAGCACTATGCCTCAATACAACGCGCCACCAACACCGGATGAACTGCTGGAGGAGTATTTGCCTCTGGTACGGTATCATGCCGATCAATTGATGCGCCGTACTCCGGACTCTATTGAATTGGGGGATTTGATTAATGCTGGTGTGCTTGGTCTGCTGGATGGAGCGCAACGCTTCGACCACAGCCGAGAGGTTCAATTTAAGACCTTTGTCTCTTATCGTGTGCGTGGTTCTATGATCGATTACCTTAGAGCTTATGACTGGATGCCGCGCGGCCTCAGAGACCATGCTAAAGAGATGCAGGGCGCTTTTATGGAGCTGGAGCAATTACATGGCAGGCCTGCTGAAGAGCAGGAAATTGCAGACCACCTTGGTGTTAAGTTGAGTGATTACCGTGAGCGACTGAATCAGGTGCGTTATATGTCGGTGATCCATTTTGATGATATCCCCATGCATAATAGTGATGGCGATGAATTTAGTATCCTTGAAACGCTGGAAGCAGATCCATTGCTTACACCGGAATCTCAGAACACCATGATAGAATTTGTACAGCAGTTGGCCGATGCTATTCGTGAACTTCCTACGCGCGAGAATGTATTAATTACACTCTATTATTATGAGGAATTAACGATGAAGGAAATTGCTCTTATTCTGGGCTTGACCGAATCACGCGTTTCTCAGTTGCACTCACAAATGGTGCTTCGGTTACGTTCTCTGATGGGCTTGGGCTAGGAATGGATGCAATAACCCTGTTTATGTCTGAATGGCTTGGTTTGATTCTTGATGTGGCACTGCTGGTGGGACTATTTTGCTTGTGGCTGATATGGTATCGCAACGGTAAACGGCAAATGCAGATGGAGAAGTTATTGATTGGCACCGCCCAGCAGTTGGAAGAAGCCAGTATGCATCTCTCTCTTGCAAGCAAGGCGATTGAGCAGTTAAAGGAGCAAGAAAAAGCATTAGCTGCTAAACCGGCAGAACCGGTTAAGCAGAAGCCAGCCGAATATAAGACGCCAGTTAAGACAGAATATCCCACGCAGCAACAGTATATACCTCCACAGAACAGCACCCAGGCAACGATGATTTTGCGCATGCAACGCGAGGGTGAATCAGAAGAATCCATAGCAGACCGTCTGGATATACCATTGGCTCAGGTTAAATTATTGCTAAAGCTTCACGCGGCATCTAAAAGCTCAATGTAGTAGAATCTATCATGAGTACTCTATGCATCAGCTGACCAATAATGATGCTCGATGTGTCATGAGAGAAGAGGGCTACTCTCTTTTATCGAGCAGGCCTTCAACCATATCAACAACCCCTGATGCAGGCTCCCTGTTCCCCAGAATGTGCTGCAGTTGTGCAAACGCCTTACGTTGCTGCTGAGCCGGTGCTTCATTGCGAATCAGTGGTAAGAGCTGTGATATGATTTGATCGCTATTGCATTCAACCTGCAGTAGTTCAGGCATGATAGTTTCATCACCCAAAATGATATTCGCTAAACCAACGTTACGTAGTTTGAATAAACGCCTGGCAAGAAATGCCATTAACGGAGCTGCTTTGTAGATCAATACTGTTGGTGTGTTCCACAAAGCCAGTTCAAGGGTGGCTGTACCGGATACAGCGACAGCAGCATCAGCACGCATAGCATAACCCTCCTGCGTGCGTTCAACAGGCATGGCTCCTAAATCCCATAATGGCTGTAATGATTGTAATGCAACACCTGGAGCGAGAGGGATAACACAGGCCAGATTGGGTTGATGTTGTTGTAGTTTATTTAATGTTTCTACCAGTATGGGGACGTGTAGCTTGATTTCCTGCGGTCGACTGCCTGGCAGTAGTGCTAACAGTGGCTGCTCTTCACTGATCTTGAGGTGCTGTTTTAATGCTGATGCAGACCAGCCAGATTGACATGCCGTGACACTGGGATTTCCGACATATGTTGCGTGTGTGATGCCACGCTGCTGAAACCATTCGATTTCAAAGGGAAGAATGCAAGCCAGTTTGTCCTGAGAAGATTTAAGTTTACGGACTCGCCAGCTTCCCCATGCCCATAGTTTGGGCGCAATGAAATGGACTACCGGAATACCACGCTCTCTGAGTTTGCGGCCAAGGCGCATGTGGAAGCTGGAAAAATCGACCAGGATTGCGACGTCGGGTTTCTGCTCGCTGCAATGTGCTAGTATAGAATTTTCAATATGACGAATACGGGAGAGTGAACGCAGTACATCGCTAATGCCCATGACATTGAGCTCACGCATATGATGAATAGCAATACAGCCTTGTAACTGCATCTGAGAGCCTGCAATGCCGCTAATGGAGGCGTTGGGGAAGCGTTGTATAAGTTCGTGGACAACAGTTGCCGCATGAAAGTCGCCAGATGTTTCACCGGCACTGATAAAGAAATGTGTCATTAATTCAGCAGGGCGTTTTCAGGCCGATGCCTAACCGGATGTGCCATATACTGAAATACCATATTGATCGGCGAGTTCAAAAAAACGCTGGCGTTCAATCATCAGTGTTTTCCCGGATTCAACGGCCAACAGTGTGCAGCCTGCAGAGTGCATCATTTCGAGTGTGTCCGGGCCAACGGCAGGCACATCAAAACGGAGATCCTGGTTAGGTTTAGCGACTTTAATGACCGCAGCTTCACCACTTCCCAGTGAGCCACCACGTTTGATCGCTTCATCCGTACCTTCAATCGCTTCAACAGCCAGTACGGCCTGTTTCTGT
>Ga0316202_10002982_pt1 | contig 10571 bp, 14 predicted proteins | sample 3monrhotite_MG_FD_204934 | JGI IMG/M metagenome (GOLD analysis project Ga0316202, IMG submission 204934) | Microbial mat bacterial communities from mineral coupon in-situ incubated in ocean water Damariscotta River, Maine, United States -... | ecosystem: Environmental > Aquatic > Marine >...
GGAGGTTTAGTAGGATACCTTACATCTGTTATGCTTGAAGAGAATGAAATACCATTGCCTAAGCATCTTATAGTTAGTGGATCTAAAGCACCATCTGTAAAGACAAAAGTTATGAAACATAATTTACCACTACAAGAATTCAAAGAGCATTTGAGAGCTTACAATGGTACTCCTTCTGAGATTATTGAAAATGATGACTTCTTTGAGTTTTATGAACCGATATTAAGAGCTGATTTTCAAGTTATTGAAAAGCATAATTTAGATAAAAAATATAAATTGAATATCCCAATTGTAGCCTTTAGGGGTGAAGATGAAAATTTCTCAAAAAAAGATTTTGAAAAGTGGAAAAAATTTTCAAATAAGTCTGTTAAGACACACTACTGCAATGGTAATCACTTTTTTATATTTAAGCACAAATATAATTTTGTTGAAAAAATAATAGATGAAGCAATCTATTAAGGTTTTCATTACAAATATAGATGATTTTAATAATATAGAGCTTAATAAGTATATAAAAAATTTATCAGTTTATTTGCAGAGAGATATATCTAGGTATAAAAGATATGAAGATAGATTACGTTCTCTCTTGGGTAAGTTACTGCTACAAAAAATCATAGATATGCTGCAATTAAATATTACTCTTCACGATATGAAATATAATGAATTTAAAAAACCATACTTTGAAAGTGAATTTTGTTTCAATATTTCTCATTCTAATAAATATGTAGTATGCGCTATAAGCTATGAAGATGTAGGTATTGATATAGAGGAGATAAAAGAGATTAATCTTAATGATTTTAAATCAGTTATAGATAAAAGTGAACTTGAGCAAATAGAAAATTCAAAAGATAAATATAGAGAATTTTATAAAGTATGGACTGCAAAAGAAGCTCTATTAAAACTAGAGGGTAAAGGCTTTTTTGAAGAGGAAAAGGTCACTTTATTGGATAATAAATTATTCTTTAAAGAGAAAGAGTATTGGTATGAAACTTTTGATTATGATAACTACCTTTTTTCCATATCTAGCAAAAAAAAGAAAAAAATAGAGACAGTTTATTTAAATAGTAATGATATATTAAATATTTCAACAAGATAAGTAAAGTAATATATTATTAATAAATTTATTGTATTATGTTAAAAGCTTAGTTGAAAGATGAATACTATGAACAAAACTTACTCTCATAAGTCACTCGAAGATGCTGATGATACTTTAAATAATATTCTAGATATTATTTCTGAGGGCACTTGGGATTGGAATGCGCTTACTGGACATGTTGAGAGAAGTCCAGGATGGTACAGAATGCTTGGATATGATATTGGGCTATTTTCTAAAAATGTTTTTACATGGGAAAATATTATTCATCCAGATGATTATGAAGCTGTAATGAAACATTTTGAACTTTACACTGCTGGTAAAATAGAAAAGTATGAAATTGAATACAGGTGTAAAAAGTCAGATGATACATATTTATGGATTATAGATAGAGCAAAAATAGTCAAATTTACAAGTGATGGTAAAATTCTCGTATGATTGGTGCTCATCAAAGTATTCACGAAAGAAGGGTCGCTAAAAGTGAACTAATAAAGAAAAACTTGTTACTTAATGAGGGTAATGCAACTCTTGAGAAACTTTTAGAGGCTAAAAATAGGGAACTTAATGAAAAAAATAGAGAACTAGAAAAGAAAATTACAGAAGTAGAGTATCTCTCAGTGACAGATTCATTAACTGGAATATACAATAGAAGAATGTTTGAAATTATGATGGACAAAGAGGTCTCAAGAGCTAAGCGTTATACACATGCACTTTCGCTTGTTATTGTAGATATTGACTACTTTAAAAAAGTTAATGACAAATTTGGTCATAAAGTTGGTGATAAGATACTTAATAAACTAAGTCTGTTTATAAAAAATAGACTTAGAGGAAATGACTTCTTATCAAGATGGGGTGGTGAGGAATTCGCCATTATTTTACCAGAAACTAATGTTGAACAATCTATTGAAGTTTGTGAGAAGTTAAGACAATGCATAAATCAAATAGAATTTGAAGATGAACTATTTATTTCATGTAGTTTTGGCACTACAGAATATAAATTAGGTGAATCAATAGATAATTTTTTTCTTCGTGCTGATAAAGCTCTGTATAAAGCAAAAGAGCTAGGTAGAAATAGGGTTGAGAATATAGCTTAGGTAAATTAGAGTATTATTTTATTAAATTGTAAAAGGATTGTACAGATGTCAAGCCATTTAAAAACGATACAGCATTTTATTAAGGATGAATCATTTAGTGGGGTTCTACTATTTGTAGCAACATTAGCCGCTGTAATGGTTGCTAACTCATCTCTATCTTTAGCATATTTTGATTTATGGCATATGCCTTTGGGTGTTACTTTAGGTGGACATACTATCTCTATGAGCTTAACATATTGGATTGATGATGGTCTGATGGCACTATTTTTTTTGATGGTTGGGTTAGAAATTAAAAGAGAGATGTTAATAGGTGAGTTGTCATCTGTTACAAAAGCAGCTTTTCCAATTGTTGCTGCAATTGGAGGAATGCTTATTCCTGCGCTAGTTTATGTATCTCTAAATTTATCCAATCCAATAGGGTTTGGTATTCCCATGGCGACAGATATTGCGTTTGCACTTGGTATTTTAATGCTTTTAGGTAAAAGAGTTAGCCCATCTTTAAAACTATTTTTAGTAGCACTAGCAGTAGTTGATGATTTAGGTGCTGTATTCGTTGTTGCAACTGTATACACTAATGAAATACATGCAAATTATTTTATATATGCTGGTTTTGTTTATGCGCTAATTTGGCTTTTAAATTTTAAGGGTGTGACACAGCTTTGGCCATATTTGGTTTTAGGTATTTTTCTGTGGATATTTATACACGATATCGGTATTCATGCAACAATTGCTGGAGTATTATTGGCATTTGCCATTCCTATTACTTCCAAGATTGATGAGAAAAATTTTATTATCAGTTCAAAAGAGTCAATTGATGATTTTGAAAAACATGTTGATGATATACCAGTTCTAAATCATCATCAAATTGATATATTAGAAAACATTGCCTATAGCTATGACAGAGTTCAAAACCCTTTAGTTAAGTTAGAACATCAACTGCATAGTTTTTCCGCATTTTTTATAATGCCACTTTTTGCTTTTTCTAATGCTGGAGTTGTGATAGATTTTAATGCAGTATCTGAGCATTTGATGGTTGTCTTAGGTGTAGTATTTGGCCTTATAGTAGGAAAACCAATTGGAATATTTGGATTGACATATTTAGCTACCAAATTAAATATTGTCCAAAAACCAGAAGACTTAAGTTGGCAGGAAATTATTGCAGTAGGTTTTTTAGGGGGTATAGGATTTACAATGTCAATATTTATAACACAATTGGCATTTATTGATGAAACATTGATTTCGGCTGTGAAACTTGGAGTTTTTAGTGCCTCTTTTATAGCTGCAGTTATTGGTGTTTTATTAATTATTAAAGCAGATAAATCAAGAACTACTAGATAGATTTTATCTATCTAGCCCATAGCTTGTTCACTAGTTTTACAAGCTGAAACTGACTTTGGTGGATTATTAAAAAGATGGGTTAAATCCTCTAGAGTCTGCTCTAGTACTCTTTTTTGTTGCTGAATTAGCAAAACTTCATCATCGCGCTGTTTCATAGATACATTTGTTGTAAACATCAACTCTCTTAGTTCATCATTTAACTCTTTAAGAGCAGATTCTATATGTGTAATTGTTTTCATATTTCTAGAGCCTTTATTTTGTAGCTACGTCTATGGATATCACTATATCCATACTCTTTAATTGCGTCAATGTGAGCAGATGAACCATAACCTTTATGCTTTTCAAAACCATAATTTGGATATTTCTCCGAGAGTTCTACCATAATCTCATCACGTGTTACTTTTGCAATGATACTAGCAGCACTTACTTGTGCAATTTTACTATCTGCTTTTACCATAGTTTGTAAATCATTAAATCCATATTTACTATTTCCATCGAATAAAAAATTGTTCGTATCTATCTCTTGCATAATTTGATTAAGTGAATTTTTAATACACTTAGATAGTCCTAGCTCATCAATCATATTTGCTGGTGTAATTACAATTGAAATATCACTAAACTCTTTAATAGCACTAAATAAAAGTAGGCGTTTTTTTTCACTAATTGCTTTTGAATCAGCTAAACCCTCTATATTTTGGTGTAGTTTAACTCCTGCAAAGACAAGCGGTCCAGCAAGTGGACCACGTCCAGCTTCATCAATTCCACATAAACTCTTATCAAACATTATATTCTTTCCTCAGTTTTAAGGTTGTTAGTGTACTATTATTTTAATTTTTAAATCAAGGGGTGCTTGGGTGTTAAGTTTTGCTTCCTTTATAAAACTTCTAAAAGAATCATTTAGAGATCTTTTACCAATTGTACTGGTTATTCTTTTTTTCCAGTTAGCTATTATTGAGGCAGTACCAGAGGGCTGGATGTCAACAGCTCTTGGTCTTGGAATTGTTGGTGTTGGACTTGCAATATTTTTACTTGGTCTTGAAGTTGGAATTTTCCCTATAGGTGAGGGTTTAGCTAGGGATTTTGCACATAAGGGATCAAAGCGCTGGATTGTAGTTTTCGCTTTTTTGATTGGTTTTGGTACAACAATTGCAGAACCTGCACTATTTGTAATTGCCGAAAAAGCTGCAGCAATAAGCTCTGGAAGAATTGACGCAACAATTTTACGTCTTGTCGTAGCTTTTTCAGTTGGTTTTGCGATAGTTCTTGGTGTTGTTCGTATTTTACTTGGACATCCTATACATTTTTATATCATTGCTGGTTATATTTTAGTTGTTGGAACAACTTTTTACTCTCCTCATGAAATTGTTGGACTTGCATACGATTTAGGTGGCGTAACAACATCTACTGTAACTGTACCACTTGTAGCAGCTTTAGGAATAGGACTTGCAACTACCATAAAAGGACGTTCACCTGTTCTTGATGGTTTTGGACTTATTGCTTTTGCTTCACTTACCCCTATGATTTTTGTGCAGTTGTATGGACTTGTTGTTTATGAGTTAGTTGATGTTAGTTCTGTTGCTTTAGTTTCTGCAACTTCTGCAGAAAATAGTTCTGGTTTTGATTTTTCAATTATTGGGATTATTACTGGAATTTTTTCTGTTGTAATGGATGTATTACCTATCCTTTTAGTAATTTTATTTTTTCAATATGTAGTTATTAAAAAACACATTGATAATTTAAAAGAGGTTATTATTGGTTTTGGTCTTGTAATAGTTGGACTTTATGCTTTTATTATGGGTCTTGAAATGGGTCTTTTCTCACTTGGTGAGACAATGGCAAATCAGCTTACTCAAGGTGATAGTAATGTTATTATCTATATCTTTGGTTTTGCAATAGGCTTTTCAACGACCATGGCAGAACCTGCTCTTATGGCAATTGCAAAAAAAGCTAAAGAGATTAGTGATGGTAAAATAAATGATTTTGCACTTCGTCTTTATGTAGCTTTTGGTGTAGCTGTTGGAATTGCTCTTGGTGCATTTAGAATTATTGATGGTGGGCATATTGTCTATTACATCATTGCCGGTTATGCTTTTGTAATAACACTAACTTCATTTGCTCCAAAATACATTATTCCTATAGCATTTGATAGCGGAGGTGTAACAACATCAACAGTAACAGTACCACTTGTAGCTGCTATTGGTTTGGGGCTTGCTACAAACATTGATGGACGTGATCCACTTATTGATGGTTTTGGACTTGTAGCATTTGCGTCACTGTTTCCTATGATTACTGTTATGCTTTATGGAATTATCGCTGAACAGATGGGTATTAAAGGTAGACATGAACTTGAGGTTGAACATATCTTAGAGCTTCAAGAAGCACTTGCAGATGCTGATAATATGAGACTTGCAACTATTAGTGTAGATGGCAAGCGTCATTCATATAAACAGCAATTTTCAGCTGTTCATATTGTAATACCTCATAATAAAAAAGAGCAAGCACTAAAAGCTTCTAAAGAAGCAGGGGCTACAGGTGTTACTATAATGGAAGCACATGGCATGGGAGTTGATGAGATAGATAGCTTTTATAACCGTCTCGAACATGAAGCTACTGACTTGAATCTAATGTTTATTTTTCCAACTAAACGTGTAGATAAAGTTATTAGTACTGTAATGAAAGAGTTAGATATTGTAGGTGAGGGTGAAGGTATAGTATTCTCCTATCCAATTACACACATGAAAGGATTATCGCTAAAGAGTGAGCATATTTAATTTATTAGTGCCCACTGTGTGAATGGGACAATATCGCATTCTATATCTAGATATCTAAAATGTTGTTCTCTATTCATAGTGACTATCTCTACTTTATCTATTTTACTATCTTCAATCATAGCATCTAGTTTATGTAATCTAATATCTAACTGCTCATGGTTTAAAAATGGAAGTACTAAAATAGCTCTTTTTTCTTGATGTATATAAAAATCTGCTTCGTCTGTATATGTGATAGTCAGGTTCTGCTTTAAAAGTTCTAAAACAATTAAATTTGCAAAAGTCACATTAAAGTCTTTTTTAAAACTAAGAGTACCTTGTAGTCTAAAGTCGCATAGAAATAGTTTTTTTGAAGCACGAGGCTGCCCATACTTTTCTATTAGGTATAGGTATCCTCTTTCTTGTAGGTTGTCAAATGACTTATAAAAACTATCTTTTGATATTTTCATATTTAATTTAATTTTAGTAAACATCTGGTGTGCTGATATTTTTCTTGCGCTATCTTGCGCTGCTCGTATCATTATATTAAGCTCTATATCACTTAAATGGAGCTGTAGCATGCTTTGCAACATTTTAATGTGTTGACTCTCATGTGTAAACAGCAGTTCAGGGAAAGTGCCATTTTTTAAGTAATGACTAAGACTCTCTTGAAGGTTTTCAAAACGTGAATCAAATGCTATGAACTCTTCAAAGTCTAGACCCATTAATCTGATAGTCTTAAATCCACTAAGTGTAAATCCTTTTTTGCTTGTAAGTAGAATTTGATTAACAGAAGGAAGTTTTAATGTTTCATTATAGTTTTCTATAGCAAGTACCTCAATACCATTTGTTTGGCAAAAAGAGTTTAAATCATGACTATCTATACCATCATTTAGACGCAAATCATTTAAGTCTAAATACAAAAACTTTTTTTTAAGAGATGCTGGTAATGTGTGGAGATAATTTAATATTAAAGCAGTTTTTCCACTTCCACTTAGTCCATAGATAATAATATTGCTTTTTTCAATAGTTGTTTTTCTTGAAGTAAAACGAGCACGTCTTGGTGGCTCATCAAAGAGTGATTGAATAATATTCATAAGGCAATAATATCATACTTTCCTTTTTATAAGGAAATAAATTTCTTTAAAATAGCCTCAGAAGCCATATAAGTGTTGACTCTTGCTGTTTAGTCAGGTATAATCGCGTCTTTATTTCTGTTGGCTAATACCAACGAGTTCTTTATAAGGAAAATAATGGAAAAGATTAGACTGAAATTAAAAGCGTACGATCACCGTGTGCTAGACCGTTCTGTCGCTTCGATTATCGAGGCAGTTAAACGTACAGGTGCAGCAATCGCTGGACCAATACCTTTGCCTACGAAAATTCGTAAGTATACTGTTTTAAAATCTCCACACGTTAATAAAAAAGCGCGTGAGCAGTTTGAAATTCGTATTCACAGTCGTGTTATTGACATAGTATCAGGAACTCCTGACACAATTGATTCATTAACTAAGCTAGATTTAGCACCAGAAGTGGACGTTGAAGTTCGCTCTATGGGCAAATAGGGAGACTGAGAATGGAATTTATCGTAGAAAAAATCGGTATGAGCAGAACTGTTAGCGTTCCAAGTACTCCAGTTACACTTTTAAAAGTAGTTAATGCTAAAGTGTGTGAAGTAACTGAAGAAGGCACAGCAATTGTAGCTTACAGTAATGGTAAGAAAAAAAATAAATCTATTGATGGTCAACAAAAAAAGTATGATCTTTCAGCTGAATTTAACAACTTTGCAACATTAGCACTTGCATCAGGCGCAGAAAAAGGCGATCAGGATGTAAGCGCATTAGGCGAAGCAAAACGTATTAAAACATCTTTTAAAACAAAAGGTCGTGGTTTTGCTGGTGTAATTAAACGTTGGAATTTTGCAGGTGGTCCAGGTGGACATGGTAGTCGTTTCCATAGAGCCCCAGGTTCAATTGGTAATGCTGAGTGGCCAGGTCGCGTTCAAAAAGGACGTAAAATGCCAGGACATTATGGTGTTGATAAAGTAACAGTTCAAAATGAAGTTGTTTCATTTGACGCTGAGAATATGGTTCTTGTAGTAAAAGGTTCAGTTTCAGGTGCAAATGGCGCAATGGGACGTATAAAGGTAACTAAATGAGCGTAGTAGTATTAAACGATAAGTTTGAAGCAGCAGGAGAACTTACTCTTCCTGCTTCATATGCTGAAGTTAACGCACACAACTTATACCTATATGTTAAGTCGTACCAAGCTGGTACACGTGCAAATACAGCAAAGACAAAAACACGTACAGAAGTAAGCGGTGGTGGTAAAAAGCCATGGGCTCAAAAAGGTGGCGGACGTGCACGTGCTGGTAGCCGTAGAAGTCCAATTTTTGTTGGCGGTGGTGTAGCATTTGGTTCAAAAAATAACCGTAATTACATTCAAAAAGTTAATAAAAAGCAGAAAAAGCTTGCGCTTAATTTCGCTTTGAATGAACTTAGTAATTTAGGAAAGTTATTTGTGACTGATTCATGTGCAATCGAAACAGGTAAAACAAAAGATGCAGTAGCAGCTCTTAGTAAAATTAATCAAAGAGATACATTGGTAGTTCAACAAATTATCGATGAAAACAGCTATAAAGCATACCGAAATATTAAGAACGTATATCTTGTAGAAGAGAACGAACTTAACGCATATTTAGCTAGTACATTTCACTCAGTTGTTATGGAAAAAGCTGTTTATGACAACTTGGTAAAAGAGGCATAAGATGGCAGATATTACAGATATTAAATCAATCATCTATACTGAAAAAACTCTTGCATTGCAAGAGAGTGGCGTAGTTGTTGTTCAAACATCTCCTCGCGTTACTAAAAACGGTTTAAAAGAGATTTTTAGAGAATATTTTGGTGTTAAGCCCCTAAGTATTAATTCACTTAATCAAGCGGGTAAAACTAAGCGTTTTCGTGGTGTCGCAGGTAAACAAGTAAATACAAAAAAGTTTTATGTTAAATTACCTGAAGATGCTAAAATTGAAAGTTTGGCGGTATAACAATGGCAATGAAAACTTATAGACCGATAACCCCAGCTCGTCGTTTTCTAACTAATATAGATTCAGCTGACATTACAGCTAAACCTTCAGTTAAAGGACTTCTTAAAAAACTTGGTACGCACGCTGGACGTAATAACAACGGTCGTATTACATCACGTCATAGACAAGCTGGTGCAAAAAAGCTTTATCGTATAATCGATTTTAAACGTAATAAATTTGGAATTGAAGGTACAGTTGCTACTATCGAGTATGATCCATATAGAAACTGTCGTATCGCTTTAATTAATTATGCTGATGGTGAAAAACGTTATATCATTCAACCAAGTGGTTTGAAAGTTGGCGATAAAATTGAAGCTGCAGAATCAGGACTTGATATTCAACCTGGGAATGCAATGAAAATGAAAAACATTCCAGTTGGTACAATTATCCATAACATTGAATTGAAACCTGGCAAAGGTGCTCAAATGGCACGTAGTGCTGGTGCTTCAGTTCAATTGATGGGTCGTGAAGGTAAATACGTTATTTTGAGACTTCCTAGTTCAGAAATGCGTCAAGTTCTTGGCGAATGTATTGCAACAATTGGTAGTGTTGGTAATGAAGAGTTTGTTAACATGGTTATCGGTAAAGCCGGTCGTCAACGTCACTTAGGTATTCGTCCTCAGACTCGTGGTTCTGCTATGAACCCGATTGATCACCCACACGGTGGTGGTGAAGGTAAAACTAACTCAGGGCGTCACCCGGTTACTCCATGGGGTAAACCGACTAAAGGTGCTAAAACACGTCGTAAAAAAGCGAGCGATGCATTAATCATCTCTCGACGTAAATCGAATCCGAAAAGGTAGATAGATGGCACGTTCAATAAAAAAAGGCCCATTTGTTGATGATCATCTTTTAAAAAAGGTGCTTGTAGCAAAAGAGGAAAAAAGTAAAAAACCAATTAAAACATGGTCACGTCGTAGTACAGTAACTCCACATATGATTGGACTTACACTTAATGTACATAATGGACGTCAGTTTGTACCTGTATATGTGACAGAAAATCACATTGGATACAAGTTGGGTGAATTCGCTCCAACTCGTACGTTTAAAGGTCACAAAGGTTCTGTTCAGAAAAAGGTAGGTAAATAATGGCAACTGCTACACTTAAATTTATTCGCTTATCTCCTATAAAAGCACGTCTTATTGCACGTGAAGTACAGGGTATGAATGCAGAAGCAGCACTAGCGGCTTTGGAGTTTACTCCAAATAAG
>Ga0316202_10002983_pt1 | contig 10566 bp, 6 predicted proteins | sample 3monrhotite_MG_FD_204934 | JGI IMG/M metagenome (GOLD analysis project Ga0316202, IMG submission 204934) | Microbial mat bacterial communities from mineral coupon in-situ incubated in ocean water Damariscotta River, Maine, United States -... | ecosystem: Environmental > Aquatic > Marine >...
CCCCGAAGACAACGCCGCGGTGCTCGCGCTCGCGCAGCGTGCCCCGGCAGTCCGCCCGGCCCTCGGCCTCTACCCGGTCGATGCCGTGCTGCCCGAGATGATCGCCTTGGGGGTCGAATACCCCCGTGACCTCGACACCACGCCCCCGACCGGCGAAGAAGCCGTCGCCTGGCTCGAAGACCACGTCGAGCAAGCCTTCGCCGTCGGTGAGATCGGGCTCGACCACTACTGGGTGCCCAGCGAGCTCTGGGAGCGGCAGGAGCAGATCTTCCGCCGCCTCGTCCGGCTCGCGATGGACGCCGACAAGGCCATCATCATCCACACCCGGAAGGCCGAGCAGCGCGCCTTCGACGTCCTCAAGGAGATGGGCGCCGAGCGGGTCGACTGGCACTGCTACAGCTCGAAGGTCAAGCGCGGCCTCCGCATCGCCGCGCACGGTCACTACCTCTCCATCCCCGCCAACGTGCGCAAGGCCGACAACTTTCGCGCCCTGCTCGCGAAGCTCCCCCGCGACCGCGTGCTGCTGGAGACCGACTGCCCCTACCTCTCGCCGGTCCGGGGCACCCTCAACGAGCCCGCCAACGTCGTGCACACCGTCGAGCTGGCCGCCGAGCTGTGGGGCACCGACCTCGCAGGCGTGCAGGCGCAGCTCGAGGAGAACTTCGAGCGCCTCTTCGGCGTCGCGCCATAGTCCTCAGGCCGCCAGCAGCATCTCCAGGGTGGCCTTGACCACATCGACGCTGAAGCCGGCCAGGGCCTCTTCGGTGTCAGGGATGTGGAAGCTGCGGGGATCGAAGCGGCCGGGGCCGCTCACCCGGAAGCGGTGCTGGGAGTTGTCTCGGTGGATGCCGATGGTCCGCAGCTTGTGGGTCACGAAGATGTGCCGGCCGCCCTCGTCGATGGTCAGCTCCCGCCCGTGGCGGCGGAGGTCCGCGAAGGCGTCCAGCAGCCGAGAGAAGACCAGCGCGTACGCCTGCAGCTCCTGGCGGGTGCGCTGCTCCCGCGCGGCCTGCTCCGGCTTGACTGTTGATGTGCCGGCAAACTCACTCCAGTCCATGCTGCCCTCGCTGTGCGGCGCGTCGCGTCGCGCTCTGGCATCATAGTGCCTCTCGCGGAGGTCGCATGGTCTTCCTCGTGGTGCGCTCTCCCTACGATGGGCCCCTCGGAAAACGGATCGTTCGCCTCGACGCGCCCTCGGTCCTGGCCTGGTTCCAGCGCGCCTGGGGCGAGAGCCTCTCCGCGGAGCCGGGCAGCTACGTCAGCGACACCCTCGGCGGTCGCGTCTATGGCCTCGCGTCCCTCTTCGCGGCCATCCGCACACACCGGCTGCCGCCGCCGCAGTCGATGCCCGAGCTGAGCGCGCTGCTCCGAGAGCACCTGTACGTCGAGGGGGAGCTGCGGACCTCAGCGGCGAGCGTGCGCGTCCTGACCGACGACGACGAGGTCGGCCTGGCCTACTTCTTCTTCGACGCGGCGCTGGCTGCCGCGAACCCGGAGCGCTTCGCCTGGCTGCTGCACGCCGATCAGACACTCCCCGGCGGTGTGTCTGACCGCAGCTGGTCCCCGCCGGCGCTGCCGATCACCGCCCTGGAGCCACCGGGGAGGGGAGCGGGTGCGACCTACGCGGTGCTGCTCACGTACGCTGAGGGCTCTCACAGCGTGCAGCCTACGGGCCCGTTCTGCTTCTCGGGGCTCCGGCTGCCGGAGCTTGCCGCGCACCTGTGCGCAGGGGATGGCGCGGGCTGGCCGCCAGAGCTGCGCCTCCTGCGCGCGCTGCTGCACGCAGATGCACCGTCGCTGGAGGCGGGGCTGCGTGGCGTGATCGCGTCTGCCTTCGGTGCGTTCCTGGGCCGCGCGCCGCGGGACCTCGGAGTCGGGCCGCACGCCGAGGCGACGCGTGAGGTGGCGGCGTTTATGGCGCCGCTCCCGCAGCCTGCCCGGCCAGAAGAGAGCCGGTTGCACGTGCAGGCTCACTGCGCGCAGCTCCTGCTGCATGTGCACCCGGTGTTCGGGCATCAGCAGTGGGTGCTGTTCGACGACCGGTGGGCCGCGGCGAATCCAGCGCTCGCGGCGTCGCTGCTGTGGTCCAACCACTCCTGGGACCCGCTGGAGGGCACGGACAGTGTGGCGCCGCGGCTGTGTGTGGGCGCGCCGGGGCCGAGCCGGCACCCGCTGCACGGCATCGGGCTGCCGGACGGCACCCAGGGCAGCGCGGCCGAGGTGCTCGCGGTTGCCCAGGGCTTCGCGGAGATGCGGTGCCAGCAGGTGTACACGATGCAGGCGGCGGCGCGGAACATCGCGCAGTCGCCCTGGGCCGAGGGTGCGCTGCGGCTGCGCGGCCCGGTGCCCTCGGTGCAGGCGACCGACGTGCTCCGGGCTCTGCTGGCGCTGCACGGCGACCGCATCGAGAACCGTGAGCTGGGCGAGCGTTTCTCTGCGGCGCGGGCGCGCAGTGTCCGGGCGATGTCGTCTCTGCCGCGTGGGCGGCGCACGCTGCCGCTGTCGATGGCGCTGCGGCGGCGGTGGGCGCTGTCCGGTGGCGCGCCCACCGTGGATGGGCTGCTGTCGGCCGTGAGCCCTGAGCTCATCTTTGCGCTCGCGCCGATGATGTCGCAGTATCAGGAAGGGCTCATCACCGCGCCTGAGTCGCTGGCTCGGGTCGCCTCACTACTTCCAGTGGCACCGTCTGCTGCTGTGCCGGCTGCGTATGTCGACTGGTCCGGCGGGCTGTCTGCCATCTCTCAGGTCCCCGCTGGGCAGCCGCTGTGGGTCGTTGGCTCCGAGGGCTCTGGGCGGCGGGCGCTGCTGTCGGCTGGTGGGCGGGAGGGGCTGACGCGAACATTCGGTGCGTGGGCCGAGGCCCTCAAGGAAGCCGCGGGCGCTGCGCAGTCGCCGGCGTGGATCGAGATTCCCCGCCCAGCGCCCCCGGATCGGCTCCGCGTGCTCGTCGCGCACCACCCGGTCGTCGAGGACCTCTGGCGGCGGCCGTGGGGACTGTGCGACACCCTGGCGCTGCTCTCGGTGCTGCCGCGTGCAGCGGACGACTGGTCTCTCGCGGAGCTCCTGACGGCCCTCCACGCCTACGTCGGAGCGCTCGCGCGGCTCCCCGGTGGGCTCGTGAGGCTCCGCGGGGTGAGTCCGCGATCGCTCTGGGAGGCGCACCCGGAGGCGGCGGCTGTGGGGCGCGGGCTCGCGCAGCAGCCGGCGGCGGTCATCGGCCGCTCTCGGCGCTGGCGTCGCTGGTTGTTTCCGCCCAGCGGTCGGATTGACCTGCGGCACCTCGCGCGTCGGGAGGAGCTGCCAGATGTCGCGGCGGTGCGGCAGGTCATCCGAGAAGAGGCCGAGATCATGGATCCTGGCGCTGGCGCCGTGGGCTACACCCCCCGCTGATGCGGGGCTGGTGGCACTCTGCTACGGTAAGCCGCACCTGACCGGGAGGCTGCGGATGATGGAGCTGTTGACCATGGAGAACCTGTTCACGCTCGTGATGCTCGTGTTTTTGCAGGCCGTCCTCGGCTTCGACAACCTCTTGTACATCTCGCTGGAGTCGAAGCGGGTACCAGAGGACAAGCAGCAGATGGTGCGCCGGGTCGGCATCGGCCTCGCGATCGTGCTGCGGATCGTGCTCCTCTTTGTCGTGGTGCGGGCCATCGCGCTGTTTCAGGAGCCTTTTAGCAGCATCCACATCGCTGGCATCTTCGAGGCAGAGTTCAACATCCACTCCCTGATTGTGCTGGGGGGCGGCGTGTTCATCATGTACACCGCCGTCAAAGAGATCTCGCACATGCTCTCGATGGAGCACCTGGAGCACGCGGCTGGTGGTGACGGCGCCCAGCGCTCGGTCGGGACAGCGATCGCGTGGATCGTGGTGATGAACCTGGTCTTCTCGTTCGACTCTATCCTCAGCGCCCTGGCGCTGACGAAGGTGTTCGCGGTGATGGCGACCGCGATCATCATCTCTGGCGTCATGATGATCGCGCTGGCCGACACGGTCTCGGAGTTCCTGAAGCGGAACCGGATGTACGAGGTCCTCGGCCTGTTCATCTTGCTGCTGGTCGGCGTGATGCTGCTCAGCGAGGGCGGCCACCTCGCCCACATCCACTTCGGCGGCTACGTCGTCGAGCCGATGGCGAAGTCGACCTTCTACTTCGTGCTCGCGGTCCTCGTCATCGTCGACATCGCGCAGGGGCGCTACCAGAAGAAGCTGGACGCCGAGCGCCGTGCGGAGCAGCACGGCCACCAGGGGGCGCACTAAGCCTTGCGGCCGGATCCGCGCTGGCTGTCGGTCGCTGCTGTCGGTGCCATCCTCGGTGGTGCTGGCGCTGTCGGCGCAGAGGTGGTCTTCACCCGCCGCCTCGCGCTGATGTTCGGGGTCACGGCCCCGGCCGCTGCGACCGTCGTGGCCGTCTACATGGGCGGCATGGCCCTGGGGGCCGCGCTGGGCGGGCGCCTGGCCGACCGCGCGGGCCGGCACGCGCTGCGCCTGTACGCGGGCGCCGAGCTGTTCGCCGCCGCCTGGGCGGCCCTGTTCCCGGTGCTCTACGTCCCGGCTCGGAGCCTGACTGCCGCCGCGGCGTCAGACTGGACGCTGCTGCTGTGTGGACTCGCGACGGTGTTTTTGGTCGGCCCGGCAGCGGTGGCCTCGGGGGCGACCTTCCCCGCGCTCGCGCGGGTGGTCGGTGACGACCGCCAGATCCGGCTGCTGTACGCCGTCAACGCGGCGGGGGCGGCCATCGGCGGGCTCGCGGCAGGCCTCTGGCTGCCGTCGACGTTGGGGCTCGCGGCGACTTTGTGGCTCGCCGCCGGCCTGAGCGCCCTGGCAGGGCTGCTGGTCTGGGGGCTCGGCCGCGGCCGGGCACCGGTCGAGGTCCCGCGGTTCTCGGCGCCGTCGTCTGACCCGGTCACCGGCCGCGAGGCCCTGGCGGCGTACGCGGTGATCGGTGGCCTGGGGATGGGCTCGGAGATCGGCTGGACGCGCCTGCTGGAGCAGACCGGCCCCAACCCTGGCAGCCTCTGCTTCCCGGTGGTCCTGTCCGTTTACCTCGGCGGGCTGGTCGTCGGCGGCCTGCTCGCCGGGCGGCTCCGCGGCGAGCGGCGGGTGCTCGGCACCTGCGCGCTGCTCGCCGGGGGCGTGACCGTCGCGGTGATGGCCCTGCTCCCGCTGATCCCGGAGGAGCGCCTGCTCGGGCACCTCGTCGGCGAGGGCCCCGGAAACGTCGCGATCTTTGCCCTCACGGGGCTGCAGGTCTCTGCGGACCGGATGCTCATCTACCTCTCGGCAGTGTTTGTGCCGGGTGTCGCGAGCGGCGTCGTCTTCCCGCTCGCCGCTGCTGCGATGGCGCGCTCCTCCCAGCAGCTCGGGCGAAGCGTGGGGCTGACGAGCGCCGTCGGCATCTCTGCGGCGGTCGGTGTGTCGCTGTGGATGGGCTTCCTTCCGTCCTTTGGGCCAGGCTCGGTGCGGCTCACCGTGCTCCTCGGCCTCGTGGCGGTCGCGACCGGCGCGGTCCTGCTGCGGTCTCCGCTGGCCGGAGGGCTGGTGGTGCTGGGCCTCGGGGCGCTGTGGCTGCCGCCGTGGGCTGGGCTCCAGATCCCGGGCGGCGAGCGGGTGCTCGCGTTCGTCGAGACCGCCGCAGGGCCTTCCGCGGTGACCGACGGCGCCGAGATGCCGCACGTCTACACCCACGGCGAGCGCGTGGGGGGGCTGGAGCTGGACCTGGAGTTCCCGATGGCGCTGCACCCCGAGCCATCGCGGGTGCTGGTCATCGCGTTCGGCACCGGCATCAACATCCGGGGCTTCTCTCGCGACCCGGTGGTCACGTCGCTGACGTGCGTGGACATCGACCCGGCCTTGCCGGAGCTCGGCGCACACGTGCCGCAGACCGGCCCGGATCTGTTCGACGGCGAGCGGGTCCGCTTCGTCAACGCCGACGGCCGCCACCTGCTCCAGCAGGCTGGCGAGGAGCGCTGGGACGTCATCTACAGCGACGTGGCGACCTACGCGCAGTACGTCGAGCTGGGCACCATCGAGTTCTTCACGCTGGCGCGCGCGCGCCTGGCGCCGGGGGGCATCTTCACTTTGAAGCTGCACCCGGACACGCTGACGGAAGAGGGCCTGTCGCGGTTCCTGGCGACCTTCCTGGAGGTGTTCCCCGACGCGGCGATGTTCGCGAAGCGGAACCCGGTCCCGGTGCTGGTCGGCTTCACCGACGGGCCGCCGGACCTGAGCGTGCTGGAGGCCCGCGGCATCGCGTCGGACGGCCTCTACGGCCCGCACCCCGCGCAGATGATCCCGCGCAACCTCCAGCTCGGCCCGGCCGGCTTGCGGTCGCTCGCGGCGGGACCGATCGCAACGGATGACCGGCCGCTGTCGCTGCGCCACGCGCTCGTCGGCCCGATCACCGCGCCGGCGATCGAGCGCGCTGCGCTCCTGCCGCTGGTACGGGCCACACGCGAGCACGGCCAGCGGGCCTCCGTCGAGGTCTTCCAGACCGCTGCGCGGCGCAACCCCTGGGGGCCGCGCTCGTTCCCGCTGCGCAAGCGGCGGGGGTGGTTCGAGGAGGAAGATCCCACGCTGCCGCCCATCGTGCCCCCGCGGCGGCACTGATGCACCCGGCCGCCCGCGCGCTGCTCGTCGCCGCTCCGCTGGTCGTGCCGGTCGCGGTGGTCGTCGGCGCAGGGGACCTCGTCATCGGCCAGCGCTCGCTAGACCTGATCGGACACGTGTGGACCATGTGGGTCTCCAGCGAGGGCGCGCTGACCCGGACCGAGCTGGCCGCGTACCCCGCTGGAGCCGACCTGCTCCCGATCCTGGGCGGGTGGCTGGACATCCTCGTGGCGAACGTCTTCGTTCGCGGCCTGGGGCTGTCCCCGCTGGTGGCCTACAACCTCGTGGCCGGGCTGTGGCTGGCGATCTCGGGGTGGGGCGGGATCGCCCTGGCGCGCGCGCTCGGGGCGTCCTGGTGGGCGGCCCTGCTGGCCGGGCTGCTCCTCCAGCTCGACGGCTTCGCGCTGTCTCACCTCATCGGTGGGCGGACCGAGCAAGCGGGCCTCGGCTTCCTCGCGCTGGCGCTGGCCGGCGCGCTGTCCTGCTGGCGGCGGCCCGGCTGGGGCGCGACCGTCGGCTGCGGGCTCGCGGGCGCTGCGGTCGTGTACCTGTCGTGGGAGCATGCCATCTGGCTGGCGCTCGCGATGGCGTGGCTGGCGCCGTTCGTTGCCTGGGCTGGTCGGCCAGCCGGTGCTGTCCGGCGGTGGGGCCAGGCGGCGGCAGTCACCGCCGCGGTCGCGGGACCGTGGGCGCTGCTGTTCTTGACCCGCGCCGCTGCGGTGCGGACCATGGACGAGGGGCAGCAGACCCTGGAGTGGGCCATGATGGCCTCGACCGCGCCGCTGGGGTGGCTCGGGCAGCCGGTGCGCCCGGCGCTGCTCGCCCTCGCTGCGCTGGTGGTGGTCCCCTGGACCGCACCCCGCGCGGACCGCCGGCTCTGGCTGGGGGCCGGCGCCGGACTGCTGCTGACCATGATCCTGGCCGCGGGACCCTCGCCGGGGCTGTGGCAGCCCGGAGACATCGCGCCGGGGACCTGGGGACCGTTCTACTGGATGCAGTCGATGCCGGTGCTCGGCTGGTTCCACACCCCCGATCGCCTGCTCGCGGGCTGGTCGCTCGCGGCCGCAGCCGCAGCCGGGCTGCTCGCAGACGCCGCCGGGCGCCGCCACCGGGTCCTGGGCGCGCTGGTGTTCGCGGTGCTCCTGGGCAGCGCCGCGGCAGAGGTCCGCCGCGCCGGGCTGTGGCCGTCGGGTGGCTGGCGGCCGGGGGGGCCGCCCGCGCTGGACGTCATCGCTGCGGCAGAGGGGGAGGGCGCCCTCATCGACCTCCCGCCCGCTCGCGCCGGGATGGACGCGATGCAGTACACCATCTTCCAGATGGTGCACGAGCGACCGATTCCCTACCACATGACGCTGCCGTTCCTGACCACCGACGCCTACGGACAGCTCGCCGCAGAGAACCCGACGCTGCGGTGGCTCAACAGCCCCGTCCGCCGCCCCGTTCCAGACTCCATCACCGAAGACGTAGCGGCTCTCCGCCGGGCAGGGTTCCGCTGGGTGGTCCTCCACCCCGCGCGCCTGCCGCCGCGCGCCCGCGGGCGGGCTGTGTCGGCGTTCGTGGACGCGCTCGGGTCGCCGACCTTACAGGATGGCTCGGGCTGGGTGTGCTGGGAGCTGCCCGCGCCGGCGCAGTAGGCGGTATCCTCTGCCCATGCGCGCCTGCTGGGGCATCATGCTGGGGGCTGTCGCCTGCCAGCCAGCGAGGGAGCCGCCGCCAGACGCGGCCCCGGACATCGTCTTGCTCGTGGCCTCCGGGCTGCGGGCTGATGCGGGCACACCCGGCGCCGAGGCGGCGCTCTACCGTGGGCTCGGTGGTCCGCCCGGGCTCCGCTTCACGAACGCCTACGCACAGTCCTGTGTGCCCTACACCTCGCTCGGCTCGATGCTCACCGGGCGGTATCCCTCTGCAATTCCGCTGTGCGGCACCTACGACCCGAACTCCCTGGCGCCGCAGTCCGGACAGGACCAGCCCTGGTGCGCCAGCATCCCCAAGCAGACCTGGACGCTGCCTGAGGTCCTCTCGGTGTACGGGTACCGCAGCGGGGCCTACGTCTCCAACGCCGACGCGGACAGCGAGACGGACTGGGAGGCGCTCACCGGGCAGGTCGGTGAATGGTGGCGAGAAGACGAGGCTCCCCGCCTCCTGATGATCCAGGTCCTCGACCTCCACATGCTCCAGTATGACCCGGCCACCGGGTACAACGAGCAGGAGCCCGGCCTCGACCGTCGAGAGGCGGCGATCTCGGCTGGGGAGCTGCGCACGATGTACATCGAACGCGCTGAGGCGATGGGGGGCGCGCTCCGTGAGCTGCTCGGCGTGCTCCCTGAGAGCCGCCAGCGCCCCCTGGAGGTCTGGCTGACCTCGACCAGTGGCCTCTCGCTTCGCGAGACCACCGGCCTCAAGAGCGACCACCTCCAGGCGGTGACCAACTCTGTCATCGTGGACCGCACGGTCCACGTGCCCCTCGCGCGGCTGACTGGCCGCAGCGCCCCTGCCGAAGACCATCGGGTCGTCGAGCTGATCGACATCTTGCCGACGCTCGCCGGGCGCGCCGGGGCGCGGGTGCCCGCGGGCGCGCAGGGACACGACCTGCTCAACGAGACGCCAGACCCCGCTCCCTGGGCGTACGCAGAGTTCGGCGACATGCTCTCGCTTCGCGAGGGGGATGACCTTCTGACCTTCCGCTTCTTCCTGCACAATGCGTCGTCGCTCGACCCCCGGCTGACGGAGGGCCTCCAGGGCTGGACTGCCGCGGACATGCACTTCATGGGCCTCCACGATGTCGCGGCGGATCCGCTCCAGGTGTCGGACCGCTCTGCTGCGGAGGTCGAGCGGGTCGAGGCGCTCCAGCAGGCGCTGCTCGCCGTCCGGCAGGGGCCGGGCGCCCCGCCGCCAGAGTCGATGAGCAAGGAGCGCCTGGAGGCGCTCCGGCTGAGTCCCGCGAGCGGCTACTGGTGAGCCGCTCCCGCACCCTCGTCCTGCTCCTGTTTGTCGCGGGCGTGGCCGCACACGCCGCGTGGATGGCAGAGTGGGTCGCCGCCGACGAGCGGGTCTCGGGCAGCATCTGCTGTGACCTGAGCGGCCCGGTGGTCGATCTCGTCGTCTCGGAGCGCACCGGCTACCGCACGCCGCTGTCCCCGTGGCGCCTGCACGACCGCGGCGGGATGTCCTGGCTGGCTTTTGCCGTCAGCGAGGTCCAGGGCGGATTCTCGCCGGACACGCTGCTGTGGACGCAGATGCTCGCGCTGGGCGCGGCACAGGCTGCGATGCTGTGGGCGCTGTGGCCGATCGCGGGGCCGTGGGGTGCCCTCGCCGCGGCGCTCTGCCTGCCCCTGCTGCCGGGGATCGCCTTCGCTGCCCGGAGCTGGGCGCCGTTCACCATCCAGTCGGCCCTGCTGATCGTCTCTCTCGGCGCGGCGGTCCGCGGACTCGACCGGCTCCGGTGGGCAGCAGTGCTAGTTGTGACCGGCTTCCTGGGGGCCTCCACCAGCCGGCTCATCACCGACGACCTCCTCTTTGTGCAGTCGCTGGGCCTGATGCTCGCTGCGTCGGTGATCGCAGCCGCCGTCCACGGTCAGACGGCCACCGCGCGCCGGGTGAGCCGCTGGCGGCTCGCGCTCGGCACGCTGCTGACAGCGGGGCTGATGCTCGGCGCCATCGCGCACGCCTTCTCACCGCGCGGCGACGTGCGCTTCCACCTCTCGTACTACGCAGAGGAGCTGGGCGTGCAGGCCAGCGAGCAGGCGCCGACCTACGCCTCTCTGGCAGATCCACGATCCGCCGAAGCGCTCATGGCGTACCCCCGACGGTTGAGCAACTACGAGGTCGGGGTGCTCTGGACGGGGCTGCTGTTGCTCGCGCTCCCCGGCTTCGTGCTCCGTGGGCGCGGGCGGGCAGCGCTCCTCACGGGCGGGCTCGGGCCCCTCCTGATCTTGACGCTGGTGGCCAAGAAGCAGATCTTC
>Ga0316202_10002984_pt1 | contig 10566 bp, 9 predicted proteins | sample 3monrhotite_MG_FD_204934 | JGI IMG/M metagenome (GOLD analysis project Ga0316202, IMG submission 204934) | Microbial mat bacterial communities from mineral coupon in-situ incubated in ocean water Damariscotta River, Maine, United States -... | ecosystem: Environmental > Aquatic > Marine >...
AGTAAAGATGAAGCTAATAACTTAACACAAAATAATTTGTCTGAAGTAAAACAACAATTAAATGAACTTACCAATAATAATAGTAAATTAAAAACTCAACTTAATTCATTAACTAGACAGCTCAAAAATAGCCAAGAGAAATTACAACAACAAGAGACTGGCACCCAAAAGCAATGGTTTTTTAATGGTGCTATTGTTTTAGGCATTGGTTTGATTTTAGGGCTTGTTTTACCAAGATTAGCCGTTCGTCGCCGTAGTTCAATGGACAGTTGGCAATAAAAATACGTAATGAGAAATTATTTATTTTATATTTCTGAAAATTATTCTTTTAAAATTCTTCGTCCCTTACAGGCAGAAATTAATAAGAGAGGCGATCAAGTAAAGTGGTTTGTTGAAGGCAATAATGTCAAACAAGACTACTTCAAAACGAATGAATTATGCTTAACTACAATTAAAGATGTCAACAATTATAATCCCGCTGCTGTTTTTGTCCCTGGAAACTTTGTACCTTCATTTATCCCTGGTTTGAAAATACAAGTTTTTCATGGTTTTGTTGGCGGGAAAAGAAGATTAAAAGACAACATGATCTACCATTTTATCATTAGAGGTTGTTTTGATTTATATTGTACACATGGTCCTAGCTCTACTCGACAATTTAAAGAATTAGCTAAAAAACATCAACACTTTGACGTGATAGAAACAGGATTTTGTCAAATGGATCCGTACTTCACTTCAAATAAAAAAACTATAAATAAACCGTTAGAATCAAATAAAAAACCGACCATACTTTTTAGTTCTACCTTTTCACCAAAAATCACCCAAGCCCCAGCGTTACTAAAAACGATTGAAAATTTATCTAAAAACAGCCCATGGTACTGGCAAGTTACTTTTCACCCAAAAATGGCTCGGAATATAGTTGAAAACTACAAAGCAATTCAGCATGAAAACCTTACTTTTATTGAAACAGATAATTTAATACCGTATATGGAAAATGCCGATTTAATGTTAGCCGACTTTTCATCAATGATAACTGATTTTATTTTACTGAAGAAACCTGTAGTGACATTCAAAAACCCAGATAATTTGCCACATTTAATCAATATAAATTCAGTTGATGATATTGAAAAATCTATTGACATAGGCTTGTCTCACCCCCCTGATTTAATGAAAAAAATCAGTCAGTTCAGCCAAATAACTCATCCATATTTTGATGGTAAATCAAGCTATAGAGTACTTAATGCTGTTGAGGAAAAACTCAATAATGCAACTACCCATAAGAAGAAAAAACCAATAAATATATTAAGAAATCTTAAATTAAGAAAAAAATTATCTTATTGGAATTTTTAAATTTTATTTCGATTACTTAGAGTTAAAATATGTATAATCAATCAAATTATTAATAATATATACACTATGAAACTGTTTTTCCTTTCTTTTGTTTTTTTTATCAGCTTATTGTTTAGTCCCTCAATTTTTGCCGAGCCGTGGATAAACACGTCAGACATTTATCTAAAATCAAATATCCAATACCTCGCAGATTCAGGATTGATTTTAACACCCACAACCACTTATCCATTAATGTGGGATGACATTATGCGTGATGTCGCAAAAATCAACACCAGTATACTCAATAAAAATCAGAAAAAAGCTTATTTTTATATCACCCATCAAGCTAAGTTAGCTAAGCACAACTTAACTACCATAAAAGCTTCAATGGCTAGCAACAACAACCGATTTACCAGTTTCGGTGATTCATTTAGAAACAAAAATAGTGTACAAATACAATCAAGAGTAATGGTTGAAAACTTTGCCGCTAAAATTACAAATACGTATGTTAGCTCTCCTATTGACGGCAAAAAAAATCGCTTTGATGAGAGTTATATTGCAGCATATTTAGGGAACTGGGTACTTTCTTTAGGTAAGCAAAACCGTTGGTTTGGCCCAACTTGGGACACTAGCTTTAGCCTTTCAAATAACGCCAGACCAATACCCGCATTCGCAATAACACGAAAATCGGCAATCCCATTTCAAATACCTTGGACTGAAGTGAAAATTCCTTGGACTGTGACTTCTTTTCTAGGAAAAATGGATGACAACCGCATCGTTAATAATACCTTATTGTGGGGGTTTAGATTAAACTTTAAACCCTTACCAAACTTAGAAATAGGTTTGTCTCGTTTAGCGCAATGGGGTGGGAACGGTCATTCAAAAAACCTATCAACATTTAAAGATGTTCTTATCGGTAGAACAAATTGTGGCGTTGATGATTTAATATGTAACGAGACTAATCCTAACCCAGCAAACCAGCAAGCCGGTTATGATATTCGCTACTCATTTAACTTATTTTCACTACCAATAGCGTTATATGGACAAAAATTTGCCGAAGATGGTAGCGCCGAAGATTTTAGCTATATCACTAAAGCAAACCCTCAATTAGGTATGGATACTACGCTTAATTTATTTAACTATTACGCCACAATATTTTTTGAATATGGTGACAGTTTAGCTGACTGTGGAACACGAGACAAAATAGGCGACTGTTACTATGAGCATTCAAGTTATGCCACTGGTATGCGCTATCACAGACGCACAATTAGCAATTTATACGATAACGATGCAAAAAGTTATGTGTTAGGTATTATTTCACAGCTCGATACAAATACTCACATGAGCACAAAATTACGTTATTTAAAGTTAAATTACGATAATAGTGATAAAGCACAAAATAATCCGTTAATCGGTAACCCCCTTACCAGCATTGCTGAAACTGTAATGATGCTATCAAATAGTTTACGCTACAGTTATCAAAAATGGCGCTTTACACTCGACAGCAACATAAGCCGCTCAACATTTACAGATAAAGCCAATAAAAACGATTTTAATTTAGGCTTTAGTGTTGAATATAACCTGTAATGTAAAATAATTAATTGACAAGCTTCAAACAAATACGCTATTAATACAGCATAGAATTATTTAAACCATAAATTAAAAAATTAAGAATACAATGAATAAAGCATTTTCCCGCATTCAAATGAACCTCCTCCTCGCATTAATTTTGCGCGGACGATTTGCTATTGCTTAAATAATTTAAATAAAATATCAGCTTATCGAAAACCCGCGCTAAACCCGCGGGTTTTTTTATGCCCGCGCAAAGCATAAATATTTCGATTTTAGAAAGTGGCCATTAAAGGAAAGTACATGAACAACATCAAAGCACAACAAGATAATGTTATTATTTTTGACACCACATTACGTGATGGTGAGCAGGCATTAACGGCAAGCTTATCAGTACGCGAAAAATTACAAATAGCACAATCTTTAGAGCGTTTGGGTGTAGATATTATGGAAGTCGGCTTTCCTGTTTCATCACCCGGTGATTTTGAATCAGTGCAACAAATAGCCAAAACTATTAAAAACTCACGTGTTTGTGCGTTAGCTCGTGCGATTGAAACAGATATTAAAGCTTGTGCTGATGCCTTAAAGCCCGCGGATCAATTTCGTATTCATACTTTTATTTCAACCTCTGATGTACATGTGCAACAAAAATTGCGCAAAGAATTTTCAGATGTTGAAGCAATGGCTGTTCATGCAGTGAAATATGCCCGACAATTTACCGATGATGTTGAATTTTCCTGTGAAGATGCCGGTAGAACGCCTATTGATAACTTATGTCGTATGGTCGAAAGCGCAATAAAAGCGGGGGCGACTACAATCAATATTCCAGATACCGTTGGCTACACTTTACCTTTTGAATTTGAAGGTATTATCACTAACTTATTTAATCGCGTACCTAATATTGATAAAGCGGTTATTTCTGTACATTGTCATAACGATTTAGGTTTAGCCGTCGCTAATTCGATGGCAGCAGTGCAAGCAGGAGTCCGACAAATTGAATGCACAATTAACGGCATAGGTGAACGTGCTGGTAACTGCTCGTTAGAAGAGGTGGCGATGATCATCAAAACTAGAGAATCATTATTGAATGTTCATACCCATATTAATCATCAAGAAATTGCACGCACCTCAAAATTAGTGAGCACTTTATGTAATATGCCGGTGCAATTGAATAAAGCAATTGTCGGTGGTAATGCCTTTAGCCATTCATCAGGTATCCATCAAGACGGTATGTTAAAAGCAAGCAACACTTACGAAATTATGACCCCTGAAAGTGTCGGTATTAGTAAAACTAAATTGAATTTAACCTCCCGCAGTGGCCGCCATGTAATCAAGCACCGCATGGAAAGTTTAGGCTATAAAGAATGTGATTATGATTTAGAAAGTCTTTACACTAATTTTTTAGCACTTGCCGATAAAAAAGGACAAGTATTTGATGATGATTTAGAGGCGCTTGTTTTTAACTTACAACAACAAAGTCAACAAGATTATTATCAAATTTCTTGCTTAAACGTGCAATCTGGTAGCGGTGAATTTGCAACCGCGAGTATAAAATTATTGTCAGGAAATAATACAGAACGTAACAGCCAAATTGTTTCCGCTACAGGCAATGGTCCTGTAGATGCATTATACCGCGCGATTAAACAAGCAATTGATATTGATTTTGAAGTGAGTGATTACAAAATATCAAACAAAGGCTCAGGCGAAGACGGATTAGGACAAGCAGATCTTGTGATCACTTGGCAAGACAGAAACTTTCATGGCTACGGGCTAGAAACCGATGTTATTGAAGCTTCTGCACAAGCCTTAATTCATGCATTAAACAGTATTCGTCGCGCAATGACCATTGTTAGTTTAAAGCAAGAAAAAGCCAAACAAGACAAAATTGCACAAGTTTAAGTATTAAACAAAGGATAGATACTGAAATAAATTCAGGATGACGTGCTCGTTAGTATCCCCGTCATCCTGACGAAGCTCAGGATCTATATTCAGCATGACTTTAAATTAAAGAACAATGTAACAAAGATTTACTCAAATAACTTAACAAGGTATACAAATCAAAATGTCTAACATAGCAATATTAGCCGGTGATGGTATCGGGCCAGAGGTAATGGCAGAAGCAGTAAAAGTATTAGAAACCGTGGCTAATAAATTTAATTTTCCTGTAAATTTTAATCACTATGATGTTGGTGGCTGTGCCATTGATAATCATGGTATAGCGTTACCTCAAAGTACTATTAATGGCTGTGAACAAAGCGATGCCATTTTATTTGGCTCAGTCGGCGGTCCTAAATGGGCAAACCTACCGCCAACCGAGCAACCAGAACGCGCGTCATTATTAGGATTACGCGGTCACTTTGGCTTATTTTGTAATATGCGCCCTGCTCAACTGCAATCGGCAATGTCCTCACTTTCACCATTACGCTGTGATATATCACAAACAGGTTTTGATATTTTAGTAATGCGCGAATTAACAGGCGGTATTTATTTTGGTGAACCCAAAGGTCGCCATAACGCAGGTACGCCAGAAGAAGCAGGTTTTGATACGATGATTTATTCGCGAGCTGAAATCACGCGCATTGCTAAACTTGCCTTTGAAGCTGCACTTAAACGTAATAACAAAGTTATTTCTGTTGACAAGGCCAATGTGTTAGCAAGTTCGGTGTTATGGCGTGAAGTGGTAATAGACGTTGCTAAAGACTACCCAACAGTTGAATTAGAACATATGTATGTAGATAACGCAGCAATGCAATTAGTTAAAAATCCGGCTCAGTTTGATGTAATGTTATGCGGCAATTTATTTGGTGATATTTTATCTGATATTTGTGCGATGATCACAGGTTCAATGGGCTTATTACCGTCAGCAAGTTTAAATGAGCAAGGTTTCGGTATGTACGAACCCGCGGGGGGTACAGCACCAGATATCGCAGGTAAAGGTATTGCTAACCCCATAGCGCAAATTTTATCAGCCGCTTTACTATTGCGTTATAGCTTAAATCAAAATAAAGCAGCTACCGCGATAGAAACTGCCGTAGCTACTGCATTAGATAATAATATTTTTACTGGTGATTTACTAACACCAGAACAAAAAGCACAAGGAACGCAAGCCGTTTCAACCAGTGAAATGGGCGATCACATTTGCCGTTTAATCAATCAAGCAGTTTAGGAAAACCACTCATGTCACAAGAAATGACAAAAACAGCGCAAACTATGCAAAGCACAACCTTATATGACAAATTATGGCAACGTCATTTAGTTGAAGAAATCGACGGTGAAACGCCTTTAATTTATGTTGATCGCCATTTAATTCATGAAGTAACTTCGCCGCAAGCGTTCGCTAATTTAAAACATCATAATCGACCAGTACGCCATCCTGAGCGTACAATCGCGACAATGGATCATAATACCTCAACCCGCTCATTAGAAATTAATGCGGCTGGCGAAGGCGCAGCAAATCAGTTACGCACTTTACAAAAAAACTGTAAAGAATTCGGTATTGAATTATTTGGCATTGGTCATAAAAACCAAGGTATTGTGCATGTAATTGGGCCTGAATTGGGGTTAACTATTCCAGGTACCGTCATAGTATGTGGCGACTCGCATACCGCCACCCATGGCGCATTTGGAGCATTGGCTTTTGGTATTGGCACGTCAGAAGTTGAGCATGTTTTTGCCACCCAAACACTACGCCAAACCAAAGCTAAAACCATGAAAATAGAAGTTAACGGTAATGTCGGTAAAGGCATTAGTGCTAAAGACATCATTCTAGCCATCATTGGCGTTACAGGCAGCGCTGGTGCAACTGGTTATGTGGTTGAGTACACAGGGGAAGCTATTCGTGCATTAAGCATGGAAGAGCGTATGACCATTTGTAATATGAGTATTGAATTTGGTGCAAAAGCGGGATTAATTGCTCCTGATGAAACCACTATTGCTTATGTTGAAGGGCGAGAGTACGCACCTAAAGGTGATAAATGGCTACAAGCGGTTAGTGATTGGAAGACACTAAAATCAGATGATAATGCTGTGTTTGATACTGTTATGACATTAAATGCAAAAGATATAAAAGCCCAAGTAACGTGGGGAACAACACCAGGCCAAGTGACCTCAGTAGACAGTACTGTGCCCTCACCTTATGATTTTAATGATGCTGTCGAAAAAGAGTCTTGCGCTACGGCACTTAAATATATGGGCTTAACTGCTGGTACAAAAATTACCGACATTCATATAAATAAAGTTTTTATCGGATCTTGTACAAACTCACGCATTGAAGATTTACGTGCTGCCGCCAACGTAGTTAAAAACTATAGTGAACAAAACCGCAAAGTAGCTAATAGTGTTGATGCCATTATTGTACCGGGCTCTTATCGTGTAAAAGAACAAGCTGAAAAAGAAGGTTTATCTCAAATATTTATTGATGCTGGTTTTGAATGGCGATTACCGGGTTGTTCAATGTGCCTAGGTATGAATGACGATGTATTATCTGAGGGCGATCGCTGCGCTTCAACCAGCAATCGTAATTTTGAAGGTCGTCAAGGTCGTGGCAGTCGTACCCATTTAGTCAGTCCTGAAATGGCAGCAGCAGCAGCGATTGAAGGTCATTTTGTTGATTTAAACTCGTAACAATTATCTTTTTGCACTTTAAACTAATTAAGGCGCTTCAAGAAAACTGTTCCTTGAACTTTTTTAGGAAGAATAAAAATGGAAAAATTTACCACTCACACAGGTTTAGTTGCGCCGTTAGACATTGCCAATGTCGATACCGATCAAATAATTCCTAAGCAATTTTTACAGAAAACAACACGCACAGGTTTTGGTCAGCATCTATTTCACGATAGCCGTTTTTTAGACAATGAAGGCCAACAAGCTAATCCTGATTTTATTTTAAACAAAGTAGAATATAAAGGTGCAAGTATTTTATTAGCCCGTGAAAATTTTGGTTGCGGTTCAAGTAGAGAACATGCCCCTTGGGCTTTGGAAGACTTTGGCTTTAAAGTGGTCATTGCACCAAGCTTTGCTGATATTTTTTATGGTAACTGTATTAATATCGGTTTATTACCAATAAAATTATCCGAAACAGAAATTAATGATTTATTTGCTAAAACGTCACTAGGTACTTTAAATATAACCGTAGACTTACCTAACAACACTCTGTGTATAAAAACTATTAATAACAAAGAAACTATCTATACTTTTAGCTTGGATAGTTTCCATCAATATTGCTTAGAACAGGGTATTGATAGTGTCGGTTGGACACTAAAAAAGCGAGACACAATTAAAGCATTTGAAGATAACATGCCTGCATGGCAATAGTTTAGTGAAGGTCTGGGTAAAGCACTTAGCTAAGTTTTACATTCCAGGGTAATAATGTTTCGATATCAAGTGCAGAATTGGTAAGTTGCTCTAGGCAATGCATGAGATAGTCGAATGGTATTAATCCATTCGCTTTCGCTGTTTCTATCATCGAATAAAGCATAGCACTCGCTTTTGCCCCATTTGCCGTATTTGAGAATAACCAATTCTTTCGTCCAATAACAAACGGTTTTACGGCGCGCTCTGCTCGGTTGTTATCTATATTAAGGTCGCCATCCTCGATATAACGACTGAGCTTAGGCCATTGATTTTTGCAGTATTGAATTGCTTTGCCCAAAGCCGTTTTTGGCGGTACGTTCGCTTTTTCAATCCATTGATAAAACTCGGCTAATATGGGCTTCGCTTTTTCTTGGCGACCTTGGTATTTTTCCTCTGAAGTTTTATCTTTTAATTGGATCTCTAATCGATACAGTTTTTGAATATGATTAAGCGCCATATTCGCTTTACCTGTTTTTCCTTTGGGTTGGGCTATTTCTGCTTCTTTGAACTTTCGACGAGCATGTGCCCAACAGCCTGCTAACGTTGCTTTTGTTTTTTCATAGCCCACGTAACCATCAACTTGCAAATAACCGCTGTAGCCTTCAAGGTAATCTACCGCACATTGCCCCGCACGACCTGATTGGTAGTCGTATAAAACAATATTGGGGATATCATTTTGTGTAGGCGCATCACTGCCCGTGCAGTAGAGCCACATATAGCACTTGGCTTTCTCTTCGTTAATGACTTTAAGCGTGGTTTCATCTGCTTGAATAACACGTTGCTGCAAGAGGCTTTTCTGCAATTGCGCATAAAGTGGCTTAAACAGCTCACTGCATTTCATCATCCACTCACTCATCGTCTTTCGACTCAAGGCAATACCGTATTGCTTAAATAAGCTTTCTTGGCGATAAAGTGGCAGCGCATACTGATATTTACTGGTAATTATTTGGCTTAGCAATGAAGGAGTAGCAAACCCTTTAGGGATTGGGCTGGGTGGAACAGGTGTACTCTTTACTTTAGTGCTAATGCCTTCTTTTTCACACGTTCGACAACTATACTTTAACCTAACATGCTCAATAACTTTAACTTTAGCGGGGATAAACTCAAGCTTTTCACTGCGCGACTCACCCATTTGATGTAGTTGATTGCCACAGCAATCACAGGATTTTTCTTCATCACTCAAATCATGAACGATAACTTCACGCTCAAGATCTTTGGGGAGCTTTTGTCGAATAGGCTTTTTCTTAACAGTGATGGGTGTTGATTCAACCACGTCTTCAATAACATCAAGCTCGACTTCGGCTTCGTTAAATAAATCACCTTGCGCGGGATGACTTTCACTATGTGCACCAAAGCGTTGCTGCTGAGCAAGGCGAAACTGCTCTTCGAGAAACACTAATCTAGCCGCTTGTTGGGCTGATTGCTCTCGCTCGGCTAAAAGCATCGCTTTTAACTGTTCAATATCATTGGGTAGGGATTGCTCGTCATCAGTCATGAAGCTATTTTATCAATAATTCACGCTAACTTATTGGCTTTATTCAGATTATTTGGTGATCAATAAATCCTGCTTATGATCACAGGTTATAAGGAAACAGTTTCATAACTAATCGCTTGATGCCCAAGTACATCGAACCCGTCAAACAGCCAATGCAATTGTTGCTCAGACAAATTAAGAGATTGTGACACTAATTTTGTTGGCCATTTGAATTTGTCTTTTTCAAGTCGTTTATACCATAAGGCAAAACCAGTTTTGTCCCAATAAAGTACCTTCAATTTATCTCGACCTTTATTGCAAAAAACAAAGACACTGCCCGTGAGAGGTGAAACTTGCATTTGTTGTTCGACAATCACCACTAAACCATTTATCGATTTTCTAAAATCAACAAAGTTGCGGTAGAGAAATACTTCAGGCACCTCATTAAACATTTTCATGATGATAAACCGTTAAGTAGCTCAATAATGAAAGCTGGTGAAGTTGAGCAAGGTAACTGTAATTCTCCAACCGATGTGATTAGTTTTATACTTTGTTCTTGCTTATTTACCACAACGGTTGTTTGCTGAGAAATGACTTGGGCTTGAATGAAATCCTCACCATTATTTTTAGTGCTAATCATCGATTTATGAGAGTAAAAGTATTTTTGATTTATGTTATGTTGGCGACAAAATTCCGGTACAGACAAGCCACTGGCAGTTTGTTTATCAACTAAATATTTCCAATCATCAAATGTTCTACGTGTCATAAGTCTCTCCAAAATCAAGTTGGAGAAACTATAAATTCAAAAGCTACTTAATAGAATGTGCTATTAGCCAGACCTTCAC
>Ga0316202_10002986_pt1 | contig 10561 bp, 8 predicted proteins | sample 3monrhotite_MG_FD_204934 | JGI IMG/M metagenome (GOLD analysis project Ga0316202, IMG submission 204934) | Microbial mat bacterial communities from mineral coupon in-situ incubated in ocean water Damariscotta River, Maine, United States -... | ecosystem: Environmental > Aquatic > Marine >...
TTGTAAGTTCATCATCTGCACCAATTACAGATGCCACACGACGAGATTGTTCCAAAATACATCCAACACATGCTTGCTTCATTTTCATTACTAACACCTCTTTAACCAATTAAGAAGCGAAACTGTAGCATAATCTCATCTATGAATGAAAAAATGCAAATCGGACGAATTAACACTTTAAAAATAGACAGAAAAACTGAGCCTGGTCTTTACCTAATGGCAGAAGATGAAAATGTAGTTTTACTTCCAACTCGCTACATTACAGAAGATATGGAGATCGGTCAAGAGATAGATGTATTTTTATATACTGATTCCGAAGATAGATTAGTAGCTACAACAGAACGCCCTTATGCAATGCTTGATGAACTTGCACTAATGGAAGTTGTAGATGTCACAAAAATTGGAGCTTTTTTAGACTGGGGTCTTAGTAAAGATATTTTAGTACCAAATGTTTTTCAAAAAATTCCTTTTAAAAAAGGTGAAAAAAGAATTGTACGTGTAGTCTACGATGAAATGACTCACCGTCTTGCAGCTACTGAGAGAATTTACAAAGATGTTGTAGAAGACGCGTCTCATCTAAAACTATATAGTGAAGTCTCTTTAATTGTCGTTGCTAAAACTCCGCTTGGATTTAAAGTTATTGTAAACAATAGATATGAAGGTATGCTTTTTCACAATGAAATCTTTGAAAAAGTAAAGTCAGGTGATAAGAAAACAGCTTACATAAAGACTATTCGCAAAGATGGACGACTTGACCTTACACTTCAACCAATTGGTGCAAAAAAAAGAGATGTATCACAAGAAAAAGTTCTTAAAATCCTTAATGAGCATAATGGAAAGTTGCCATATAATTACAAAAGTGATCCAGAAGAGATTAAGTCTGCATTTGGATTAAGTAGAAAAGAGTTTAAGCGTACATTAACAGCTTTGATTAATGGAAATATAATTACTTTGAATGATGATGGTATCAGTTTAAATTAGAAAAAATAATATTTCTAACTAATAATACATTAAAATGTTTTTATGTACAATTCAGTAATTAAAATTTCTAGCAATAGAAAGTTTATAAAAAAAGTACCTGCATTTTTAATAATAAAGATGTAGAAGGAGCTCTAAATGACCTTTTCTCGTAATATCTTACTAGTATCACTTCTTTTTTCAACAATTGAAGCTAATGATGAATTTGGCGCATTTTTAAATGACTTAAATGAAATTGCCACAAAAACAAAACAGAATGTAGATCACATGCCATCAACAGTAACTGTTTTACATGCAAGTGACCTAAGAGAACTTGGAGCAAACACAATTTATGACGCACTTTCATTTGTGCCTGGCATTGAGACATCAATGATACATAATGGATGGAAAAGATTAATTACAAGAGGTCTGCATAATCCTGATAGTTTTGTTTTTGATAAAATGAAACTTTTTATAGATGGTGCCAATGTTAGTAGTAGACTATTTGGAACGATTTACTACTATATGGATTTTCCACTTGATTTAGTTGAGAGAATTGAAGTGTTACGTGGCGCGGCATCTGCTCTTTATGGAGATGGTGCATATAATGGTGCAATCAATGTAATAACAAAATCATCACAGAAAGATACTTCTAAAGAGGCACATGTAAGTTATGGTTCAAATAATTACGCAAGTCTTTCAGCTATATCTAGCTTTACAACAGATGACTTTAATTTTGCAATAGATGCATATGGGCAAAAAGATGATACGCATGTAAACCTTTCACCCAATTTCGTATTTAATCCTGCCACATTTACAAGTAAAACTCGTACTAATGAAGAGCTTAACAATTACGGTTTTGGAATGAAACTTTCAAATGAAGCTTTTGATGCTACCATAAGATACAACAGATACAAATCTGGAAACTATTTTGGTCTTAGCCAGTTTTTAGAACCTGAACCTGACGAAGATTCAAACCAAGTAGATACGTTAATCGCAAAAGTGAATCACTCATTTGAGATTTCTAAAGATATCTCAATGAAAAATAGCTTAGAAGCACAACAGATGTCATATAAAATTGGTAGCACAACACTACAAGCTGTACCCGCATGGGGAATATCTTATGATGTTGGATTTGGTCAAGATTATAGAGAACTAAGTTTTGCTTATAACGGAGAAATTGCTGTCAATAAATTTGATAAGCACTCAATTTTAATTGGTATTGAAGCAGATACTACAGATGTTAAGAGTAATAAATTTTGGTCAAATGTTATAAATGACACTACCTCACCATTTGGATTTAGCTATATTGATAATGGGAATTTTTCATCTTTTAACAATGATGGTATCGTAACTGATGCATCCAGAGATCATTTTGGCATATATTTTCAAGACATTTATGATGTATCTGAAAAGTTAGCTCTCTCTATGAACGTAAGATATGATGATTTTAAAAAATTTGATTCTGATTGGAACTTTAGATTTGGTGGAGTATATGAAGTAAATGACGAAATTACACTTAAAGCTCAATACGCTGAATCATTTAGAGTGCCATCATTTACAGAAGCATTTCAAACATACCAATTTGGACTGCGAGATGGAAATCCAAATTTAGACAATGAGAAACAGAAAAGTTATGAGTTTTCAATAATTGCAGAACCAACACCTTCACAAGTTATTAGACTAAATAGTTATTACTCTAAATACTCTAATACAATTGACATTCTATCTACTCCTGTGCCTGGAATAGCACTTGACTATCTAACTTACACTAATAGTCAAAAAAGAAGGTCATACGGCTTTGAGCTTGAATATAAAAATCAATTATCAGATAGTGATAAATTTGCACTTTTATACTCTTACACATCAAGTACATACATAGTCCCTTACGCTACACAAGATAAAATAGATACACCATCAATGGCTAACCACCTAGCTAAACTATATTTAATGCATAAAATTAGTGATAGATGGGATTTAAACCCTACTATATCTTATGTAGGTAAAAGAGATAGTCAATTTTCTCCGATACCAAATGCACCGATATATGATTTAGATGACTATATCATCGCAAATATTTCAACCAACTATGAGATTAAAGATGGACTTAAATTGCAACTTAGCATCAATGATATTTTTAATGAACAAGCAATAGTACCATCATCTAGAAATCAGTACCCATATCTACCAAGAGATGGGAGAACAGTTCTAGCATCAATTCATTTTAATTTTTAATGTAAAATAATTTTAAAGAATTATATAAAATCATTATAGTAAAAGTGAAATTTAAATTTTATAAATATTAGTTTAATTTAGAATTTCTCATGTATAATTCACTAATTACCTTAGTGAATTAGGCGCAATTTAATGAATGAAATGACTTTTGTTGGACGAGATTCTCAACTAGAGCAACTATTTAATTTACATGAGAAAAGTAAAAATGATAAATTCCAGACCTGCTTTGTCACTGGCAATACAGGGACTGGAAAAACTAGTTTAATTAAAAAATTTTCGCAAGAGATAGTTACTAGAAGCCCTAAAACTCATATTATTAAATGTCAATGTGAAGCAAATCTTGGCAAAAATAGTCCATATGCACCATTTATTGATTTTCTAATTCAAATTAGTAAAATAGATGGAATTAATAAAATTGAAGATATCTCAAACACAATTATTGATTTTAATGAAAAATTCACTTCAATAACTGAAAAAGAGGTATTTTTAAAGCTAACAGATATCTTTAAAAGTCTCGCCCTAGAAGAAAAAATAGTTCTAATTCTTGAAGATATACACTGGATAGATGAACCATCTTTAAAACTGTTGCAACACTTATTTAAAGAGTTAGAGAGTAAAAATATTTTTATTTTAGGTAGTTACCGTTTAAATGAGATAAACCTATTAAGCAAAAAGCATCCACTCTCCTTAATGAGAGAATATGTGCTCTCAAAAGATAATGTAAATGAAGTTAACCTTCATGAGATTACTACAATAGAGAGAAAAAAGTTTATACGTCAGATTCTAGACATTGAACCAAATATTTTAAACAATAAATTTACTGAAACAATTTTACAGCACACTAATGCTGAACCTCTATTTACACTAGAACTTTTAGAACATTTAAAAAATAGTGGACATATAACAAAAAATAGAGATCAAAAATACTATATTATAAAGCCAATTGAATGGGATACATTACCAAAACTTGTAGAAGAGATTATTGAGGAACGCATAGAAAAACTGCCTGCTAATTTTAGAGAGATACTAAATGTTGCTTCTGTAGAGGGAGGATACTTTACCCTTCAAGTAGTAGCAAATATATTAAATATTCCTCAAAATATAATAATAAAAGAATTAAAAATTGACCTAGGGGAGAGATATCACTTTATACAATCAAATGGGACAAAAGAGTTAGATGATTATACATTGTATCTATTTAGCTTTTTACATACTATCTTTCAGAACTATCTTTACGCCAAGTTAAATGAAAATGAAAAAAAAGTCTTACATACAAAAATAGCAGATCAACTTGAGCTTCTGTACTACAACAATACACAGATATATCTTTATAAATTAGCATATCATTATAGATTATCCAATGACAATCAAAAGGCTATTGAGTATCTAATAAAAGCAGGTAAATATGCTTTAAAGTTAAATGCTTACAAAGAGAGTCTAACTCAATTTGATTATGCTTTAGAGATTTTAAATTCAATGCCTACATCACAATCAAATAAAAGATTACAATTTGATATTCAAATACTCCGCGCAACTGTACTTAAAGCAACAACTGGATGGGTATCAAAAGAGACAATTTTAGCTTATGAAGAGGCTCTAAAGCTAGGGCGAACGTTAAAATTGTACAACGACTTAGCTCCAGTGCTTTTTGGCCTTTGGACTCTAAAACTTATGACTCTCGCACTAAATGATGCAATAGAATTAGCCCAAGAGTGCTTACAAATTGGTAAGGCTATAAATAGTGACGTAATTCAAGTACAAGCCCATATTGCCTCTAGTAATACATATTTTTGGATTGGCAATTTTAAAGAATCATCTAAACATGCAAATCTTGCAATAAATCTATACCAACCATCTCATCATGATGAGCATATATTAAATTTTGGATACAACCCATTATCTCTAGGATATATGTTTGATATTTTATCAATGAGTGCCATGGGAAAAGAAGAAGACGCAATAACAAGAAGAGATGAAATTATGGAGATAGCTAAAACGTGGTCACACCCTTTTAGTTTAGCAATTTGCTACCAAGCAGATGCCTGGATGAACTACCATTTAAACAATCCAGAAGGTGTTCAAGAAGCCAGTCAAATATTACTTGAACTATCAAAAAGACACAATTTTCCATTCTATATAGGTATAGCGCTAATCTTAGGTGGTTGGGCAAATACAAAGTTAGGAGAAAAAGGTAATCATACTCAAAATATCAAAAATGGATTTAAAAAATATATAAAAAATTCAGGAGCTATGATTGCTCACTCACTATACCGACTAATACTATCTCAAGTTTATTTTGATAAAAAAGATAATAATTTAGCATTACAAAACATAAATAAAGCACTAAACATTGCATACAAAAACTCTGAATTGTGTTATGAAGCAGAGCTACTAATAATGAAAGCTAAAACTTCATCTAAAAAAGAGAGAAAAGAGATAATATCTCAGGCAATTACTACAGCAAAACAGCAGAACTCAAAACTGTTTGAAAAAAGGGCTAATAGAGTAACTAAATCTACTAAGTAGAGTAGTTCTCAACAACTTTACCCCACATCATCTTATATTTACGCTTCATGAAAAGTGTCTCTTCTTGACAAAGACGTAACTGTTCAGTAAATGTTTCAATTGTTTTTCTATCTTCATCATATAGCTCTTGCATAGAGTAGAGTGCCTCTTTCATAAAGGCATTCTCATCTTTTAAGACAGCAATAGTCTCATCTTTTGAATCTACAACTTTTTCATGTAGATTCATTATAGTACCAATAGTTTTTTCTACAAACTGAGTACCTACTAGATGATTTTCTGTACCACTGCTTTTCTCTTCACTCTCATCATTACCGTTGTCAATTATAATGTCAGGTGTAAGTACACTTGAAGCTGAGCTACTTCTAACATAAAGAGTGCCATCCTCTTCATAAGTCTCAGCACTCCCCTCTTTAATCATATGGTAAACATCAACCTCATCAATATTTAGAACTTTTGCAAATTCTTCAACACTTATCCAGTTACCTTCCATCTTATAATTCCTTTACAGACGCTTTTCAATCTCCATAGAATCCATCTCAACTTTTTTAGCCTTAGCAACTCTATCTTCTTGTAATTTAATACGAAGTTCATCATCACTAAGTGCTAAAATTTGCATTGCAAGATATGCACTATTAATAGCACCTGCTTTTCCAATAGCAACAGTAGCAACAGGCATTCCAGCTGGCATCTGTACAGTTGAAAGAAGTGCATCAATTCCGCTTAACGCACTAGCACTCATTGGAACACCAACTATAGGACGAATAGTCTTTGATGCTAAAACACCAGCTAAATGTGCTGCCATTCCTGCAGCTGCAATAAAAACTTGAGAACCTCTCTCTTCAGCGCTTTGAATATACTCTTTTGTTCGCTCAGGACTACGATGTGCACTAGAGATTATCATCTCATACTGAACACCAAACTGCTCTAAAGTTTTTGCACAATTTTGCATTACTTCATTATCACTCTTACTACCAATTATTATAGAAACAAATTTCATTCCAATACCTCTTTTTAAATTTAATGTATCTTAAGTTTTTATAGCCTCACCTACTTCATCTGGTGCAACAGCAACCCTAAAAAAAGTGAATGGCGGTAAGTTTGCAGGCAATCTAATAGGTGTTGTATTTCCGCTATGTATTGCATCAAACTCTTTACCGTTATCATCAACAATTTTCTTAAATATTATTACATAACCGTCGTTCTGTCGTGCAATTGTACCAATTTCATTATCTACTATTTGAATCTTTGCATCAAGTGGAGCTACAATTTCTAACTTATCTTTCGGTCTTGTCGTAAAACGACATAAAAAATGAGTTCCAGCTTCATTAACTAAAGCTGTCACTTGATGCGTTCCCATAAACATTGATGCGTCATGATTTTGTGTATCATTTCTCTCAAAAGGACGATGAACTAAATAGGCATCTGTAAAACCACGATTTTGCGTAGTTGCTAACTCTTTTTGATAAAATTCTGGGTACTGTTCACCTCTACTATAATCACTCAAAGCCTTAGCATATGTACGCGCGGTAATCGCTGCATAATATGGACTTTTTGTACGACCCTCTATTTTTATAGAATCAACAACTCCACTATCTGCAATCTCTTTAATATGTGAAGCAAGATTAAGGTCTTTCGCATTCATAATATAGGTACCAACATCTGGCTCTTCTTCTAGTTTAAAAAGTGTTCCAGTCTCTTCATTTTCTGCATAAAGTGTATAAGGAAAACGACAATCATTTGCACAACTCCCGCGATTAGGAACACGTCCACTTTGAACCGCACTAATTAAACAGCGTCCACTAAAAGCAAAACACATAGAGCCGTGAACAAAAGCTTCAATTTCTAATTTTGGTATTTCGCTTTTTATTGCTATTAAATCTTTAAGTGAAATCTCTCTAGCTGTTATTATCCTAGTCGCACCCATGTCATAATAGACTTGCGCATCTAAAACATTCATTATATTTGCTTGTGTTGAAAGATGCATAGCCATATCAGGTGCTACCTGTTTTGCTAAATTTAAAACACCAGGAGTTGCTACGATAAAAGCGTCAGGCTTAAGTTCAGCCATTGCTTCAATATGTTTTTTAAGGAGTTTCAGTTGTGAACTAAAAGGAAAACCATTTATTGTTACATAAACTTTTTTATTGCGGGCATGTGCGTATTCAATTCCTTCGGCAAAACTTTCCAGTGTAAACTCTTTACCAGAGCGAATACGCAATGAGAAGTGACTAACACCACCGTAAACAGCATCAGCACCATAATCTAGTGCAATTTTAAGTTTTTGCAGATTTCCTGCTGGCGATAAGAGTTCTATGAAAAAGTCCTACCCACCAAAAGATGCTAGCAATGCTTCAATGTCTTCATTATCAACAACATCTTCATTATGACTATCACCTGCAATATGTTTTGCAGATGCGACACGTTTTGAATCGTCTTTCTTTCCAGCAAAAAGATCATTCATATATGTAGATAACGCACGCATAACGTTAATTACACGTTCAATTTTCTGACGATGGATATCTTGATACTGCATAATATCCATTATCGTCATAATCTGATCTTGATTATTTTGTAACATCTCTATTTGAGATTCAATTTTCTCTTTTGTCTCAACATTAATTTGTAACATCTCTTTAAATGTACTAACCTGAGGAAAATGTTCAGTTAATGTTGTTAATTTTTCAATATTTTGTGTAAAAACCTCAGATATCTTATTTGCTTCTTCTTCTGCGTCCATAGCATCATTGCTTAGAGCTTCAATAATATCAAAAATTTCAGATGCTTTCTCTTCTGATTCTTTAGTAACATCATCAAGCTGATGAACCATCTTATTATCATCAGTTGGTGGTGGTGGTGGCCATGCACTATCTGCACTAACTTTGTAGTTTTCTTCAGTTACCTCTTCTGATGAACTATCCTCAGAAGATGGTTCACTACTATCATCACCTGTTATTTCATCAACTGCGTCCATGTCAGCATCACCGCTCATTAATGCGTCAAGTTCTTCTTGTGTCATTATTTTATACCCTCAGTCACAACATAAAGTGCTGTATTATAGTCAAACTAATATATAATTTCTTTTAAAAAGAGCTAAAATGATTTTATCTGACCTGCATAACCATACATTTTTATGTAATCATGCTAATGGAACAGTGGATGAATACGTCCAAATGGCTATTTCAAAAGGAATTTCAATTTTTGGATTTTCTGACCATGCACCAATGAATTTTGATACAAAATACCGTATGACTTTTGAACAGATGCAAATATATGAAAATATGGTCAAAGATTCTGCTGAAAAATACAGAGAGCAAATAGATATTCGTTTGGGTTACGAAGTTGATTACATTAGTGGCCTAGTAGATGAACGTGTAATGAGTAGAGATGTGGACTATTTTATAGGATCTGTCCATTTTGTTGACAAATGGGGCTTTGACAATCCTGAATTCATTGGTAAATATGATGAAATGGATATAGACGCACTTTGGAAAAAATATTTTAATACAATTGCTCAAATGGCTCAAACTGCACAATTTGATATAGTAGGACATTTTGATCTTATAAAAGTTTTTAAATATTTTCCACAATTAGAGATAACTACACTCGCTTCAGATGCACTTGATGCTATAGCTGATTCTAATATGGTAATCGAGTTAAATGGAGCAGGTCTTAGAAAACCTGTAAAAGAGGCCTACCCATCATTGCCACTTTTAAAAGAGATAAGAAAACGACACATCCCTATCTCATTTGGAAATGATGCTCATGAAATTTCACAAGTTGGACAATATTCTAACCAACTACTCTCGCTTGCAAAAGAATCTGGTTTTAAATCTTATGTGACTTTTAGTAACAGAAAACAGGTAGTGCTTAAATTTTGAGCATAATTCTAATTTAAAATCTAAATTTATAAGATAAAATAGCGGCTAATATTAATCATAAGGATTCACGTATGGCAGCAAAAGCATTCTTAGAAACTTGTAAAGAGAATGAAATCGAATTTATAGATTTTAGATTTACAGATATCCCAGGCGTATGGCACCATGTTACTTACACAATTGAGTCAATTGATGAAGAAATGTTAAATGATGGTTTACCATTTGATGGAAGCTCAGTTGTTGCATGGCAACCAATTAATAAATCAGATATGATTTTAAAACCAGATGTTGCGACTGCATTTATTGACCCTTTTACTGCAGATCCTACAATGGTAATGTTTTGTGATGTTTATGACATTTATGAAAATGAAGCATATGCAAAATGTCCTCGTTCAATCGCTAAAAAAGCTCTACAACACCTAAGTGATTCTGGAATTGGTGATACTGCTTATTTTGGACCAGAAAATGAATTCTTTGTTTTTGACCATGTAACAATTCGTGACGACATTAACTCACAATCTTATGAAGTAGATACTGAAGAGGGTGAATGGAATATGTCATCTGGTTACCAAGAGAGCTACAATACAGGTCACCGTCCTGGAACTAAAGGTGGTTACTTTCCAGTATCACCAGTAGATTCAATGGTAGATTTACGTGCTGAAATGGTGAAAGTTATGAAAGAGGTTGGTCTTGATATCTTCGTTGTTCACCACGAAGTTGCACAAGGTCAAGGTGAAATTGGTGTACGTTTTGGAACACTAGTTGAAGCTGCTGATAATGTTCAAAAAGTAAAATATGTTGTTAAAAACATCGCTCACCTAAATGGTAAAACTGCTACATTTATGCCAAAACCACTTTATGGTGATAATGGTAATGGAATGCACGTTCACTCTTCTATCTGGAAAGATGGTAAAAATATGTTTGCTGGTAATGGTTACGCAGGCTTAAGCGAAACTGCACTTCATTAT
>Ga0316202_10002988_pt1 | contig 10554 bp, 8 predicted proteins | sample 3monrhotite_MG_FD_204934 | JGI IMG/M metagenome (GOLD analysis project Ga0316202, IMG submission 204934) | Microbial mat bacterial communities from mineral coupon in-situ incubated in ocean water Damariscotta River, Maine, United States -... | ecosystem: Environmental > Aquatic > Marine >...
TGCTGTAAGTGGTGGAGTTGAGGGAACTAAAGCTTTAATAAAAGATCAAATTAATACATTTAGCGAAGATGGAAAGACCATAGATGCAAAATCTTTTGCAGATAATCTATTTAGCGATGCTAGAATTGTTGAGAAAACACAGGAGTTTGACAAAGTATTTGGTCAAGACTTTAATCGTGATATTGTTGGAGCAGCTGTAAAGTCATATGAGGGAATTGTAGTTCAACAAGCAAAAGGCTTGACAGTAGATGAAACTTTTATTCAACAACAGATTAAAGATAACATTGGAAAACTTCCCCCTGCACAACAGACAACCATCAACGCAAATGTGATTCAAAATGGTGCTACCATAATTACAGATGTTAAAAATCAAATTAATACAGGTGGTGGCTTTATAACTGATGCTAAAAAAGATATCGTATTTAGACCACTAACAGATACAACAATTCTTAAACAACCAAATGATAATCTAGCCAATATAACTTCATTTACAAAAGAGCTACTAAATAATAAAACTTTTTTCTTTGTTTTTGAAGAGGATTATGAGGAGAGTGAGTACTTTGGTTTATGGTCAGCTGAAGAGTTGCAATTCCAATATGGTAAAATAATCTTTTCTGGATTATCAGATATAAATGAACGTGGCGAAGATAACTATATTTTACAAGATGGAAAAATTCATCTTGTTGATAATACAGGTGAAGATGAGTACTTAAAAGTTATAAGTGCTCAACCTGACTTTTTGACAGTTGAATTAGAAGATTTAATCAACAACACTAAAGAGACTATTTTTGTTTATGCTAACAAAAATTTAGCTCTTGATTCAGTACGTATAAAAAATAAAAGCTTAATCAAAGCACCTCTTCCAACTTTTGACGGTGTAACAGAATTAAAATCAGATTTATTTGATGGTAGAACATTTTACGAAGTATTTTTTCAAATAGATGAACCAGAAAATGCTTTTAACTTTAGATGGGTTGTAGAAAAATTACGCTTTACTCCAACACACATCGTATTTACAAATCTAAGTGGTGCTAAATATAGTGGTGTAGAAAAATATTCTATTACAAATGGTATTGCCACATCAGAAGAGATACATGATAATAGTGAGAACTTAACTACTATTGATGCTTTAATAGATGAAACTGTAGTCCTCCCAACTACTACCAAATTGATTGAAACTCATAGTGATTACCTATTATTAGAGCACTCAGAGGGAGAGTTTAAAAAAGAGCAGTCTCGTGTATATCTAAGTTTAGAAAAAGCAAAAGCATATGCAGAATTTCAAAATAAGAATCTTGTACAATCTGTACCAATTGATTTAAATAGTGTTTCAAGCTTTACTGAAAAATTAGAAAATAGGAGACTATTTTTTATTAGTGGTATTCCAGGAGCTTACTTTTTAGATAATGACTTTTACCTTAATGGTCAAACAAAAACTACATCAAGAGAAGAGACCTATACTATTAAGCAAGATGGTTCTATCTCTATAGTTAGCAAAAATCAGACTATCACTATGCGTGTTAAACAGGCAAATACTGACTTTATTGAACTTAGCTTTGATGAATTTCCTAATGTAAAAGCCTTTGTCCTAGTTGATAGACTAAAAGCTATAGAGAAAATGAAGCAACTTAACTCTGAGCCAATTCCTGAACAATTGCCAATTGATGGGATAACAGCAGATCAAACAGTAGATACGACAGCAACAACTTTTACTGGTGGTTTAGGAACATACTCTGGTACATTTAATGATACACTTTGTGATACAACTAGCACACAGTTTCCAATTGAAATTGCCATTAGTGATTCAGCCATAACATTTACTGCAAATGAGAACGGTCTTATTATAAATGGTGTTGGTGAAATTCAAAATATTGATGATGCAAAAGCGATAATGCTCTTATATACAGATAGCAATGTGCCTTTTGGTTCAGGAGTAATAAATAAATTAGAAAATAGCATTTCAGGTGCATGGGGTATACTTACACCAACTAATCAAAGTTGTGGTGGAATGTTCAGTGTATTATTAAATTAAAATTTAGGATATTAAATGAAGACTAGAATACTTTTACTTCTTCTACTATTAACAGCATCAAGTTTTGCAGATACTTATAATGGTGGTGGTGTTAAGTCTTGGCGTTTGTCAGTTGATGGCATCAATGATAGTTCTAAGATTGTACGTTCTGTTAATTCTCAAGAGGGACTGCTATACCTCAATACTCTACGAAGTGGTGCGGGACAGACAACACTACTAGAAAATGAAATTCTTAACACATCTGCTCTAAACCATAGTAACTATCTAATTACTAACAATATTTCAGGACATTATGAGACAGCAGGCACAACTGGTTTTACAGGGGTTCAACCATGGGAAAGAAGTTCATATGCTGGATACCTCTCTAGCATAAGTGAAAATGTTTCAACAGGACAAGATACTATTAAAGAATCAATTGATGGACTATACTCTGCGATATACCATCGTTTAGGTTTTCAAGATTTTAGTATTGATGAGATAGGTATTGGTGTAAATTTTTCAAGCACTGGTGCATATACATACAACATGGGAAATAAAAAATTAAATGATGCATGTTCGGGGACAAGTTTCAATGGATTTGGAAGTATCTACACTGGTATCTGTTCAGATACTACATTTAAGATGGAAGAGAGTGTTTATCAAAATGCAAAAAATGCGAATAAAGCTGCAAATCCATCTAAAGTACTTTGGCCGTATAGCAACCAAAAAGATGTTCCACCTGTATTTTTTGAAGAATCACCAGACCCACTACCAGATTACAGTGTAAGCGGTTATCCTATTAGTTTAAAATTCAATGATTACTTCCATACAACAGTAACACTTGAATCATTTAAATTGTATGATAGTAAAAATGGTGAAATTACAAATACAAGACTATTAAATAATTCAACTGACCCAAATAGTAAAATAACAACACATGAATTTGCACTTTTCCCTCTTAGTAGATTAGATTGGAATAGTAAATACACTGCAAAAGCGCAATATAGTGTGGATGGTGTTAGTGAAACATTAGAGTGGAGTTTTACAACAAAAAGTACAGGTTATGATTATTATACAATCACTAATAGCTCTACAGATATCACAATTCAATCAAATAAGACATATGCTCTATATTTTCCACCAAGCTCTCCAACAGATGTACTTACTAGCTACAGAAGTAGAGGTGTATTCTTACCAGAAGCTACATTTATAGATTCAAATACTCTGTCTGTATCAACAACTGATAATATAGGAGCTACCACTACAATAACACTAAGCAATGGTAAAATAATAAATATTACAATTGCCTCAACAGATACTGCCACAGTTAATACAACACAAGAGATATTATGTGCACAAGTAATTACTCCAGCTTTAAATGCTGACCAAACAGAGTGTATAGAGTATTCAACTCCATGCTCTGTTCCATCTGGATGGACCACAACGAATAGTTGTAATAGCTCTACTTTAAACTATTCAGCTGGCTGGAACCTATTAGCATTACCAACTGACTTAGAGTTACAAGATACTTCAAAATTTGGAAGCTTTAATTCAATTTGGAAATATAGCACAGATAATACATGGCTAAACCCTACCACAATAAAAGCACAAGAGGGATTTTGGTTACAATCAACAAATGGTGGAGCTTTAAAAAGATATGGTTCTTCATATTCGACAGATATGACTAACCTTACAACAGGTTGGCATTTACTAGGTGCCGGTAGTACAATAAATAGTACAAACCTTACAGAGTTTCAAGCTGTATGGATATACAAAGATAATAGTTGGATCTCTTCACCTATCGCAATAAATAGTGGTGAAGGCTTTTGGGTATTAAAGTAAACTAATACTTATCATAGTCATTGTAGTAATAACGAAAGTCTGAATCATCAACACACTGATTTGTTTGACAAGACTTAATACCGCGATGTCTTGGTATTTTTGTTTTTGAATTCCAAAAACACCCACTAAATAATAGACTTGTAACTATGATAATAGATATATTTTTAATATGACTTCCCATTTAGTGCCTCACTGTACTTAATTTTAATTCTTCTCATTTTGCAATATTTTCAAAAAACCACATAAATGCATACATGAGTGATGGAGTTTTAGCTTTTGTTTCATCTACTAAAAACTTGTGAGCCTCATCAAGAGGAATGTATATAACTTCTATATCCTCTTCATCAATTCCACCGCCATTATTAACTTTATCTGTTTCATCTATTTTTGCATAAAAAAGAGTCTGTTGTGCTCCTGCAAAACCAACTGCTGAATAAAAGCTATTTAACCTTTTAAGACTTGATGCATCTACTTTATAACCACACTCTTCTTCAATCTCTTCAGTAGCTATCTGTTCTAAACTACTGTCTTTATCAACAATTCCAGCACAAAGTTCATACGTAAAACCATCACCATTTGTTAAATAAACTGGTGGACGAAACTGCTTTACTAAAATCAAAGAATCTCTACCTTCATGATATAACAAAATACAGACGCTCTCATGCACCTTAGCGATATCCCAAGATTTTTCTTTTTCATTTTGTCTATATTTCATTCGCTTTAACTCAATATATTTTGAGTCACTGCATTCATGAAATGATACATCAGAAACATTGGTCATAATAGCATAGCTTTTGCTAAAGCCAAAAATGCAAAAAATCCTATCATATCTGTAGCTGTTGTAAGAACAACAGTTGAACCTACCGCAGGATCTATTCCAAATTTTTTCAAACCAAGAGGAACAATTGCACCAAAAATTCCAGCTGTTAACATGTTTATTATCATTGCAAGACCTATTACGACACCAAGCATTACATTATCAAACCATATATATGCGACTATTGCCATTAAAAAAGCAAATAGTAACCCATTTAAAAAAGAGACTATTATCTCTTTAATAACAGCATCTTTCGCATTTTCTGTATCAATATCACCTAAAGCCATCTGCCTTACCATAACGGTTAATGTCTGTGTACCTGAGTTTCCACCCATTGAAGCTACAATCGGCATAAGTATAGCAAGAGGGATAAAAGCTTGTAATGTTTCATCAAAAATAGCAATTACTAAAGATGCTGCAATCGCTGTTAAAAGATTTACAAACAACCAACTAGCACGTTTGTAAGTAACCATTTTTAAATCTTCTTCATACTCAGTATCTTCATCAACACCAGCCATATTATATATCTGGTCAGTTGCTAGCTCTTCAATTACATCAATGATATCATCAGCTGTAATTCTTCCAACTAATTTATTCTCCCAATCAACAATTGGAATGGCATTTAAATCGTATTGCTCAAAAATTTGTGCAACATCTTCTATAAGATCAAGACTATCAGCTTTTAGTGTCTGATAATCGCCAGAAGATAAAATTGACTGAAACGTAGTAGAGAAATCTAGTGTTATTAAATCTTCAAGTGAAACTGCTCCCATTAGACGACGTTCATCATCAACTATAAAAACATTATGAATATTCTCTAGTTCATCTTTACTTTTTAACTCTTTAAGTCTAGAAACAGCATCATTTATACTTTCATCTATAAATGCATCAAAAACCTCTGTCTGCATATATGCACCAGCTTGATTGTCATCATATTGGAGTAACTTTTCAATGTCATCTTGATCATCTTCATCCAAGTTAGCGATAACATTTTCACTTTTTTCTTCATCAATATCGCCAATATCTTGTATAAGGTCTGTCGCATCATCTGATTCTAGTGCTTCAACTGCAAATCCAAGTTTTTCAGCAGAAAGATGTTCAATTGCTTCATCTTTGATTTTTTCAGGGAGTTCAAGGAGGACATCACCTAAGATGTCATTTGGAATCTTCTTTAAATACTCAAAAAAATTAGTATCATCTTGCTTTTTTATTTTTTTCAGAAGTTTTGCAATAACACTTGCGTGCATTGGCTGTTGTCTTGAATCTTCTAACCAAAGTTCAAGAGTATGTAGCATCTCATCTATTTTTTTCATCTACTTCCTAACCTTGCTGAGCCAATGCCTTGCGAAGGTAATCAACCTCTTTAAAACCTTCAGCCATCATAGGTGGCTGTTTTTGTAATAGAAGTAAATCAATTTTATCATTATATGCTCTACGCATATCATCAAATTGACGCTTGTTTTTACCTTTTAATTTAGATGTTGTAATCTTAATAACTTTAGCTGGATTAATTGCTCGACCATTTTTATACAGACCAAAATGTAGATGTGGACCAGTGCTCATTCCAGTTGAACCAACATAACCTATTACTTGACCCTTTTTTACCCATTTTCCATTTTTAATACCACGACGAAATTTTTTCTGATGAGCATATAGTGAAAGGTAACCACCATTATGTCTAATTTTTACAAGTTTTCCATAACCTCTAGTGTAACCTGCAAACGTAACTCTACCACTTGCAGCTGCTATTATTGGTGTACCACGAGGTGCAGCATAGTCTATTCCTAAATGAGCACGATATTTTTTTAAAATAGGATGCCAACGCTTATAGGTAAATCTTGAACTCAGCCTAGCATTACGTACAGGTCTTTTTAATAAAAAGCCTTCAACTTCATGTCCTTTTGCATCATAGTATCTCTCATTTTCATAACGATAAATATAATTTTTCTTTCTAGAAGTTTCAATCATAGCCGTAACTAAGATAGGAGCATTCATTCGTCTTCCTAAACGATACTTCTGATCATACATTATTACTAGTCTATCACCCTTACGTAAATTTCTTTTAAAATTAAGACTATTTTTAAAGGCTCCCATAAACTCCTGAGCTAATGCAATATTTTTCGTTTCATCAAGGATATCTTGATAAATTGAATTTTTAATTTCTAAATATAGTGTCTCTTGTTTTGTCTGATATGATAAACCCGTAGTAGATAATTTATATATTTGTCCATCACGTTTAATATGAAGTTGAATTTCATCGCCAATTGGAATAAGGACCTGTGTAATTTTCTCATTATCATCTTTTAAAATATGAAAACGTACACCTGCTCTTATCTCTTCAGATAATTGTTGCTCATCTTTATGAGCGTTGTAATATATTGAAGGGCTTAAACCGTTAGTCTCCAAAAATGTAAGAAATGTTTCACCACTTTTCCAATTCAATGTTTGCAATGATGATGCAAATAAAGTCATTACATTAAATAATATAAACAATATCAATCGCACTTCAACCCTTTTATTGTATAATCCACACCATATTTAAACAAGGAATTAACGTGTTAAAACGAACCCTTTTATTCATAAGCATTTTTGCAGTATCTGCTTCTGCTCAAGTTATAAGCAATATTCAGACCACAATTGATGATATCACCTCAAATAGTGCAAAAGCTATATCAAAAGAGGCAAAAATTGGAATGAGTGGCGTAATTATACACACTTTTGAAAATGAACAGAGTGCAATTATTTCTAAAGCAACGGTTACAAGCAAAAAATCTTCAGGTGAGATTACAATTACGCTTGAACCATATATTCCAATAGCTCAGAGGTCTTTGCCGTATGGTCAAAAATCTGCAGTAGTTGGTGACAAGTTAATTTTAGGTTATGGATATCATCGTGCTATGATAATTTCTAATAATAGTGAAAATTTTCAAAAAATAAAACATTTAAAAAATAACGAGTGGGTTCACCCTGACCTATTTGCATCTGAACTTTCAAGAACTGCACAAGGTACACCAACAAAAGATTCTTTTAATATGTTCTGTCAAGTGCATACAATTGGTCTTGTCTATTTCCAAATAGATAATACTTTACACACAGTTGATTGTAATAATTTTAATATTATAGATAGTGAAAACTTTAGTTCAAATTCACAAGAAAATATGAAACCTTTTTATAATAGAATTGGCGAAGTACACACTAGCTGGCTTGGCTGGCTTAATCTTGGAAGTAGTCAAATTACTAACTACACTAACCATTATAACTCTCTATTAAAGATTAACTAAAATGACAACCCAACATCTAAAAGAGCTAGAAAATATTGTAGGTGAAGATAATGTCTACAGTGATAATGCCCATTTAATAGCTTACTCATATGATGCGACTCGTGAACGTTTTAAACCAGATGCTGTAGTTTTTCCTCGTAGTGAAGATGATGTTAGTACTATTTTAAAATATTGTAACGAAAATAAAATAATCATAACATCACGCGGAGCTGGAAGTGGATTTACTGGTGGAGCTTTACCATCAGAGGGTGGTGTAGTCTTAGCATTTGAAAAACATATGACAAAAATTTTAGAAATTGACATGGAAAATATGGTTGCTGTTGTTCAACCGGGTGTTATTAACATGGATTTACAAAAAGCTGTTGAGGAAGTTGGACTATTTTACCCACCAGATCCTGCTAGTCAAGATTACTCTACAATTGGTGGAAATGTAAGTGAGAATGCTGGTGGAATGAGAGCAGCAAAGTACGGAATTACAAAAGATTACGTAATGGCAGTTCGTGCAGTTCGTCCAAATGGTGACGTAATAAGAGCTGGTAAACGTACAATTAAAGATGTCGCTGGGTATAACATTAGCGGAATTTTAATTGCAAGTGAGGGGACACTAGCAGTACTTACAGAGATTACTCTAAAGCTAATTGCAAAACCAAAGCTTACAAAAACTGCAATGGGCGTATTTGAAAGCGTTGAAAAAGCGATGGAAGCAGTTTTTAAAACAATGGCTGGTGGAGTAACTCCTGTTGCTATGGAGTTTTTAGATAACTTAACAATAAAAGCAGTTGAACAGACTTACAATAAAGGGTTGCCAACTGACGCGGGTGCTATACTTATTACTGATGTCGATGGTAATTTAGAAGAAGATTTAAACTTACAACTTGACACTATTGAGAGAATTTTCAAAGAAAATGGGTGTAGTAAATTTGTACGTGCAACTGATGAAAAGCATGCGGCCGAACTTTGGTTTGCAAGAAGAAATGCTAGTCAATGCCTTAGCATTTATGGAAGTAAAAAAATAAATGAAGACGTAACAGTTCCAAGAAGTGCCTTGCCTGCCCTACTTGAAAAGTTTTATGCTATTGCAGATAAATATAATATTAATATTCCATGTTTTGGTCATACTGGTGATGGAAATGTTCACACAAATGTTATGGTAGACAAAAAAGACCCCGAACAAGTAAAAATAGGCTACCAAGCAATTGAAGAAGTTTTTCAAGCAACTATTGACTTAGGTGGTACACTAAGTGGTGAACATGGAATTGGGCTAAGTAAAGCTCCATACATGTACATGGCTTTTACAGATGAAGAGATGCAACTTTTCAAAGATATTAAAAAAGCGTTCGATCCAAATAATATTTTAAACCCTCATAAGATGGGACTAGAATGAAACATCACGTAAAGAATCTTTATAATTTGCTAAAAGATCTTTACGACGATGAAATAACTTACTACGCATCAAGCCTTAGTTTTTACACAATATTTACAATCATCCCCCTACTTCTAATAGTACTTAGTATCTTTACATATATGCCAAGTTTTGAAGATTATTACCAATCAATTAAAGAGATGATTTTTGATTCATTAATGCCAACACATACCTCAGCAATTTCAGACTATATTGACCAATTTTTACAAAACTCAGGAAAATTAGGTGTAGTTGGATTTGTTTCAGTACTTATAGCTTCAATGCTATTTTTTCAAAATTACGAATTCATTGTAAATAAAATTTATAAATCAAAACAGAGAAGTTTTTGGGATTCACTTAGTACCTACTGGACACTAGTCACACTACTTCCAATAGCATTGGTAGTATCTTTTTACCTATCATCAGAGATACAGAGCTTGCTACACCAAACTGGTATAAGCTCGTCTATAAATATAATTAATATTCTCCCCTATCTTATCACATGGGCACTATTTTTTATAGCTTTCAAAATCTCAGTTTTTGCAAAAAATTCACCTGCACTAATAAGCTCATTTGCAACCTCAACAGTTTGGTATATTGCTAAAACCATCTTCGTCTATTATGTTTTTCATAACAAAACATACACATCACTATATGGATCATTTAGCATATTGCTATTTTTCTTTTTATGGATTTACCTATCTTGGATAATATATCTATATGGAATTAAACTATCTTATATGATAGAAAATTCAAAGCTGGCTGATTAAATATTTCTATGAAAGTACAGAATACTGCTTTATCACTGCTACTAAAAACAGCTATCCCAATCATAGCTCTTACGTTTATATTAGGTTATATATTAATAAAATACTCTATTAATATAGAAATTTATACGCAACAATACTATTTTGCTATATTCATTTTTTTACTGTTTTCAGTACTTATTACAATTTTTTTAATGATTATTATCAATCGTGAAAAAAATCGGTATGATAAATCATTTATATATCAAGAACACCATTTTCAAAAGTTAATTGAAAGTACAGATAACTGGGTATGGGAGATAGATTCTAATGGAATATATACATATTCTAGTTCACAAGTGTACAACCTACTAGGGTACACAAATAAAGAGATAATAGGCAAATCACCCTTTGACTTAATGAAAGAAACTGAAGTACTAAAAGTTAAAGATATT
>Ga0316202_10002990_pt1 | contig 10552 bp, 13 predicted proteins | sample 3monrhotite_MG_FD_204934 | JGI IMG/M metagenome (GOLD analysis project Ga0316202, IMG submission 204934) | Microbial mat bacterial communities from mineral coupon in-situ incubated in ocean water Damariscotta River, Maine, United States -... | ecosystem: Environmental > Aquatic > Marine >...
ACTGGCAACTAACAGCTCGTAGTACGCACCTTGGAATTGTTCAGATACTTTTAGACGCTCAACATACCGTTGCTGTAATTCAGCATTATGTTCGAGTAGGTACAAATTATATGCGAGCCCCATGTAGCAATTAGAAATTCCATTTCCATCCGCAACAATATGCCCATTTTCGTCCTTTTGTTGCTGCGCTTGGTATTCACATAGTAAGTGGTACCACTGCATCAATGGGTGGCGGTCCTCAAAAGGTTTTTTGATTTCCCTATTCCCCCACTCGGGATCAAGTTTTTGCTTAATGTAATCCGATAAAAAATCCGGAAAATATCTCCACTTCTGTGAAAAGTGAACGACATTCCCAACTGCCACCATCTTGTGTCCAGCAAAATCCGAAGAGACAATTGGACGCCCATGCCCCTGCTGTTCAATACGGATGTGCTCTTGCGCTTCCATCGCCCTAAGCATCGATCGCACATATGGCGGAGCCGTAGTACAAGCGGCATGCCGCTTGTTCAGAGGATTACCACAACAACGTTTGTATTTTTCCTGGCTGCCGCATGGGCAGGGTTGATTTCGACCAGTTTTTGACATGTCCCCAAAATACCATGATTCGCGTAAATCTTTGAATCAAGATAACTCGATATTCAGGTGCTCAAACAACATTTACCACCTATCGGTTGCGCTACTTATTGTTGACTATATACTAATAACACACCTTTTTCTGCAGTGGTGGAAGAGCGCATCTCTACACACACTTTCAGCATTGCTATCGGCAACCGAAATTTTGCGGAGATACATGAATATGTCTGGTTTTGGAGGGGGCAGCAGGCCTCCCGCATTAGATCACGAAGTTGCCAACATCATGACGGAAACAGTTATTCGTTATCGTCGCAACGCTCTTGTCGTCTGCGCAACAATTACCTGTTTATATGGAATTCCGAACCTTGATTATGGCAAGTTATCTTTGCTTGGAATTACCTTCATAGATGATCCAAGCATAGATAATGAGAAAATGGTTTGGTTTCTCTTATCCATCCTATTTGCCTATCAGTGTGCATCATATCTCCTATACACTACAGTGGCTTATCGAGTGTGGCGACGGTCGGTTATGCTCCCAGACATTCACTGGTGGGGCTACGCCTTTCACTTAACGCCAAGGAAACCAGGCGATCACGCCAAACACTTACTCAACGACCAAAATGCAAAATCTCTTCACTTGGTGAAAGGAGATGACAAGATATCGGTCGTTGTTACGAATAATGACAATTCGAAAAGAGAAATCATACATTACCCGACCAATAGACTTTTCGTGTATCGCATGAAGCTGATCATGTATTGGACGATTGAGTTTACGCTTCCCTTCTTGCTGGTGTGCCTAGCTCTGAGCCTAACGATTGAAAAAATTGGCCGTTTGTATTGGTGAGCTTAAATGGATGAAATCTGCAAGCTTGGTGAAGCTGGCGAGCAAGCACTTAACCAGTGGCTCAAAGATCAACAGCTCAGTTATGTGGCTGTGTGCCAGGCAAAAGAAACTTTTTCGCACATGTTTATTGACGGCGTGAAAAGGCCTGACTTCCTAGTTTTGTTTGAATCAATAGGCCTGATTGCCGTTGATGCTAAAAACTACACTCTATGGAAAGACAGTTACTCTCTTAACATTGAAGCAGAACTGAAAAAATCTCTGGCCTTTGAAAGGCTTTTTCGAATTCCGCTCTGGTATGCTTATTACGATAATACAGACGGGCATGAGAGCTGGTACTGGATTAGTGCTCTAAAGGCTGCCGAGGTGGGACAAGAACGTAAAAACTCGGATAAGGGCGAAAAATTTTTGGCTATCAAGCTTGATGAGTTTGAACACATTTCAGAGGCCTGCGATTTGGCCAAGCTTTACACTCACCGTCTTCCGGGCATATCGAAATTGGCCACACTATGAATTCTAAGGGCTTATAATATTATGATCATCAAAGGGGCAGCCGAATGATAGACGAAGCAGCATTGGTAAGCGGGCGCATATCCTTCACTGTAAAGACCACAGGTCAAACATTTCGATTTGATACCTTTAAAGAATTTCTGTCTTGGGCGAGTGACCAACAGCAACGATGGAGTGTCGTTTTAGAACCTGAAATAAGGAATGCATTCCCCCAGTTATCAGTCCAGGCAACCAAAATCATCGACCAAATGTACTCTGGCCTACTCACTGCCCTCACCCCAATCGCAAGCTCCGAACCTGGAGATGGTTCAGGTTGGACTGACGAGACAGTAAACACCCACATTAACGACCTCAGTTCTGACCTAGAATTCATCATAGATGGAAAAGTTCCAATCGCAGATAGTGCCTCGGGAGAAAAAATCATCTCCCTCGCAAAGACCGATCCACGTAGGACTGCAGCACTGCTCATACTTGCTGTAGATCATCCATCCGTGAATGGGCAAGCAGTACAAAATTTTGACGTGATCAGGTCTTTAATCAACGAATTGGATTTCCCTGAAAGCGATGAAAAAATTCTGGCTACTGAAAATCAACTTAGAAAAATGAGGCAGCGTTGGGATGGTAAATTAACTTCAATAGTACGAGACCTAGAAAAGCGTCGTAATTTAGAAGATCAGTCTCGAGAAAAGTTTTCCGAAGAAATGAAGAGGGGTGACAAGCTGTTTCAAAGCCTTTTCATCAAATCAAATCAAGAAAGGCATGAACATCAAAAAGAAATGCAACGCATTGAAAGTGTGTTTGAAACCCATCTTGCCCTCCAGGCTCCCGCCACATATTGGAGCAAGAAAGAACTATACCATCTCGTCGTGGCGAGTGCTGCTTCCGTAGTGTTTTTCACGGTGGCCGTGTTAACGATATGGCTAGCTTGGTCTCACGGGCCCGCGTTTGTAAAAGAAGTAACTGCAGGCCAGCAAGGTTTCAATATGGGTGCGTTTGCGATGATCACGATCCCCGCATTAATTGGGGCATGGGCCATGCGGTTCATTGCACGAATATTTGTAAGTAACTTGCACCTTAGTCAGGACGCAGGTTTACGCTCAACGATGATCACCACATATCTTGCGTTAATGAAAGACCCCTCGTCTGAAGTGACACGTGAAGAGAGAGCATTAATTCTAAATGCTATGTTCCGACCAGCAGATAACCATGGTGATGATGATGGCCCAAGCCCCAAACTAATTGATCTTATGCAAAAAATGAGCTCGCGCTAAAGCCCTCACATCTCCATCCCCCGGCTTTTCACTTTAGCTTGAACGTAAGGATTTCTTCGCACTTTGAGCCCCCGCCCTTTCAGGGCAAACTCAAGCCCTCGGATCGCCGCTGCCAATCGAAGGGACTTTCCTGCGCGTTCAGGCGTATTGCCGTCCCGCCGTTTAATGGCCTGAAGGTTTTGGCTGGCCTTTCTGGTCGCCTCAAGGTGCCCAAACAAAGCCTCATTACTGAGATCGTTTAATTCCTTGGCGATCGTCTTGGGCGAAGCATCAGGAGCTTTCGCCTCTATGGCCTTCCATGTGGTGCTTTCAAGTCGCGCACTTTTCTCTGGCGACCTCTGCGGGGCGTCCAAAGGCACTCCAAGTGCGAGAGCGTGGGTTTTAATCACCCGCACAGCCGCCTCCAAGTTGATCCGGGCGTTCTCTGCCCCAAAATATGCAGGCGTGTTTCTCCCGCCTTCCATCTTGATCATCTCACGTTGGTCCTGGATTACACGCTCCATCACAACAACGCTCGCCCGGTACAACCGCGCGACTTCATCCGGGCTCAACGCCTCAAGCCCCAAGCGCAATTCATCCGGGCTCAAGGCTTCACCCAAATACCCCGGCACAGGTTCCTTTGGGTCTTCACTGGTCACGACAACCCGCACACCGATCTCAAGCATCGGCACAAGGCACGCTCGCATCTCAGCCTTGCGTTTTTCGCTTGCGGCGTTTGTGGCATCCTCCTTGCGCCGATCTGCGACCGCACGTCGATGAGCGGCCTCCGCGAGGCTGACGCCATGCGTGCTAGCCGTGAGCTTATCTGCCTGGTGATCATTCCAGTTTCCAAACCGTTCTTCGAGTTTGCGCCGCCCCATCCCTTTGCCCGCAACCTCCGAGACTTTAACGGCCTGTCCTTTGGCATCGCACAGCATGAGACCCGCCCCCTCTGCACGGAGGGTGTAATTACGCTTTTCAAGTCGCTGCTCGAGGTCTAGCCAACTGGTCGCATGAGTAAACGGCTTGTCTGTTTTTAAGCTTTTCTTGGCAACACGACGAACTTCTGCCATCGCAGCACGCGGCTTACGCTTATTGGGACGCGCACCGGCTTTGATTTCTTCGGCAGTGTATTTCTCACCTGTCAGCGGGTTAATCAGCCGCCCCTTAACTTTGCGAAGCCCGTATTTGTGCTCAAACTGACGAATGAGCTTCTCAAGCGCCACCATGTCCTGAAATGGAGATTTAGCCTTATGCGTTGTCGGATGAACCCGATTAATCACCACATGCATGTGCGGGTGTTCGGCGTCTTCATGGACGACAAACAAGGCTTGATGATCCAGCATGTCGAGCGTCTTGAGAATCTCTGGACCTAAGTGACGCCAAAATTCTGGCGTTGCCTTCTGCGTTTCTTCTGCCGGCAATGCGACCACATAATGAAGCACAGCCGTGGCACGAATGCGGGTGTTGAGCGCCGCCGTGTCAGCCATCCATTTTTCAGCTTCCCGTATACCCGTAGCATCAATCTTTTGCAGGTCTTTTGCTGTGGGAAGGTTGAGCGAAAAAGCATCCGCAACGCGCCCCTCACCATCGGGATGCGGACGCTCGTTTTCCGGCGTCCCTTTCCCTTCGATGAGATATTCACACATGATGCGAAAATCTTGTTTGTGAATCCCTGGCGGACGAGGGTTCGTTCCACCCTTACCTGGACGGTGCGCTCGAGTTTTTGCATGCCAAAAGCTCTTTCCCTTTGCACGAGCTAACGCGGCGATTGTCGCCCGCTCATCAGAAGCTCCCCCGCCTTTGCGGTGTTGATCATCATCCCGGCGCTTAATCTTCTGAATGATCATTGTCGTTTTCCGCACGATCCAGTGCTGCCACTTGAGCCCGAATTTGCGCCATTGTTTCGAACAGCTCTTCGGCCACATCAACAACTTTTCCACGACGAGCATTTAGGTGGCGGGCGATTTGATTGAGATTGTTCCCAAGCGCAACCAATTGACGCCGGTATAGATCATCGGTGCGTGGCTTCAATATGCCGAGCACGCGATCCCGACTGTATCGGGCTGGGCTCATGTTCATCTCATCTGCACGAACCTTAATGGCTTCTAGCTCTTCATCGCTAAGGCGTAAGTAGAGTCGATTTTTGCGCGTCATGATCTCTTCTCCTTAGGCCTTGAGGGACGGCAAAGCCGTTCCCGAATGCCAGCCATCATTTGCACCCGAAGGGGTGCCAAATGACTTGCTGGCACTATCTAAACTGCCCTGAACAGCACATAAAAACGTCATACAACACGGCAATAGAGTCGATAATAGTGAGTGCCAGCAAGTGAAATGGCACCCCTTTCCTATGGAAAGGCGGCATTTCATGGAACTGGCTTTCGGGGAGCCTTCGGCCCCCTCAAGGGATTGATCGTATACACTAATGCGCCCCCTTAATAACTGCCCCACGCCCGTCCGGGCGCGGCATTCTCGCCGCCTATATGCACCGGAGGTGCGGGGCGTCTGCATCCTCGGTGCGGGCATCGGTTTCACCTCAACCCGCCCTGCGGCAGCGGTTCCACCGCTATCGTCTGCAGGGGAACCCAATCTGTTTCGATGAAAGCGCCAGTAAGCACAAAATCATCACCGTGAAGGTCAATCGCGCAACACTGTGCTGCCAACATATTCGGTGCATCAATCAGTACCCGAACGGCACGGACGTCTTTGGTTTGACCATGAATTGCGTAAATCATCAGATGCCTCCTTTCTTGAGTGTTTTGATGAGCTCTTGAAGATTTTTGTTTAGGTCGGAAAAGCCGCTCATATTTGAGGCTCCCGAGCTAGACGGTGGTGCTGTCCCCAGGCCACCTGAATCATTGCTGCCAAACTCAAAATTGCCTGTAGGAACCCTCCGGGAATTACCCATTCCGGGAAAGCCATTTTGCGCGCCCATTGATCCTGCAGCCATGCCAGCCACCCCACCTGCCGCACCTGAGACCATCGATGGTGCCGCTCTGGCCATCCCCCGACCCGCTAAGACGGTTCCATATTTGCTTGCCCCCCACGCAGCGCCGCCAGCAGCCATCATGGCTGCCGTAACTGATGCCGCGCCCGTTGATGATTCTTGTGCACCAGAAATTTGAGAGGCCAGCGCCTTAGACCCGAGGTGCAGAAGGATCGACACAAACCCAATCACGACCAGCATGAAATATTCCCGCTGGAATACTGTGATGCTGTCAGAGTTTTGTATTTTTCCACCAAGCTCTTGGCAATATGCCGAAAGCTCTGGATTTGTTCGCTTCACGTATTTCGGATGATTGGGATTGGTTGTTCCAACACGGCAGCCAATATTGTCGTATTCATCTTGAAACGTTGCTTTTCGTTTTTCCGAATTATCAACTTTCGCTTGAATGACGGCTCCCTGGGTACCGACCACTTCGACCGTAAGACTCATAGCGCCGGATGCGAACACGACTGTAAGGGCCGCGCCGAGCACAACGCGTGCACCGGCCACGGCGAACATGCGCGTCCAGATCATGGAAAACACCAGCATCGGCGAGACAATGGTGATGGAGATATATTTAAAAAGAGCTTCGACCAGGAACGCGAAAAAGACACCGATGACAAAAAGATACGGCAATAGCAAAATCAATCCGGCGACGATGCGCGGCACGGAGTTAAGAATATTCAAAATGCCGCCGTCTTTGCCGAACATGATGATCCCGGCCAGATCGGTGATGCGCCAGATTTGACCTTCCACGGAAGCTGCGAGATAGGCGTAATGGCTGGTCGTGCCGGTAACCTGAGTGCTCCGGGACCCAGAGATATCGACGATCAACTTGCCCAGCGCCAACGATGAATTTTCAAGCGGACCCATGAGAAAATACCAGATCATGGACGTTGAGTTGTCTGTGTAGCTCATGCTGGTCGGGGACAAGGTTATGCCGACCAGGCCGATAACGAGAAACGTCATCGGCAGTTTCGCGATGCGCTCACCGACTTTGGTGGGCTGCACGATGAACATCAGCGCCATCCAGGAGAAATAGAGCAGTACAAATGTGTAAAGAATGTCGTTGAGTTGCACGGCAATCGCATTAAAGAGTTTTGTACTCCACACGGCCTTAATGCGGTCCATCTCCACAAAGAACGGGCAACTGATGCATTCCTGGGGTGCTGCTCCGGCGGTTTGCACCGTATAAGACGGTGGCGCATTCAAGGCTTGCGCTTCGTTTGCGCTGAGCGATGCAAACAATGCGACGATCAAACAAACCACAAGCACGATCCGCACGCGCCAGATGTCGTGAAAAGGCTTCACCATGACCATCATTGAACCCCCTCCGCAGGATTGGTGACGCCGGGAAAGTTCGAGCCGGGGAGTGGGGCCGTCGCCCCTCCATACCCAGGGAAGCCGAGACCGGGCAATTCGACAATGGTCATGTATCCGGCATAAGCAACGCCCATCAAGATCACAAAAACAAACCACAGCCATTTGGAGGACAGCAGGCCGATCACGGAAGACAATATGGCGTGAACGATATGTTCTCCGATGTGCTCCAGCAAGCCTCCATCCTTGGCTCCTTGTGTGCGATAACTTCCCAGCGCCCCGGCCAGAGGCAAAAGCAGTATAAAGAGCCCTCCAACGGCCATAGCCTGGATGTATTTTTCATTGATCACCAACCCTGTTGTGGCAAGCAGGCCAAACAAAAACGAAGCCACGATCATCGGAAGATAAGGGTTCTTTTTTTGGGGGGCGCCTGATCCGTCAGTTGGCACATATCCAAGAAATGCTCCTGTGCTGGGATCGAACAGCGGCGTGACATCTGGCAGTGCCATCGGCTGCTGGTTTTGAGGCGACGATGGCGTCGGTGGCGTTTTGTTTTCCGTCAGAAGTATTCGTCCCATTTCGCTGAACCCGTCAACGGCATCCTCATTGAGCTCTGCAAAACTGTGCGCCATGTCTCGGTGGAACGGCTGTGCATCCGTGCCATCATGCTGGCTTGATTGCAAACGTGCGCAGCACACGAATGCGTAAACACCCATGGCAATACGCATCGCCTGATCCGTTTCTGGAGAGGGGGAGGTATCCTTGTTTGTCATGTTGCCTCCTCCTGTTTCGAAGATTCCATGAATGAAAAGCTTTCCATGTTCGTTCTCCTTTGCCAGTCAATGGGCTGCTTGCAGACCTGTGCGCCCGTGCGGAGCACGGATAAGCGCACGCCAGGTTGCGCGAGCTTGTCTCGCGCACAGTTTCAAATAACTCCGCGCTCGAATGCGCGAAGTTCGAATTTTTATGATTTGAGATTTGAAGATTCGAATCAGACAAATTGATAACAACATCAAAACCCACCTCCATACGGTAAAGGATGGTTTTTGGTGTAGATCGCAGCCCAACCGAGAAATGCTTTGTCAGGGTTTCTTGGTGGATCGCCCCTCTTTTCCATTGCCTCCCGCCATTCAGTTTCTAACACTGACACGCTGTAACCCCTGAAGCGCTCCTGTGCTTCATCCATACACGCCGAGCTGAGCAGAACCTTCTGGGGGAAGGGGTAAGGGGAAGGGGTGTTTATATTCTCTTGGTGGGGTGATGTTGTTATATCGCCGGGTTTTCCAACGCTGGTTTCTCCATCGCTGGATTTTCCGACAATGGTGGATTCAGGTGTTTTCGGCGTATCGGTCACATAATGCTCCCACTGAAATGTACCGTTATGCCTCTGCCTCCTGATCTGCTGAAGGTAGCCATACTGCTCCATCTCCTTGCGAGATTTTGCCCATCGATCTCGCGACAACCCGAGAATGTGCTGTACGTGCTTTACACGTACCTCCCAGCCATCTGGGCGACCGATCAGCCACCCAAGCACAAGACGCGTCTCTGTACGCATTCTCGTGTCTTCCAGTATATCGTCGGGGATGGCGGAGAAGGATCGGCGTTTACGGACCTTAATCGTGCTGCTCATCGGCTCAGTTCCCCTCACCCACAGAAGAACTCCGAGGTTTAGGTCCCCGTTTTTTTGGCGTAAATGCAGCAAGACCCGTTCCCGTTCGGCCAGGACGAGAGCGAGGAGAATTGATTTTTGTAGTTGTTTCGGTTGTTCCTTGGGCGGGCGTATATTCGGGCTGAAAACCTCCCGCCAGAATTTGCTCAACCACATCCAAGTTATAGACCCGCCTCCCCCCCTTCCCGAACGGTTGGGAAAATGGGATCGCGCATGGACTTTGCTGTGCGTAAAAGTCGAGGGTGCTGCGAGGTAAAATTGTTGGATATAACGCAGCTAATTCATTGGTAGTTACCAGTCGGAGTCCTGGTTTTGGTTTTGACATAAGCGCGGCCCTCGCACACTACGATGCTCAGCCGTTGGCTGCGCATCATCGTTAACGTTGGCCGGGCGTAATTTCACCCCCCCGGAGTGGAAAGAAGCTTGCTTGCACACAGCCATACCCTCGGTCCTGGGCCGTGCGTCTTCTTTCTTGGACTGGAGCACAGTAGCTATAGGATTCCAGCGTCCCTTTTTGTCACCCATAGGCAACTCAAGAAGTTCTCTCAGTCACTTCTATTCGACTCCGCGCGGATCCCCTATAACACCTTGGGTTGGACCCCAAAGCCACCGGTGGAACGGACAGTCTTTCGTATACTTCTGAGCAAGCGATTGTCACCATATGGACTGGCAACGCCTAAATCTAACTCAGACAATTCGTCACGTGCAAGTGATTTCATCTAAACTCTTGTCACAATATTGGCACACTGAAAAGTGATACAGACTGATACATACTCACATAAACTCAGCATTTTAATACATATATTTCTTTTTATATCAAATGGATAAATGCTTTTCGCCAATCTTCGACTGATATGAAAAAATGCCAATTTCCGGTCTCGAAAACCGTTGTGCGCTTGCGTACCCAGGGTTCGAATCCCTGTCTCTCCGCCATTTAAAAAGGCCCTGTGCGCATCGCACAGGGCCTTGTTTATGTGTCGCGCAACGCGCGCCAGCGATGACAGCTGACGGTTTGGCCTTCTCCCGCATCTTCACGGTCCGGAAACACCTGCGAACACGCTTCTTCGGCGGCGAAGCAGCGCGGGTGGAACGGGCATCCGGGTGGCGGATCGATGGGCGACGGCAGTTCGCCACTTAACTTGATGCGGTTTTGTCGCTCGTGGCGATCCACGCTGGGCGTCGCCGACAGCAAGGCTTGCGTATAGGGATGGCGCGGATGGGCGAAGATCGCTTCGCGTGGGCCGCTTTCCACAACCCGGCCCAAATACATCACCATGACCTCATCGGCGACGTGGCGCACGACGCTGAGATCGTGGGATATAAACATGTACGCCAAACCGAATTCGTCTTGCAGGTCGGCCAGCAGGTTGAGCACCTGCGCCTGGATCGAAACGTCCAGCGCC
>Ga0316202_10002991_pt1 | contig 10551 bp, 12 predicted proteins | sample 3monrhotite_MG_FD_204934 | JGI IMG/M metagenome (GOLD analysis project Ga0316202, IMG submission 204934) | Microbial mat bacterial communities from mineral coupon in-situ incubated in ocean water Damariscotta River, Maine, United States -... | ecosystem: Environmental > Aquatic > Marine >...
GAAACCCTTTTCAAAGTCACCATGGATGACGCCGGCAGCCTGCGGTGCGGTCCAGCCTTCACGGATGGTCCAGGCGCGGGCTTCTTTTGGTCCGGCGGTGAAATACGTCTGCAGGCCCAAGAGCGAGTAGCCGGTGTGGATGAGGCGGTCGAGGCCGGGCTCCTCCAGGCCGATCGCCTCCATGTATTCGTCGCGCTCTTCGTTCTCGAGGAGGGCGAGCTCACTCTCGATCTTGGCCGAGATGACCACGGCTTCGGCGCCTTCCGTCTTGGCGCGGTCGAGCACGATCTGCGAATAGGCATTGCCGGTGCCGGCGCTGCCTTCATCGACATTGGCGATGAACAGGACAGGCTTGGTGGTCAGGAGCTGCAGGTTGCGCCAGGCCTTGCGGTCATCCTTGGCGATCTCGGCGAAGCGGGCCGGTTTGCCATCATTGAGCTGGGCGAGGGCGATATCGATCAGGACAAGGGTGGCCTTGGCTTCCTTGTCACCGGACTTCGCTTTCTTCTCGAGGCCGGACTTGCGCTTTTCCAGGCTTTCCAGATCGGCCAGCATCAGCTCGGTCTCGACGGTCTCGAGGTCGGCGAGCGGGTCGACCTTGTTGTTCACATGGGTGATGTCATCATCGTCGAAACAGCGCAGCACATAGGCGATGGCGTCGGTCTCGCGGATGGTGGCGAGGAATTGATTGCCCAGACCTTCGCCCTTCGAGGCGCCTTCAACCAGGCCGGCAATGTCGACGAAATTCATCCGAGCGGGCAGGATTTCCTTGGAGCCGGCGATCTCGGCCAGCTTGGCCAGGCGCGGCTCGGGCACGGCGACATCACCGACATTCGGCTCGATCGTGCAGAAGGGGTAGTTCGCCGCCTGCGCCGCCGCTGTCTGGGTGAGGGCGTTGAACAGGGTCGACTTGCCGACGTTGGGCAGTCCGACGATGCCGCATTTGAATCCCATGTTGTCAGTCCTCGTCCTTGGGCCGTCCTGGCCGTGTATCCTGGGGCGCGGGCGCCTTGTGCGTCACGCGGGTCTGGAAGGCGTCGTAATCGTCGGCGGCGAGCAAGTCGAGACTGTCAGCGATGGCGTCCAGCAGGTCGATCAGCCAGTCTTCTTCCGCCTTGGCAAAATCCGAGAGCACATAGCCTGTGACGCGATTGCGGTCGCCGGGATGCCCGATACCTATGCGGCCGCGCCTGAAGTCCGGGCCGAGCTGGCTGGTGATCGACTTGATGCCGTTATTGCCGGCCGCGCCGCCGCCCATCTTCATGCGGAACTTGCCCGGTGCCAGGTCCAGCTCGTCATGGAAGACGATGATGTCCGCCGGCTTGACCTTGTAGAAGGCGGCTGCGGCACCGACAGAATTGCCGGCATTGTTGTAGAAGGTGGTGGGTTTGAGCAGGAGCAGCTTGTTGGAGCCGATGGTGAGCTCGCTGGCCAGGCCATGGAAGCGCTTGCGCCAAGGGCCGGCGCTCCAGGCATGGGCAATGATGTCCAGCGCCATGAAGCCGACATTGTGCCGGTTGCGCAGGTATTTCGCCTCGTAATTGCCAAGACCGGCCAGGATCTTCATCGCGCGGGCTTCCTCAAACTCGGCACTCTCAAATGTCGGCCGGATACGAAATCAGCGAAGCCATGGTGTGGCCTCGCTGATCCCAAATCCAGTGCTGAAAAGCGGTGAGGACTATTCCTCGTCGCCCTTCTGGCGGATGGCTTCCGGCTCTTCCGGGGTCACATCCGTCTCTTCTTCTTCGGCATCCGTCAGGACGGCGCGCGAACCCTGCAGGGTGGCGACGGTGAAGTCGCGATCCATGATGGTCGGCTTCACGCCCTTCGGCAGGTTGATGGCCGAGATGTGCAGCGAATCACCAATGTCGAGGCCGGTGAGGTCAGCTTCAACCGATTCCGGAATGGAGCCGGCCGGGCAGAGCAGCTCGACATCGTGACGCACGATGTTCAGCACGCCGCCGCGCTTCAGCGCCGGGCAGGCGTCTTCATTGGTGAAGTTCACGGTGACGTTGACGTTGATCTTGGTGTCTTCGTCGACGCGGTACAGGTCGATATGCATCGCCTTGTCGGACACCGGGTGGAACTGGATGTCCCGGGCGATGACCGTCTGGCGCTTACCTTCGTGATCGATCTCGATCATGTTGGACAGGAAGTGACCGCCCAGCAGGGCCTTGCGGATTTCATTGCCACGCAGGGTGACCGAAACCGGGTCAAGCTTGCCGCCATAAACGATGCCCGGGACCAGGTCTTCCCGACGGGCAGCGCGAGCCGCGCCCTTGCCGGTGCCTTCACGAACGTCAACGGTGAGAACGATGTTGGAGCTCATCGGTCCAGATCCTTAAATGCAAACGCCGCCTCCGCGCAAAGAGTGCGGGCGGCGATCTATCCAGGCGTCATGCCTACAGTGTTATTTCGAGCGGCGGGCTATAGCCGATACAAACGCCCCACGCAACAGCGCTGCACGGGAAGAGTCAGCAGTTTCCCCATAACTCAGTCGAACAGCTTTGACACCGACTCGTCATTCGCAATACGGCGGATGGCTTCGCCGAGCAGGGGGGCGACGGAGAGGCGTCGTACCTTCGCGGTCTCGGTCGAGCCCGGCGGCGGCACGATCGAATCGGTGACCACCAGTTCGCGCAGCTTTGATTTGGCTACCCGACCCTGTGCGTCATTCGACAGCACGCCGTGGGTGACATAGGCAGAGACTTCGACGGCGCCCTTCTCCAGCAGCGCATCGGCAGCATTGACCAAGGTTCCGCCACTGTCGCACATGTCGTCAAACAGGATGCAGCGGCGGCCGTCGACTTCACCAATGATATTCATCACTTCGGCGACGCCGGCTTTGGGGCGGCGCTTGTCGACGATGGCGATCTCGGCATCGAGCAGTTTGGCCAGCGCGCGGGCCCGGACCACACCGCCGACATCTGGCGAGACAATCAGCAGGTTGTCGGTCTCGTAGTGACGACGGATATCCGCCTCCATCACCTTGGTGGCGAAGAGGTTATCGGTCGGAATGTCGAAAAAGCCCTGGATCTGGCCGGCATGCAGATCCACCGTGAGCACCCGGTCGGCGCCGGCCTTGGCGATCAGATTGGCGACGAGCTTGGCGGAGATCGGCGTCCGGCCGCCGGTTTTGCGGTCCTGCCGGGCGTAACCGAAATAGGGAATGACCGCGGTGATGCGCCGGGCGCTGGCACGGACCAGCGCATCGATACAGATCAGCAATTCCATCAGGTGGTCATTGGCGGGATAGGAGGTCGATTGCAGCACGAATACGTCCTCGCCGCGGACGTTCTCGTCGATGCGCACGAAGATCTCACCATCGGCGAAACGCTCTATGTGACTGGCCGTCAGAGGCGCGTCGAGATAGTCCGCAATGGACCGGGACAGGTCCGGATTGGCAGTGCCCGACATCAGCTTCATCGTTTCGACCCCCGAGTCTTGAGAAACCGCGGGCTGCTTAACAGAGCCACGCCGGGGATTGAAGCTGAAATGATCAGCCTGCGGAAAAACCCGGCGGAAGTGGCAGATCGGCACTGTCCAGGCAGACCAGTTTGAACAGGGAGCCCATCTGGTCATTATCGGTCAAGCGCCAGATTTGTCTGGCGATTTCCGGGCGCTTTCCGGGTTTGGCCTGACTGAGTGCGGCCGCCCTGGCTTCCAGCCCCAGCCCGGTGAGCCAAGCCCCTTGCGGTTCCGGTCCGTAACAGGTCAGGCCGGCGGACTTGCCTGCCATCATTAAGGATTCGAAGTCCACGCGTGCTGTGAGATCGGCGCTGCCGGGGGCCTCCAGTGGCGGTTGTTTCTTATGAGCGCGTATCGCTTGCAGCGTATCGCCGACCTCACTTTGCGCCGGGCCGTAATCGATGAAGAGGGCGCGCCCGGGGTGATCGGCAAAGCGTTCGGCGATCATGTCGATGACCTGGCGGTCGCCGGGTCGGATCTCGACAAGGGCGCCATCATCCGCGTCGTAAAGGCGGGGCGGAACAAGATCGCTCTCGCCTGCCAGCGGCGGGCCGAGGACAAAGGCGAAAGCTTCGCCGCCCTCGTCTTGCGGGTCGAGGCCGACCAGCCGCTCATGCCATTGACCCTTGTGACGGAGGGCCTGGCGCACAGGCAGGCAGTCGAGGAATTCATTGCCGACGATGAAGGCGGGGCCCGGCGCGACCGCATCGAGCCGGTCGACCCAGCGGATCCGGGCGCCGGTGGGGCCCAGCGTCTGCGCCTGTACCGCCTTGAGGGCGGCACTGGCCTCGATCAGCACTACTTCGGTAACGTCGATGAAGCCGGGCACCGTGCGGGCTGCGCGCAATGCGTCGCTCATCATGGTGCCGCGACCGGGGCCCATCTCGATCAGCTTGAAGGCGTCCGGACGGCCCATATCCAGCCAGGTCTGGGCGGCGACCAGCCCAATCAGCTCGCCGAACATCTGGCTGATTTCCGGAGCGGTGATGAAGTCCGCCCCGGCGCCGATCGGGTCCTTGGTGGCATAAAAACCGTGGCGCGGATCAAACAGGGCTTCTGTCATGAAGGCGGCGATCGAGATCGGTCCGCCGGTCCGGATCCGGTCGCGTAGTGTGTCGGCAATCATGGTTTGGCGGGCATGTCCGTTTTCAGGGCGCGATGGATCAGCCAGGCACCGGCAATGATCATCGGGATCGACAGCAGCATGCCCATGGTGATGTAGCCGCGCAGGGCTTCAGGCATGTAGACGTCAGGTTCCCGCACCGTCTCGAGGGAGGTGCGGAACAGGCCGTAGAACAACAGGAAGAGGCCGGCATTGAGACCGGGTTTTTCCAGCGAGCGGAATTTCCATGTCGCGATATTGATGATGGCGAACAGGGCGACGCCTTCCAGTGCGGCTTCATAGAGCTGGCTGGGATGGCGCAGGGCGCATTCAGGATCACCGGCGAAGCGCATCGCCCAGGGAACCTCGGTCGGACGGCCCCAGAGTTCGCCATTGATGAAATTGGCGAGACGGCCGAACAGCAGGCCGATCGGCGTGACAACCGCGGCAGCATCGCCGATCCGCATCAGGTCCAGCTTCTGGCCGCGGGCAAACCACCACAGCGCCAGCGACACGCCGATCAGACCGCCATGGAAGGACATGCCGCCATCTGTGATGCCCAGAACGATGTCCAGCGGCCGCTCCCAGATCATGTCCGGCATGTAGAACAGGACGAAGCCGAGACGCCCACCGCCGATCACGCCCAGCGTCGCCCACAGCAGGAGATCGTCGACCTGTGGCTCGGTGAAGGGGGCTTTTGGCTTCTTGGTGCCAAGCGGCGCCCACAGGGCCGGGCGGCGGGCCAGGGCGACCATGTAGCGCCAGCCCAGCATCAGGCCTGCGATATAGGCCAGGGCGTACCAGCGCAGGGCGAACCACATGCTCGGCTGATCGCCCAAGGCGAAACCATCAGGTCCGATCGAGAACAGGATGGGATCAATCAGGTCGAAACTGGGAGGGCAATATTCCATTTTGTACTCGACTCGTTCAGTGGCGAGGTGCAGCTGTGACGGAACGGCGCGTTGCGCTTTTCGGACCATGGCCGCATATAGACGATGTTGAACCCACTAATGGCTTTCTTTGATGCAAACGCGCAACCCGCTTCTGAATGATTTTGCTGATCTGATGACCGACGCCTTCGGCGCGGCGCAGGCGATGGGCGAAGAGGCGCGCACGGTGTTCCGTGCCCGCGCCGACCGTATGGTCGCTGAAATGGACCTGGTCACGCGTGAGGAGTTCGATGCGGTCAAGGGTGCGCTGGACGCTTCGCAAGAAGAGGTCGCGGCCCTGACCCGACGCCTCGAGGCGCTGGAGGCGGCTGCCGCCAAGCCGAAAACCACACGTCGCGCCAAGGCGCCGGCGAGCAAGGCCAAGACGACAAAGTCCGGTACGGGCAAGTCCGACACGGGTAAGGCCTGATCCTGAAATCACGCGCGGACGCGCTTTTTATTGCGCCTGACGCGGCGCAGACATACCGTCATCAGACGGTGTGAGTCGCCGCGCAGACGATGGAGCCACTTCGATGGACCTGCTGTCAGACGAATTTTCACCGACTGTGACCGACCCGCTCGACGCGGTCGAACAGGCGGTGATCGCCGAGCAATACCCTTATGACCGCGACGAGAACGGTGAAGTCCACCTGACCGCCAGCGGCGCCTGGCGGGACCATCAGATATGGTTCGCCTGGCGTCCCGAGCTGGAGGCCCTGCACATTTGCGGCAGTCTGGACCTGAAAGTCCCGGCCAATAAGTTCCGTGATGTCTGTGAGTTGGTCGCCCGCCTGAACGAAAAGCTCTGGCTTGGCCATTTCGACATCTGGGCCGAGGATGGTTCGATCGTCTACCGCCATGCCCTGTCCCTGCCCAACGGCGAGTCGGTCTCACCGCCTCAGGCGGCAGCCATGATTTCAGCGGCCCGTGAAGCCGGCGAACGTTTTTACCCGGCCTTTCATTTCCTGGTATGGGGCGGCAAAGGTGTCGAAGAGGCAGCTGCGGCGGCCATGTTTGAAACAGCAGGCGAGGCCTGACAGCATTCATGGCACGAGCTTACAAGATCGCGCTCATCGGCGGCGGAAACATGGGCGGTGCCCTGGCGGCGGGCTGGTTGCGGACCAAGCGCAGTGCGGTCGAGGCCCGTGACCTCCTCGTTATCGATCCCAGTCCGGGTGATACGGTACAGGAACTCGCAGACTCGGCGGGTATCACCGTGCGGCCGGAGCTGACACCTGAATTGGCGACGGAGCTCGATCTGCTCGTCTTCGCTGTCAAACCCGCCAGGTTCCAGCCGGTCGCTGCCGCGATGGCCGGCAGCCTGCCTGATACCACCGGCGTCCTGTCGATCATGGCCGGGGTCACGATCAACCACATGGTGATGGCGCTTGGCGACCGGGCCATGGTCCGCGCCATGCCCAATACGGCGGCCGCAGTCGGCGCTGGCGTCACCGTGTGTGTTGCCAACGAGGCCGGCGTAGCACTGGAAAAGACGGTGACCCGCCTCATGAAGGTTGCCGGGTCCGTCGAATGGGTTTCTGACGAGCGGATGATCGGAGCGGTTACCGCCGTGTCCGGATCAGGTCCGGCCTATGTCTTCCTGCTCGCCGAGGCCCTCGCCGGTGCCGCCTTCGCCGAAGGCTTGCCGCGTGATCTGGCCGACAAGCTTGCTCGCGAAACCATAATCGGTGCCGGAGCGCTTCTGGCCAAGTCCGGCAAGTCTCCGCAGGAATTGCGCCGCGCCGTGACGTCGCCGAACGGCACCACACAGGCCGCGGTTGACGTGCTCATGGGAGCGGGAGGCGGCCTGCCCGAGCTGGTGCGCCAGGCGGTAGCTGCAGCTGAGCGCCGCTCACGCCAGATCAGCCAGGATCCGGGCAAGCGGTAGGTCCTTCCCCTTGATGGGGAAGGTGGCCCGAAGGGCCGGAAGGGGTGAGACGCGTCAGCGTTCGATCGATGACCGCCCATCACCCACTCCGTCTGGCCGCTTCGCGTCCAGCCACCTCGCCCATCAAGGGCGAGGACCTAGTCGTCTTTCCATGCGGGCTTTTGCGAACGCGCGACTTACCGCGTCCTCTCCCGACCCTTTCGCTAGTTTGCCGCTGCGATATTCGTTGAGGCCCCTCATGAGGCGGCGTCTGATTTCGTCGAGCTCAGCTTGCGTATCCAGGGCGTAGTCTCTTTCTCTAGACATCCGCACCTCCCAACGTCGCTTGTGAGTGATCACCAAGATCAGCGAAGAGCCGAATTGAAACGCTACAGCATTGTGGCGCAGGCGCGCACCCGCCCTTAATCCTCTTGCCGGGACTTCGCCCTTTCAGGCCAAGCCGGTCAAGGCGCATGCCCGTTTCGCGGCGCCGAAGGCGGCCTTGACCAGCTTGACCCGAATGAGCCTGCTGGCTGACAAGAGATATTTGGTAGTTCCTGGACGAATTCGGTGAGTTCGCCGGGCCACAATTGGGTCGTTACAATCGAGTCTAGGGCGCCCCAGGACTCATCCACCACGCGACCCGACTGACGTTGCCGTCGTCCTCGAACAGACAGAGTACGCCCCGCCGCCAGCTCCTGTCATGGAACAGGTGGGCGCGTTGGCCGGTTCCAACTTCGACATTCGCACACCGCCCGGTCGCAACCTCTCGACCATAGGCCAAGCCATAGCTCTCCAGAGTGCTGCGGGCCATCTCCAGGTCAGTCTCAAGCGCTCCAATCGGGAAGTTTCCTGGAGATGTCTCGCCTGTCCGTGACATGATGAAGAGCCGGTTCAGGGGATCCACGCCTAAGGCGGTAGCGCCGAACGCAGCCATAATAAGGAATCCAATCAACAATTTTCTGACATTGCTCACGAAGGACGCCTCTCACTGCGGCAGGCTGATCACCGCCAGCAAACCACCCAGCTCTGACCGGCCCAGCCTGATGTCCCCGCCATGGCCGCGGGCGACGTCGCGGGCGAGGGCGAGGCCGAGGCCGACGCCCTTGCGGTTCTGGTTGCGGCTTTCATCCAGGCGATTGAAGGGTTTGAGGGCCTCATCATACTGGTCTTCCGGAATGCCGGGGCCGTCATCTTCCACCCGAATCTCGATCCGCGCGCCATTGGGCTCCACCGCGACCTCGACCACATCGCCAAAGCTGGTGGCATTGCCGATCAGGTTGGCGAGGGCGCGGCGGATGGCACCGGGGCGCAATTCAGCATCGAGCGCGCCCTCCGTGTCAAAGCGGATATCGCCGCCATGGCGGCGGGCGTCCTCGACCACTTCGCGTGTCAGCCCGATCAGATCAATGCGCTGGGTCTCCTCGCTGCCATCGCCGCGGGCGAAGTCGAGATATTCGTCCAACATTGCTTCCATCTCGTCGAGATCGCGCCGAGCGTCGTCGGTCTCATCGGTCTGCGGCATCAAAGCGAGCTGAAGCTTAAGCCGGGTCAATGGCGTGCGCAGGTCGTGGCTGACCCCGGCCAGCAGCGCGGTACGCTGCTCAAGATGCCGCTTGAGGCGGGCCCGCATTTCAAGGAAAGCATGGGCGGCCTGACGCACTTCAGTGGCGCCTGCGGGCCGGAAATGGGCGACGTCCTGTCCTCGGCCGAATTGCTCGGCAGCATCGGCGAGACGCCGGATCGGCTTGACCTGATTGCGGATGAAGACGACCGAGACCGCGGTCAGCAGCGTGGTCGCTCCGATGATCCACAACAGGAAGATATGACCGGTGGTGGCGAACACCCGGTCACGCGGCGTGATGAAACGTAATACGCCACCTTCGACCTGGACCCGCACATCGACATAGCTGGGATAACGGGTGGTATCGAACCAGACCGGGTTTTCCATCTGCTGAGACAGGGCTTCACGCAAGGTGATGTCGAGCGTGCGGAAGAAAGAGGAGCGGCGCGAGGTCGGCAGCGTATCGTCAGGCCGGAAGTCGATCGACAGGCGCGTCGTGCCCAGGGCGGTTTCGATGTGACGCTGGAAGGCCGCGGTCTCACCGCCTTCTTCTTCATAGAGCCGTGTCGCCATTGCGATTTCACCGGCAACCCCCTCGGACAGGCGGCTGGTCACGGTTTCCCAGTGTTCTTCGAAGAAGGACCAGACCACGGCGACCTGCATCAGGCCAACGGGAAGGACGATGATCAACAGCGTCCGGCCAAACAGGCCTTTGGGCATGAAGCGCTTGAAGATCGACACGCCGGGTCAGTCCTCGAAAACCGGGTCGGCGAGCAGGCGATAGCCTTCCCCGCGCACGGTCTGCAAATGCATGGGTTCCTTGGGGTCGGCCTCCAGCTTGCGCCGCAGCCGCGTGACCTGGACGTCGACCGCCCGCTCGCCGCCGCCGGTACGCTCGGACAGTGTCAGGCGCGACACGGTCTGTCCTGCTGAAGCCGCCAGGGCCGCCAGAAGTGCGGCCTCGCCGCCGGTCAGACGCACGGATTCGCCGCAGCGCGTCAGCCCTTCTCGCGGAATGTCGAAATCCCAATCGCCGAAACTGACCCGCTGGATGGCGGCTTGGGCCGGCTTGGCGCGGCGCAGGATGGCATTGATGCGCAATACCAGCTCCTCCGGCTCGAACGGTTTGGGAAGATAGTCGTCAGCGCCCAGTGACAGTCCCTTGATCCGGTCCTCGGCATCGCCGCGTGCGGTCAAAAGCAGGATTGGCGTCTCGTCGCGCTTGCGCACGGCTTCGGTCAGTTCGAACCCGCTCATGCCGGGCATCATCACATCCAGGACCAGCAGGTCGAAGGCGAGTGAATTCAGGGTCGACAGGGCCTTGTCGGCATTCGGCGCGGTCGAAACACGATAGCCGCGCTCCTGCAGGAAGCGTTTGAGCAAGTTGCGGATCCGGTCGTCATCATCGACGACAAGAATGTGCGCGTCATCGCTTTGCGTCTGGGGCATCTGGTCCTGCGAGATTGCGAGCATCAATCATGACGCGACGGGTTGATGCGCTCAAGGTGCTTTGTTGGAAACAGGCTGAAGTGATGCACTGGCGTCAAGTCGCTCGGCGCACGCTTCGCGTAAAGCATCGAGGCCAGCCTGATAGGGCTGTGGATCAGCGTAAATGGCAGCC
>Ga0316202_10002993_pt1 | contig 10550 bp, 9 predicted proteins | sample 3monrhotite_MG_FD_204934 | JGI IMG/M metagenome (GOLD analysis project Ga0316202, IMG submission 204934) | Microbial mat bacterial communities from mineral coupon in-situ incubated in ocean water Damariscotta River, Maine, United States -... | ecosystem: Environmental > Aquatic > Marine >...
ATTCACGTATTCCAGACTCTGCAGGCAATAAAAAACCCCACATAAAATGTGAGGTTCTTTTATACATTGCTTTAAATATAACGCTTACTTACATGATGCAGGCATAAGCTTAGCAGGTGTACCACCACAAACCCATGTGACTACGCCTGAAGCTGAATCAAGAGATGGCGTTAAAGTCAGTGTTGGTTGTGTACCTGAACCGATGCCACTACCAATAACTGTAATTAAACCTGTAGCTTTAGTTACCGTTGAGGCAGCTGCAACATTCTTACCGCCAGTACCAATTAACAGACCTGAACCTGAATTAAGTAAAGTACTATTTACTTGAGAAAACTCAGCAACGTTAATCTTGGCATCAGCACCAGCAAGAATCATTTCAGAAACCTTCGCACGATTGGTGTAATCCTGATAAGCAGGCAATGCAACTGCAGCCAGAATACCGATAATAGCCACAACGATCATTAATTCGATAAGCGTAAAACCCTGTTGTATTTTTTTCATATATCTACTCCTTCTATGGTTATTTATTTTCAAACAATCTTTTCCAAGACTGCCGCACTCTTAAAGATATTGGACCTAATTGGTCAATTTTATAAAAAAGCTATTATGAATGAGCATGATTTATGCCATCAACAGGAATTTTACAAAAAAATCATAAGCCTTTGTTTTTAAGATATAAAAAATAGTTCGCCCATGCTTAAATCATACGAAAAACTAACTATTCTTGTCAAAATGTGACGTTTTACGGCAACATATTTGAAATGTAACTTTCAATTACAATCCCAGTTTCTCGAGGCGATAACGTAAAGCTCGAAAACTGATACCAAGCAGCTTAGCTGCTGCTGTTTTATTCCATCTTGTTTTTTCGAGCGCCTCAATAATTTTTTTCTTTTCTATATCATCAAGCATAGAGTCTAACGCTAATTCGCTATCTGTTTTTGCCATCGCCGCCTCAGGAAGGAGAATATCTTGCGCATCAATTTGATTGTTTGTGCATAGCGTTACAGCACGTTCAAGGATATTTTCTAATTCCCTCACATTTCCAGGAAAATGGTATGTCTGAAGCTTTTTTTCTGCGTCTTTGCTTAATTTGACATTTTCAGTATGGGAATCAAACGTCATTTTTTCCAATATATGATGCGTCAACAAAGAAATATCGTCGCCCCTATCTCTGAGTGGCGGGATCTTTATCTCAATTACATTAATTCTGTAAAATAAATCTTGACGAAATAAACCCTGATTAACTTGTTCTGATAAATCAAAATTTGTAGCACTTAGAATCCTGACATCAACACGAAATTCTTTTTGAGAACCTATCGGTCGAATTACTTTTTCCTGGATCGCACGTAACAATTTAACCTGCATGTGCTGAGGTAACTCAGCAATTTCATCAAGAAATAATGTGCCCCCATTTGCTGCTTGAAAAAGCCCTTCTTTATCAGTAGTTGCGCCAGTGAAACTCCCCTTTTTGTGTCCAAAAAATTCACTTTCCATCAGATCATGTGGTATGGCTCCACAATTGATAGGAACAAATGGCCTGTCCGAACGTGGTCCATAATCATGGATCATATTGGCAACTAACTCTTTGCCTGTACCAGATTCACCACTGACATAGATTGGTGCCTGACTACGAGCAACCTTTTCAATCGTTTTTCGAAGCTCTTCAATAACCTTGCTACCACCAACTATTGTCGGCTTTAACTCATCATTCTTAGGCTTTATATTTAATGCACTTTGTACAACTGTTCTTAGCGACTTTAAATCTATTGGCTTCGTCAGAAAATCAAAGGCGCCATATTTTAGAGCCTGAATTGCACTATCCATACTCCCGTGTGCCGTAATTACAGCAATAGGGATTTGAGGAAAATCCGTTTGCATTTCACCAACAAAATCAACGCCGTCTCCATCGGGTAATTTCATATCTGTTAAGCATAGATCAAACTTATGCTGGCTTAATAGAGTTCTCGCCATTGCCAAGTTCTCTGCACAATAGCTATTGATTTCCATCCGTTTCAGCGTTATCCCCAATAATTCTCTTATATCAGGTTCATCATCTATAATTAATGCAAGTTGCGACATTGCTATTCCAATTCATCCTGTTTATTGACATGCATGAAACTCACTCTGAATGTTGTCCCTTTGCTTGTTGTTGTATTTAAAGTTAGGGTTGCCTGATTTGCCTCACAAAGTTCACGTGCTAAATATAAGCCTAGTCCAGAACCTTTTATTTCAGTGGTGAAGAATGGTTCAAACAATTGCTCCCTTACTTCATCTGTCATTCCTGAACCATAGTCAATTATATCGACATATGGTCTTTGAGAATCATCAAACACATCACAAGACAATGACATGACCGGGACACTATGACTATATCGTATTGCATTTTCGCATAGATTCCACAGCACTTGATATAATTGAGAAGGATCCATCCGCACAAATATATCGTTGTTATTTTCAATCAAATGAACGCTATTCTTAGGCAACTTACATCGTGTTTCAAATTCTTCAATGAACTTGACCAGCCATGGGATCAAGGCGAATTTTTCAGGCGTAGTCTTCTCTCTCCGACTAATACTTAAAACATTCTCTATTATATTATTTATTCGGAGTGAATGGTCATTGATAATTTCAGTTAATCGTTGATCTTCAACTGTAAGAGTTTCAGATTCACATAACAGTTGTCCTGCATGGTTAATTGCTCCGAGCGGATTCCTGACTTCATGCGCAATACTTGCTGTTAATCTACCTAGTGAAGCAAGTTTTAAATGCTGCGCACGTTGTTTCAATCGTGATACATTTTCAAGAAATATTAAAATTTGATAATTTGATTCTAAGGTTAACTTTATAAATGAGACTTGCAATTCAACCTCACCTTCATCAAATTTAATTATAACATTCTGTTTGTCACTGTTTTCAAGCCAGAGCTCAAGATGCTCTTTAATATAAAAGTTAATGAAATACGAAACTTTATTTGTACTCTCACCCTTTTGCCCGATGAGATATTTTGCTGATTTGTTTATTAACAAAATATTCATGTCGCGATCCAAAACAATAATCCCGGACTGCATTCTCTGGACAATATGTTCATTCAGCTTCGCAAGCTCATTAATTTCAATTGCTTGCAGTTCTGCCAATGCTTCAGTTTCTTTTACTCTTGTAGCGAGTAAATTTCCTATAATCGCAATAATAAAAAATGTCGCGCCCAAGATCCCTGCGTGAGTGTAATTAACTGAATAATAGAATTTAAAAAACTGGAGATATAATTCGTGTCCAAGTACAGAAAGAGTGGCAATAGCAGCAAATAAGATTGCTATTTTTCCAACTCGAAGAAGACTGCCTCCTGCAACAGCAATTGCGATTAACAATCCAAATCCACTGCTCAGTCCATTGCTTGAATACATCAACAAGCTCAACATTATGATGTCTATCAAGACATGGAAAGCAATCTGAAGATTAAATCTAGGAAATTGACACCGTATAAAATAGCTAAAAACTATAGCTATCAATAGATAAGCATGGCATGTATTTAAAAATAGAACTTCATCAAGACTACCCAATGGCTGCGGTAAACGGCCAATGTAGACTAAAAGTAGAAATACACCTGAAAGTAGAGCACGATAAAAATTAAAATAGGCAAGTGCTTGCCAATTTATGGTTTTTTGATAATGCGAGATAGGCACTTTTTTATCAAAACTTTCCATTAGATATTATCGATTGTTTTATTTGGCACGTTTATTGTTTGCTTTATTTTAAAGTCGAAACTATGAGTCGAATAATATAAGATTATGGATAATCCATGGATTAATAAATGATTATTACGATTAAATTCATTAAAAAGTACCATAATTGATTTAAATTAATGAATGCATCGACTATTTTTAAGAAAAGACACATTTCCACTATTAATACCTCAATCTACCACTGTTAAGGACCTAACATGAACCTACACGAATATCAGGCTAAAAAACTATTCGAGGACTATGGCATACCCACCCCATCAGGCAAATCAGCTCAATCTATTGCTGAGGCAAAACAATGCGCTTCAGACATAGGCGGTGATGGCTGGATAGTCAAGGCTCAGGTTCATGCCGGTGGACGCGGCAAGGCAGGTGGAGTAAAAATCGCAAAAGGTCAAGATGAGCTGGAGACCATTGTCGACTCATTACTAGGTTCTCAATTAGTAACAAAGCAATCAGCCCCACATGGACAACCTGTTAATAGGGTCTTAATTGCATCACTTTCTGATATCGCTTCAGAACTGTATCTGGGCTTAGTCGTAGATCGGGCTAGTCGACGAGTAGCCATTATGGCATCAACAGAAGGTGGAATGGATATTGAAGAAGTCGCCGCCACTCAACCGGAAAAAATTATCAGCGTCATTGTCGACCCTGTACTTGGCCTACAAGGCCATCAATGTCGTCGAATCGGCTTTGCACTAGGGTTTGATAATAACCAGAGAAAACAGTTAACGTCCATATTGCAAAGTTTGTACAAATTATTTACTGAAAAAGACCTGAGTCTGGTTGAAATCAACCCCCTTATAATTAACAAGGAGGGTAACTTAGTAGCCATCGATGCAAAAGTAGGGATAGATGACAATGCCCTCTTTAGGCACCCCCAACTTGAAGAACTACGGGATCCTACACAAGAAGATGAAAAAGAAAATATCGCGCGGCAGTTTGATCTTAATTATATCACTCTAGATGGCAATATTGCCTGCATGGTCAATGGTGCTGGCTTAGCCATGGCGACGATGGATATTATTCAATTATATGGCGGAAAACCTGCAAACTTTCTTGATGTAGGCGGCGGTGCAACTGCAGAAAGAGTTGCAGAGGCATTCAAGTTGATTGTCTCTGACAAAAATGTAGAAGCTATTTTAGTCAATATATTTGGCGGCATCGTACGATGTGATTTGATCGCGGAAGGCATTATTCAGGCGGTAAAAGAAGTAGGTGTCGATGTTCCTGTTGTCGTCAGACTAGAAGGTACGAATGTTAACGAAGGTAAAGCCGCTCTTGCAAACAGTGGACTTGACTTACTTGCAGCAGAGGATCTCTCAGATGCTGCCCAAAAGGCAGTTGCTGCTGTTGGAGGAGCAAAATAATGGCCATATTAATCAACAAGGATACCAAGGTTATCGTTCAAGGCTTCACCGGGCGTCAGGGTACATTTCACGCTGAACAAGCCATTGAATACGGAACACAATTAGTCGGCGGCGTGACCCCGGGCAAAGGTGGCGAAAAACATCTGAACAAGCCTGTCTTTGATACGGTTGCAGATGCAGTAAACGAAACGGGTGCTAACGCAAGCATGATCATGGTACCACCTCCTTTTGCAGCAGAAGCAATAACAGAAGCTGCAGAAGCTGGTATTAATATCATCGTCTGCATCACTGAAGGAATACCTGTTTTAGATATGGTAAAGGCCAGAGCTTATGTTGACCAGTTTCCAGATATCCGACTTGTTGGACCTAACTGTCCCGGCGTGATTACTCCTGGGCAATGCAAGATAGGTATTATGCCCGGTCGTATTCACAAGGTTGGCAGCATTGGTGTTGTTTCACGGTCGGGCACATTGACTTATGAAGCCGTTCACCAGACCACAATGAATGGGCTTGGCCAAAGCACTTGCGTCGGCATTGGCGGCGATCCTATCAATGGCACGAACTTCATTGATTGCTTAGAGCTGTTTCAAGAAGATCCTGAAACTAAGGGGATCATTATGGTAGGTGAAATTGGGGGCACAGCAGAAGAAGAAGCAGCACAGTTTATTAAGGATAATGTTACTAAACCTGTCGTTGGCTACATCGCTGGCGTCACTGCACCGCCCGGAAAAAGAATGGGCCATGCTGGCGCTATTATTTCAGGCGGAAAAGGAACTGCGGATGATAAATTTGCCGCACTTGATGAAGCTAATGTTAAAACTGTTCGATCGCCCAGTGAACTAGGATCAGCCATAGCTTCTATAATGCCCTAGTCTTCCATTAACGGTACAAATATCTACTTTGTAATTTGAACACATCTTTTATCTGCTTGTTTTTTAGCAAGCAGATAAAATCAGTTTCTAGTCTTTTAGTAACTACATGAAAACATGTCCGCAAATCAACTGCACATTATACTAGCTCAATTAAACCTAATCGTTGGCGATTTTGAGGGTAATACAAAAACAATAATCGAGTCTATAGATACTGCTTGCTCAACGTATGAAGCTGACATAATCCTTTTCCCAGAACTCACCATTAGTTCTTACCCACCAGAAGATTTATTATTAAGACCTGCATTTTTGGACTATACGAGAAAAGCACTAGATAAAATTGTAAATGCTACAAAAAATATTCATGTCCTAATAGGTTATCCCTGCTTACACGAAGGTGAGCTATATAATGCTTGCAGCCTTATTTATAGTGGAAAGATATTACAAACCTATTTTAAACAGAACTTGCCAAATTATGGTGTGTTTGATGAAAAACGATATTTTAAGGAAGGCACAGATCATTGCTTATTTGAAATTAATGGCATAAAAGCCGCAATAAGTATCTGCGAAGATGTGTGGGTGCCACAGTTCACCCAAGATGCTGCAGATGCAGGAGCGCAGATATTATTTAATTTAAATGCATCTCCCTATCACAAAAACAAGTTATCTCAACGAGAAGCGATAATTTCAAAACAAGCTTTAGATTCAGGTTTGTATATTGTCTATACCAATCTGGTAGGTGGTCAAGATGAGCTAGTTTTTGATGGGAACTCAATGATAATAGATAATCATGGCAAGCGTATTTTCCATGCCCCACAATTTTTAGACGGTTTATACAGTGCGACGTTGAACTTAAAATCTCCCGATAAACATAAGCTAAATAAAATATCTATTCCGTCATTGATCGAAGAAGAAAATATATATAACGCGCTTGTCCTTGGTGTAAAAGATTACGTAATCAAGAATAATTTTAAAGGCGCAGTCATTGGACTTTCTGGCGGAATAGATTCAGCACTGACATTAAGCATCGCTGCAGATGCCTTAGGACCTGAAAATGTTGAAGTCTTAATTATGCCTTCGCGCTATACAGCAGACATGAGCAATGAAGATGCTTGTCTTCAAGCAAAGATGCTTAATGTTAATCATGAAATAATTCCTATTGAACAACCTTTTAAAGCTTTACTCAAGGCACTAGAACCTCGCTTTAAAGATTTACCTGTCGATACTACAGAAGAAAATATCCAAGCCCGTTGTAGAGGTATTTTACTGATGGCGGTATCTAATAAAAGTGGAAAAATCGTTCTAACAACCGGAAACAAAAGTGAGATGGCTGTTGGCTATGCCACACTCTACGGTGACATGGCAGGAGGCTATGCACCTCTTAAGGATGTATGGAAAACTCTGGTCTACCGACTCGCTATGTGGCGAAATACACAGCAACCTGCAATACCACAAAGAGTCATAGATAGGCCTCCTACAGCTGAGCTTCGCCATGACCAGCTAGATAAAGACTCATTACCTGATTACGATATTCTAGACCCTATTCTTGAACAATATATAGAGCTTGATAGGCATCCGGAAAAAATCATTGCCACAGGCTATGATGCAGATACTGTTTACAAAGTTATTACTCTGGTGGATAGAAATGAATACAAGCGACGACAAGCAGCGCCTGGAGTTAGAGTAACGGAAAGAGCATTTGGTCGAGATCGACGTTACCCAATAACATCCGCCTATTCTGAATACCATAAACCAATTAATAATTAATGCATTTTTATTAGTGCGCCTACAATTGGCGATTCCACATCATCGCTCATTCTCGTCACCATTAAATAATCAAATTTACCTTCCAGTAAATCAATGGGGTATGCCGCAGGAACATAAGGATGACTATTAGTGTTATTTATGTGTATATATTCACACCGCCCTATTTCCGTAACAAAATCATCTTCCTCAACTCTCCCTGGTAGCGGTAGTGGGAATGCAAGCCTACGCGAGTGAAACATAAATTCTTCATAATGTACGGAATAAGCGCACTCACCTTCAGGAATATACTGTTTTGCTTCAATAAATGACTGCGTTACTTTATTAAAAATTAATACTGAATTGTCTATTTCAGGATTCGAAGTCTGTGTTAGCCACCACTTAGTGCTTCTGTACAACTTCAATTCTGGAGTCACATGTGCGAAAAATCTATTTATGGCATACAGATCAGTAGGAAGAAACGTAACTAATACAAGAATAATACTTGCGTAAGGAATTAGTTTTTTAAAATTATCTTTAACATGCAGTTTCAGTATTAAGTATAGCGACAAACAACTGTAATAAACCAAAATGGGCATCACAACAAATATATAACGCATATCAGAATCAATTGATGGCCACAACCACATAAGAGTTAAATAAAACAGTACATAAAGACTATCTAGTCTTTTATTTTTTATTCTTATAGCCCAAGTTATTAATGCCAATACTAAAACACAAGCGGATACTCCTCCACTCCAAAAATGCCTCTGAATATCAAAACATTCATGCCATCCAATCCATAAGTTTGGGAGCTGGCCTAAAAATAAGTTTTCAACAACATATAAAATATCATTTTTATAAAAATTATTTAAAATATTCTCATAAACACCGGAAGATGAATTACTCCTAGCAAAAATCTTCCAAACGATGAAGGGAAAAACACTAATCATTATATATCTAAATCGGTGAGGTATTTTATTAATACAAAGATAGACTAAAAAAGCGAATACAAATGTAATTCCTGTCACCCGAACTAATGGAATTAAACTTATTAACAACGAGGCAATTAACCAATATTTATTATTGTTTCTAGCCTTTCCAATTAGGTACAAAGCACTTACAGTGAATAGCAGATAAAGATGTTCACTCCATAAATCAAGATTCATGAAAAGTGATGCTGGTGAACAAATAATTATTAATGCAAGGCATACACTTGTTAATTTATTTACTCCATCTTTATAGGCCCATAAAACAAAAACAACCAATGCACCTAAAAAGAAACTTGTCGTCAGCAAATGAGCAAGCAATAGCTTCTCACTGCTTGCGCCAAATATTGCTAATAAAGAAGGGTATAGCGGTGGGAATTGGGTGGACTGCATAATGAAAGCAGCACTATGACTAAGGGAACTATAATACGGTGAAAAGAAATCTGTCATTAATAAATACTTTGCATCGTCGGCGATAAATCCAACAATGCTATTTTGACCTGCTGAATAAGCATAGAACATGCCTATTACTACTAGCATTGTAATTACGATAACAAAGCTAACCTTATCCCATTCCAGAGTTTTGCTTTTATATGACAATTTAATTAGCGTTCTATCTGAAATTTAATTATTAACTATATTGGTTAATTTTGATTCGATACAAACAAAATAATATTGAATGCATAGTAAATTGAAATTAACAGTTCGTAGTAATACTTAAAATCATTATATGCGAAGCTGTAGAATTCTCGACATACAGATTAATAAATCTACGAATAAACTTTATGTCAATGAATTATCACCTTACTATCTCTATTTCCTTCACTTCATAAAGTCCTGGATGATTCGGGTAATTCAGTTCCAACACACGTAAGGCATCATTTGAAAGATCTTCCATTTCAAGTACGCGGTAAGCCTTAGCCATAACAGCTAATGCATCAGGGACAGCAGGTGTCTTAGGGTAGTTTTCTATCACATATCTCGCCCTGTTAGCAGCAGCAATGAATGCTCCACGGCGCATATAATAATTAGCCACATGAACCTCATTTTTTGCCAGAACATTTCGTAAATAACGCATTCGCTTTGATGAATCTTCGACATACTGACTATCGGGATACCGTTTAACGAGCTCAGAAAAATCCTGAAAAGCACTAAAAGCTGCGCCCGGATCACGCTGAGATTCATCAGTAGGCATATAACGTTGAAGGAAACCTTTACCCTTATTAAAGTGTGTCAAACCTTTTAAATAATAAGCATAATCAACATGTACATTTTGAGGGTATAACTTAATAAAACGATCACTTGCGGCAATTGCCGCATCAGGTTCTTCATTCTTATAATGCGCATAGGCTAAATCCAATAATGCCTGTTGCGCATGAACACCAAACGGGAATTTCGTCTCCAATTTTTGATAATAATCAATAGCCTTGCCATATGAACCAGAATCTAGCTCGCCTCTTGCCTCAGTATAGAGCCGATCAGCATCCCAGCCTTCAGTATCATCGCCCTTATCTTTGAAATGAGAACAAGCTGAAAGTATAAAAATTAGTAAAAATATTATTGAATGTCGCATAGACTGTAGGTTAGCTCAAACCTATCATGAGGGCAAAGCTTGATACACATGCCTAAACTTCAATTACAAATAATCATACCGGAAGAACTCTCGGGAAGACGCCTGGATCAAGCACTTTCCCAATTGGTTCCTGGGCACTCACGCTCACGAATCCAGTCATGGATTCGGGCCGGTGATGTGAGCGTTAATAAATCAACCTATAAACAACGGTCTGAAGTACGCATTGGTGACGTTATTGAAATAGATACTGATATTAAGAACATTGATAA
>Ga0316202_10002994_pt1 | contig 10549 bp, 13 predicted proteins | sample 3monrhotite_MG_FD_204934 | JGI IMG/M metagenome (GOLD analysis project Ga0316202, IMG submission 204934) | Microbial mat bacterial communities from mineral coupon in-situ incubated in ocean water Damariscotta River, Maine, United States -... | ecosystem: Environmental > Aquatic > Marine >...
GGTGAATTTCCCATGTTGGGCAAGCGGAATCAAGAAGTCCTCAACTGGCGAGAAATCAGCACTTCTTCCAAGGTCCACCATGATTTTTCTGCCACCAAAGTCTCCATAAGCAGAAAATGCTCCACCTACATTAAAAATTACAAGTTTCTTCATATCACTTTTTCTTTAAATTCAATAAAACAGTTTGAAAGACAAGACCCCTTGCAACACCACGACTTCTCCACAAGAAGAGAGACGAAAGAAGAAGGCTAAAGATGCCTAGGGTGCAGTAACTACTAAAAAGTAATAAAGCACCAATGAGGAGAAATTCGATAGTAATTACACGAACAAAAAGATAATTCCTATTTGAGATTTTCATTTCGTCAGTATTTCGAACTTCAGTGTAAAGTTTCCAAAAAATACTTTGCTGTAGGTCGTCGTGATCCTTCTTTCTCCCGAAACAAATAGGCAGCTCCGTATATGCTTTATTTGCAATTTTAAGGTCACTTGCAGTGAGATCTACTGCTTTTAGCAGTTTGCTTCGTGTTCTCTCACTCTTCAAAACTGGATTGTCTTTGTATAAAAAAATTTGGGATGGCCTTCTTAACTTAAAGAAAAGGTCAATGATCCATTCCATCTCACGTGCCAAAGTCTGGAGTAACTCACCTGCAATATAAGCCGAACAAAAGAAAATAAAAGTGTAAAAAAAGTCTAAACCATCGATCAAAGCAAGCTCGTAAGTGCCTCCATACAGAAAGTATAGGAATGCAATAAAGAAGCCACCAGGCATTGCCCGTATCAGTAGTTCATCGAGACTAAATTTGTCGTTCATAATTGGAGCTTTTAACGGGTTAATTTTAGCTGGAATTGATAAAGAATCAACCTCACTGTTGTATGAGCCATTCTCCACGAAGTTTTTCATATTCTTCATCGAGAGTGAAAAAGCTGTTTACAGAAAGAAAAAGAAAGCTCTTGAGAAAGGGATCAAAAGACTCTCAAAAATACTGTCAGAGCTGGAAATGGAAGAGGCAGATGCCATGCCGTCCTTTGAAAAGCTTCTAAACACGGCAAAAACCCTTTCTACAAGTTATAAAACGATGAGTAGTCAAAAAAGACTCAAAACAAAGAATCGCCCACGAGCTTTGCTCATGAACGCTTTTTTGGCTGGGGCGGAGGGATTCGAACCCCCGAATGGTGGAACCAAAATCCACTGCCTTACCACTTGGCGACGCCCCAGCGTCACACCCTTAAAAGGATGCCCAGCTAATCTAATAAATGCACGAAAGGAAGTCAATACTTAGAGACCCAGTGCTTCTTGAATAGAACGGATCTCATCTTCAAGGTCACTTTGCATTTCAAGAATATATTGCTCGGGAAGGTCATCTGAAGGAACTTCTTCAAGCGGAAGGTAGAGTAGGGGGTCCACTCGGGCTCCATCTTGCCAAACTTCCATATGTAGATGCGGACCCGTAGTACGAGAGCCAGCACCAATAGAGCCAGGCATAGCCCCCGTAAAGGCAATGATTTCACCTTGCTCAACAAAATCTCCAACTTGGATCTCTCTACCATTCTTAAGAGAGAGTCCGGAGATGTGTCCGGCGAGGGTCATCACTCCTTTACGATGAGCCACCATAATATAGGCGTAGGCACTCGATTCAGAGTCAAATTTAATATCAAAGACCACTCCATCAGCAGCAGCCGTTATTGGCGTTCCTTGTCCCGCACGTACATCGAGTGCGTAATGTTGAACCCCAAAGGTTTCTAGGTATCCTGAATCCGTAAAGTAGGCGGTCAGCCCATTTTCAGGTGAGACAGGCCAGGCGAGGTCCACAATCCCTGAGGCTTCAGTGATCGAGTAGTTCTCGGCCATTTCTTCTTCAATCTTGGTGATGACTTCCTGCTGAGTATCAGAGAGTCCATCCACCGTTGCACCAAGCAGCTCTTCCATTTGCATCACACTCTGTTCCAGGGCCGTGATTTCAGCCAAGAGGTCGATTTCATTGTCATCGGCGGCATCAAGCATGGTTTCCAAGATGGCTTCTTCCGATCGCATCTCTAGGAGTAGCGCGGATTGAGCTTCAAGCTCTTCTTCGAGTCGGTCGAGTTCATTCGCAAGTTCTTCATCAAGCACATCCAATTCTTCACGTTTTGTTCGTAGTTCGCTCCATTTTAGGCTCAATTCATCACTAATGAATTCTAAAATTATGATCTGCTCTTGGTTCTCCTCCTCGAGTAAATCAAGGTAGGTGAGCTCCTGTAGTGTTTCAGAAACACTCTGAGGGCTGGCCAAGACTTTTACAGCATTTAGACCTTCGTCGGTGTAGTAGATGCTACGATTCAGATAAAGCAACTCCATAAACTCTTGAACGATTTCTAGCTGATCTTTCTTTTTAAGCTCAAGAATCTGAACGTCTTCTTCAAGCTCCTCAAGTTCAATTTTTTTAGATTCAGTTTGTGACTTCACACTTAGTACTTGATCTTCAATATCCTCAATTTGCAGTTTCAATTGCTCAATAATAAGCTCTAGGTTGAGGATCATTTCGCGGACATCTTCCAAGTTTTCCTTGGCTCCATCAAGATTGGTCTGGAGTAAGTAGTATCGGTACTGAGCTTGAGCGAGCTTCTGTTTCAGTTGTAAAACAAGATTACTCTGTTGTACGGCAGTATTTAGAGATTGGAAGCTTCCACTGTCTTCTTCATCGACGCTTTCTTCCGCAAGCTCAACCAGTTCTTCAGCGCTGACCTCCTCGAGTGAATCGATTTCATCCTTGAGCTCATCAGGAACAACGGGAATCACTTCATGTTCAGAATGATCATGAAACTGATCAGGAACAGGTAGCGTCTCCTGAGCTGCAAGACCCACTGAAGGAGCAAGCAGACTGAGAACGGCGATGAATGAGAGAAGTCGTTTCACAATTGAGATAAATATATCTAAGTATTATATCAGAGATTGTGCTTTTTCTCAATCTGTTAAGAGGGATTCTATGAGACGAGTGTTCGCAGCGGGGAATGCGTAGTTTTTTAATTCAGATCTTGGGACCCATTTACCCTCAACGGCAGCGGTAAGTTTTACGGTTCCTCGCTCATATTTGGCCAAATAGCAGTGTAGATCGACCTTAAAGCGGGTGTAGGCGTGTTTGATCCTTTTGAATTCTCGAACTTCCGTTAATTCTATGCCCATTTCTTCCTGAATTTCACGATTCAGTGCGTCTTCTGTTGATTCATCCGTTTCAACTTTCCCTCCAGGGAACTCCCATAAACCTCCCATTAACCCTTTTGAGGGACGCTTTTGAATGAATACCCGATCTCCGTCTTCAATAATGGCTATAGCGACTTGAATCTGTTCTTTCACCTGTTTGGGGCCACGATTAGGCAACTGAGTCTCTATTCCTGCGGCTTTTGCCTGACACGAGCTAGCAACGGGACATTGCTCACATTTAGGAGATTTTGGTGTGCAGATTAAAGCCCCGAGCTCCATTAAACCTTGGTTAAACTCACGGGCTTGCCCTTTAGGTAGCGCGGATTCAGCTAAGCTCCAGAATCGTTGGGTTTTTAGTCGAGTGTTTTCTTCATCTTTATAGAGGCGACTTAAAACGCGAATCACATTTCCATCCACCAGTGCTTCATCTTGCTCATAGGCAATGCTTAAGATCGCACCTGCCGTGTAAGGTCCAATACCAGGTATGGCTAGCAGATCCTTTTTAACAGAGGGAATGCTTGTCATTTGCTTAGCCGCTTTATGTAGGTTTCGTGCCCGAGAGTAGTAACCCAAACCCTCCCAGTGTTTGAGAACCTCATCCTCAGAAGCTGCTGCTAAATCTTGAATAGACGGGAATCGATTCATCCACCGTTTAAAGTAAGGCAAAACCGTAGCCACTTGAGTTTGTTGCAGCATGATTTCCGAGATCCAGACCTGGTAAGGGGCATAGTCTTTGCGCCAGGGGAGATCACGCTGATTCTCGATGAACCATTTAACGAGTTGTAGAGGCCATTTCATGGATTCATCATAACTTATTTGCTATAATTATTAACGACAAACCTCCGGTTGAAAAAAAGAGACCCCAAATGGGGTCTCTTTTGCTGTCTGACTGACGGTGGAGATAAGGGGACTCGAACCCCTAACCGGGAGATGACAAACCTCCGGTTGCTCCATAGCTACCCCCATACCGAACAGCTGGATTTAATATATTGAAAAAATGAAAATTACTCCTGAAATATTCCTGAATATTGAGAATGTGTAAAAACTTAGAAGGAAAAGAGATTTTCTCTGGACAAAGGCACGCTTAAGCCTTAAAATCCCCGAGCAATCAATTATATTAAGACAATATGGCACATAAAAAGGCCGCTGGGTCTACTAAGAACGGTCGCGATTCGAATTCGAAGCGACTAGGACTCAAAAGAAGCGGAGGACAAGCAGTTCGATCAGGATCTATTCTCGTTCGACAACGTGGAACGAAATGGCATGCCGGTGAAAATGTAGGTATCGGACGAGACTGGACTCTCTTCGCACTTACAGACGGTGTGGTTTCATTTACTGAAAAACGTACAAAGAAATTTGATGGAAAACGAAAACGAGACACTATCGTTAACGTAACACCAGCAGTTCTAGCTAAGTAGGACAATTGATAAATTCAAGCAAAAAAGCTATTCTCACAGAGAATAGCTTTTTATTTGTATAACCCACGCCACAATGAAAAAAGCATCAATGATACATCCTATGGCTGCAGGCCTTTCGGTTGGGATCCTTTGGGGATTGGTACTCTTTATTATGACGCTTGTTGCTGCCAACAACGGATATGGAGCTCATCTCTTTGAACTCATGCAAGGTATTTATCCATACTATGAACTCAGTACTGCTGGAGCTTTCTGGGGGCTACTCTGGGGATTCCTTGACGGAGCCATTGGAACCTATATTCTTGTTTGGCTATACAACATGCTCGTAAAGAAACTTGGATAAAAAATGTCATTAGAATCATTTTTCGGACTTGAGGAAGGGGAGTCCTCCGGAAGCAAAGAAGCTTCGGAGGCATTTCGTGAGCAGATGCGAAAAAATGCCAAAGCCATCAAAGCGATGGGAAAGCATCAAAAGAAACAATCTGCTCAAGAGGATAAGCTCGCGCGTATCCTTGTCTCCTTCCTTAAAGATCCATCAAAGCAAGCCGCCGTTTTCTTAGTGGTGAAGCTTTTGCAAGATAACGTTCCCGGAGCCTTTATTCTGGCAATTCTCAGTGTTTCAGATGTGAATCTTCAAGAGGAGATTAAAGCTAATCTTCTTGCCTTGGAGGCAGAAGCAAAGCTACTTGGTTCTGAATCTACTGAAAAAACCATGATTAATTTTGGCGGCGAAGGTGTGCTGCCAGAAACCGTTAAGCAGGAGCTTAATGCCTGGGGAGAGCTGATTTATCGTGCTGGAGCTTTGCTACCCAATAAAACCTTGAACACGGTTCTGACATCAGACTACAAGTTAAAGTCCATCGTCCTTGACCTCATTGATTACTCTCTGGGAGAATATTTCTCGAGACACGGACTGGATCTTTCAAAAGAGAAGACACGTCAGTTCGCACTTCTCAGCATTCAATCTGTTCTGCTTCGCTTGCGTGATTTAGCTCAAAATTTGAGCGACTCGGAAATCATTGAAAAAGAAGTAGAAGACACGCCACAGTAAATTCCACCACACACCTATGCCTTCAAACCTTGGACTTATTGGTCTTGGGACCATGGGGAAAGCCTTCGCTCGTAATCTTGCATCTCGAGGATTCACTTTGAGCCTTTGGAACCGGACCCAGGAAAGAATCACAGACTTCGTTAGTGACTTTGGTGATGAATTCTTTTATGAGCCTAGTTCATTTGAAGATTTCATTAATAGCTTGGAGGCTCCAAGAAAAATTGTAGTTTTTCTGCCTGCAGGTGAAGCAACAGAATCCACATTGAAGCAGCTTTCAGAGTTGCTCGATAAAGGAGATGTGATTATGGATGCAGCTAATCAACATTTTTTGGAATCACAATATTTTCAAGACATGCTTTCTGAAAAAGGAGTGCATCTTTTGAGTTGTGGTGTTTCAGGTGGAGAAGAAGGCGCCTTAAAGGGGCCAAGCATGATGCCCGGAGGTTCAAACGAAGCGTGGGAGTTATTCAAGCCCATCCTTGTACCTGCAGCTGCTGAAGATTTCAGTGGTGGAGCGTGCGTAGCTTACATGGGGGAAAGAGGAGCTGGTCATTATGTAAAGATGGTTCACAACGGAATCGAGTATGCAGAAATGCAAATGCTCGCTGAGGCTTATAAAATTCTAAAAGAAGTGTTTCGTCTGCCTCATGATGAAATCGCAGATATATTTGAGGGCTGGGCCCGGGGACCACTGGGGTCATTTCTCGTTGATATTTCTGTTGATGTCTTAAGAAAAAAAGAAGACGGACAGGACCTTCTGGATCTGATACAAGATAAGGCAGGTCAGAAAGGGACAGGGAGGTGGACAAGTGAAGAGTCGCTTAGGCTGGGGGTTCCAACCCCTTCAATAACAGGGGCAGTATTTATGCGTGGTTTTTCTGCTGAAAAGTCAGACCGGGTAAAGTTAGAACCCAGTTTTAGTTTAGATCGGCCCATGCCGAACATGACGGTCAATGAGGTGGTGACTCACCTTGGACAAGCTATGCTTGCTGCAAGAGTCAGTAACTTTGAACAAGGCTTTGCTTTGCTTCGTGCCGCCAATAAAGAGTATGAATTTAATTTGAACTTTAAGGAAATTGTACGAGTTTGGCAGGGGGGATGCATCATTCGCTCTGTAATGCTTAAGGAAATGGGTGAACCCAGTAAATCTCTATATTCAATGGAATTTGCTCAAAGAATTTTGATGGAAGCTCACTCAAGTTGGAGGGCAATGGTTCAATTGGGAACCGATCAGTCTATTCCAATGCTTGCCTTGAATGGTGCCTTGACTCACTTTGAGGCGAGTCGTCAATCACGCAGTAGCGCAAACTTTATTCAAGCTTTGCGAGACCGATTTGGTGCACATAGCTATGAACGACTGGATAAAGAAGGGTCCTTTCACTCCGATTGGTCATGAAGAAAAAAAGTACATTCCAGGTGGCAAAATCAGACTTCAGTTTAGTGATATTTGGAGCCTCCGGCTCTCTTGCAAAACTGAAACTATTGCCATCCATTTATGAGCTTGCTGTAGAGGGGCGATTGCCTAAGGATTATCAAATTGTGGGTTACGCAAGAACACCAATGACACAAAATGAGTTCCATGACTTTTTTGAAAAGGCCGTGCGAACAGCTCATGAACTTGTAGATGAAAAAATTCTAAAAGGAATGAAGAAGCATATTCATTACCATTCTGGTCAGTACGATAAGGCGGAAGACTATAAAGGTTTATTGAAGTTTCTTCGATCAATTGAAACGAATAAGAATAGAGTAAGAATCACATATTTCTCTGTTCCACCTTCAGCCTATGCGCCTATTTTTAAGAATTTAGGAGAGCTGAATTTCAATACGAGAAAATCAGCCTTGAGACTGATTATTGAGAAGCCTTTTGGTTACAATCATCGTTCAGCAAAAAAATTAAAACGAGTGCTTAAGAAGTATTTTGATGAAGATCAGATTTTCCTTCTCGATCATTATTTGGGGAAAGAAGCGGTGAGTAATTTACTTTCATTGCGTTACGCGAATTCAATTCTAAGTACGCTCATGAGTCGTGAGTACGTGAGCAATATTCAAATTACGGCTTATGAAACAAAAGATATTGAAGGGCGTGCCAATTACTTTGATAACGTTGGAATCATGCGAGACATGGTGCAGTCTCATCTTTTACAGGTTATGGCCTACTTAACCATGAGTGCTCCAAAAGAAGAGACGGCCTTGGCTGTCCACAATGAGAAAACACGAGTTTTGGAGTCTATCGTTATGAATCCAAAGTCAGTGGTGCGTGGTCAGTATGAAGGCTACAAAAAAGGAAAAGGCATTGATCCAAATTCCACAACAGAAACTTTTGCTGCACTTAAATTGAAAACCAGACATCCTTTGTGGAAAGGTGTCCCAATTTATTTCAGAACGGGTAAAGCCTTAAGTCATAAATGGACAGCGATAGTGATTGAGTTTAAGCCACAATTAGCGCAAAAAAATAAAGACATTGAACCGAATCGCTTGGTCATACAGTTGCAACCTTTTGAAAAAATTGAATTTCATATGCTTACAAAATTGGGAGGTAAAACTTTCGATTTTCACGACTTAACAACTGGTCGGCCAATTTACTGTAGTGGTGATTGCTTAAGTGAGCATGGGAGGCTTTTCCTTGATGTGCTTGAGGGCAAGCAAGATTTATTTCTGAATTTTGATGAGATTTTTGCAGCGTGGAGAGTGATTGATCCAATACAAAAGCTTTGTGACCGGAGTAAGAAAAAACAATGTATTCCTAAACTTTATAAGCGAGGAAGTTTGGGACCAAAAGAAATCGATAAACTTCTTGAGGAGGATGGATTCACTTGGTTTAACTCATTTCCAAACTCATGATCTTTCCTCAAAACACTTTAGAAGAGCTTTATGATCAAGCTCTTCAAGATACCATTTGGGCTGTTAAGGAAGCACTGGAAACGGAAGATGAATGTCGCATTGGATTGGCAGGAGGGTCAACACCGCAAGCACTGTATGAAAAAATGGCAGGCAGCAATTTACCTTGGGACAAGATTGTTTTCATTCAGCTGGACGAGCGTTACGTATTGAGTGATGAAGACGAGAGTAACCTTAAAATGCTTCGTCGGTCCTTATTTAATCAGTTGCCACAACAGGCCAAGGAGGTCATTACTTTTGATACGTCTTTAGCTTACGAGCAGGCTTCAAAGGAAATGGATCGCAAGCTCAATGCCAAATTAATAGAAAGGAAACCTCTTTTTGATTTACTTATTTTGGGCGCCGGAGCGGATGGGCATGTGGCTTCATTATTTAGCTCTGTTGATCTCACCGCTGACCTTGCACTTAATACTACGGCTAAAGCCTACAAGACTCAAAAAAGACTGAGCCTTGGAATGGGAGCTCTCAGTCAGTCTAAACAGGCACTACTTTTGCTTGTGGGAGAGTCAAAGTTAGAGATTGCCAACTCGCTGCAGGGCCATTCTCAATCCACCCCTATACAGGTGCTTGTACAAAAAGTTCCTACCAAAGTTTTAACTTGTGCGTTAGAATCCAAGCACACTTAAATACTCTCAATATGAAGCGAATTATTGCACTTATGGCTGTTTTAAGCCTTGGACTTACAGCTTGTGGATCACAACTTACTGTTGCAACTCCTGACGATCTAGATGCTTACCCAGAAGCACAAGGAATCATGGAATCTTGGCAAGAATTGGTAGATGCCTCAGAAGCAGCTGACTGTGAGTTATTCCAGTCATACGCACGTAATGCTGTAGGAATGGAAGAAGGTGATTGTACGGATGCCTTTGACTACATGTTGAATGAACCTCAAGTGGATTGGTCAAAAACACAATGGGATGCGAACCAAGGAAAAGGAAAAATTTATGAAGAGGGTAAGGGAGATATTACTAGCTTCATTCTGAATGAAAGTGAAGGAGTGTGGCGATTTGACACAGCGTTCTGGCTTAACTAAGAACCATAAGTAGGCTCAAACCAGACATCATAGAAAGGGCAGCTGGCTTTACGAAGCGGTTGCCCATTTTGTATTGAAGTTTTGTACCGACAATTGAACCAAAAAAGGAGCCTAGGATCACCATTCCAAGAAGAATAAGATCTAAATCTACGGCCCACACTAGGTAAGTGGCTTGAACAATGTTAATCACCGCACCTGAGATCATCATATAGGCGATGGTTTGAATGTAAGAGGTCCGGAATCGAATCACAAAGTAAGCAACGAATAGAGTGCCTAATCCAGCAATCATTCCATTGGCTACACTGAGAAAGAAAGAAAAAATTCCAGCCTCCAAGTATTCCATTCTGGTGAACACATCGGTTCGGTTTTTTTCAATTCCTATTCTTCTATTAAAAATTAAATAGAGGACAATTCCAAGTAGAAGAAAGGGGATGGCACTGATCAGTATTCCTTCTTCAATTTTATATTGAACTAGATACGTTGAAATTATGATTCCAATCAGTCCAGGAAAAAATAGGGTGGCGATCATCTTCCAATCTAATTTCTGTTTGTTTAAGTGAAGGGTTCCTGAGCTAGCCGTCATCACCGCAGCACTGGTTTTCACAAGCGCTAAAATTACTAGGTATGAGGTGCTTGGCATCATCAAGATCAAGCCTGACATTAAGACCAAGGATCCTCCACCACCGGCAAAAGAGGCCAATGCATTGCTAAGTATAGAAATGATTAACCCCAGGATGTGTTCAATTGCCATTAGCTCATTGATTTAACGGAATCAACTATGTGCCCAATACCAAGTCCTGCAAGTTCGTAGAGCTCGTCAGAAGTTCCTGACAGTTGATAGTGATCAACTCCAAGAGCTTTGTGCTTTGGACTGAGTCCAGAGTCAGAAATGGTTTTGTTTACTAGCATTCCAAGCCCGGTCGCAACATGATGATCATGAACAGAAACAATTTTTCCTGTTTTCCGGATTGAGT
>Ga0316202_10002996_pt1 | contig 10538 bp, 10 predicted proteins | sample 3monrhotite_MG_FD_204934 | JGI IMG/M metagenome (GOLD analysis project Ga0316202, IMG submission 204934) | Microbial mat bacterial communities from mineral coupon in-situ incubated in ocean water Damariscotta River, Maine, United States -... | ecosystem: Environmental > Aquatic > Marine >...
TGTCTGCACACCAACCTGCGGCAATTGATCTGCGGCGGAGGCAAAGCTGCCAACGGAGCGTGGGTCAATCGTCGCGATCGGCGCATCACGGGCCACCAGAACCGGCACATCAAGCGCCTGCGGCCGGTAAAGCCGGTCCAGCGCGGCGGTGCGCGGCGCGGGCATCTGCGGTGCAGCTGTTGTGTTGTCTGCGTCAGGCGTTGTTGTCAAAGCGCCATCCAGCGGATCAAGATCCGACAGAACAACCGGTGTCTGATCGACCGGGGCAACCTGCACGCGCTGCACTTCTTTCAGCACGGTCCAGCCGCCAAATCCGATGGCGCCGATCAGCGCGACCAGCACCAGCATGGACCCGACTGCGCCCGGCTCAACCCGGCTGAGCAGGCTGTCACCCATAGGGGCCATGGCTGTGTTGGAACGGGCAAAGATGTCGCCGCCTGCGGGGCGGGTCTGACGATCTTCGACGTTGGTCTTTTTGATAACGGACGCATCGGCAGACATGCCGTGCGCGACAGAGAAACCGGATTCTGTACAAAAGGCCGCAAAGGCTTTGTCCGGGTCCATGGACAGGTAACGGGCGTAGGACCGCACGTAGCCTGCAATAAATCCGGGGGTGTCAAAGGCATCGGGGTCGGCGTTTTCGATGGCGGCGATGTAGGCGGCTTTGATCCGAAGCTCGCGCTGCACATCCAAAAGCGATTTGCCCATGGTGGCGCGTTCGCCGCGCATCAGGTCTCCAAGCCTCAGTTCAAAGGCGTCAAACCCCTTGGGTTCAACTTCTTCGTCCGTTGCGATCTTGGAGGACCATCGCCCGATCATAGTACCGTCCCGTCGTTAACCTGCCTGAAACCTTAAGCCTTGATCATCCATCCCAACGATTCGGCTTTGGCCTTTTCTTCACTGAGCTATAGCACAAGGCAACGGGAAATACGAATTTTCCCAGTTTAACCCGCAGCTTCGGCACGATTCAGCGCACAATGGGACCACAAACCATCCATAGCGCGTACCAATGCATCCATTTCGCTTGGTCCGTGTACCGGCGACGGGGTAAAGCGCAGCCGCTCAGTTCCGCGTGGCACGGTGGGGAAGTTGATCGGCTGGGCGTAGATCCCATGATCCTCAAGCAGCATATCGGACAGCATTTTGGTGTGCACAGGGTTGCCCACCATCACCGGCACAATATGAGAGCCGTGATCAATGATCGGCAGCCCCAGCCCCTTGAGCCGCAATTTCAACGCTTTGGCCTGCGCCTGATGCTTTTCGCGCAGCTCGGGCGCGCGCTTGAGGTAGGCCACCGATGCCGCCGCGCCCGCCGCGATGGCAGGGGGCAAGGACGTGGTAAAGATGAACCCCGGCGCATAGGACCGGATCGCATCGCACATCTTGGCGCTGGCCGCGATATAACCGCCCATCACGCCATAAGCCTTGGCCATGGTGCCGTTGATGATATCCAGACGGTGCATCAGGCGGTCGCGTTCCGCCACCCCTGCCCCGCGCGGCCCATAAAGGCCAACGGCATGCACTTCGTCGATGTAGGTCAATGCGCCAAATTCATCTGCCAGATCACAGATCGCCTCAATCGGGCCAAAATCACCATCCATCGAATAGATCGATTCAAAGGCAATCAGCTTTGGCGCGGCGGGATCGTCGGCCTCAAGCAATTCGCGCAGATGCGCGACGTCATTGTGCCGGAAGATCCGCTTGGCCCCGCCATTGCGGCGCACGCCCTCGATCATCGAGGCATGGTTCAGCGCATCCGAATAGATGATCAGCCCCGGAAACAGTTTTGGCAGTGTCGAAAGCGTCGCGTCGTTTGCGATATAGGCGGAGGTGAATAGCAAAGAAGCCTCTTTGCCATGTAGATCGGCCAATTCGGCCTCTAGCCGTTTATGGTAGACCGTGGTGCCAGAGATGTTGCGCGTCCCGCCAGAGCCTGCGCCCGTGGCATGCAGCGCCTCTTCCATTGCTTGCAGAACAACCGGATGCTGGCCCATGCCCAGATAGTCATTGCCGCACCACACTGTGATGTCCTGCTCGGTGCCATCGGGGCGTGTCCAAACCGCGTGTGGGAACTGGCCATTGCGCCGCTCAATGTCGATAAAGGTCCGGTAACGGCCCTCTTCATGCAGACGCGCAATCGCCTCATCGAGCTTGTCGGTATAGTTCATGCACCTCTCCATCTGGCAGACCGGGCATGCAGCAAGGCACCTGCCGCCCGTAAGGGGTATTTAGAACGAATACAGAAACGTATTCAGCTATTCAATGCTTTATAGATGCACCCGATGTCGCAGCCTTGATCTGGATCAACATCGGTCGCGTGGGCCTGCGGTGATGTCGATTCTGGTTGTTGCGCCCCTTTAATTGGGCGAAAGGACGGGCATGAGAACCTTGCCCTCCCGCCCTGAATTTATTGTCCTGACCGCCCTGATGATCTCGCTTGTGGCGCTGACCACGGATGTGATGTTGCCTGCGCTGTCCCTGATTCCCGTTGAATTGGGGCAGGATGATCCGGGCAAGGGGCATCTGGTGATCTCGGTTCTGTTTGCCGGTTTTGCGCTGGGACAACTGGTCGTTGGGCCCCTGTCAGACAGCTATGGCCGCCGTCCGGTGATCCATGGCGGTTATCTGATGTTCTGTCTGGGCACCCTGCTGTGCCTTTTTGCACGCACGTTCGAGATGCTATTGCTGGGCCGGGTGTTGCAAGGGCTAGGCATGGCCGGGCCGCGCATTGTGGCGGTGGCGATTGTGCGCGACGGCTATGAAGGGCGTGCGATGGCGCGGATCATGTCCTTTGTGATGGCGGTTTTTATCATCGTGCCCGCGATTGCGCCCGCCATTGGCCAGTTGCTGATTTCACTGTCAGGATGGCGGGCCACCTTTGCCCTGCTGCTGGGGATGGCGGGCATCACATGGGTTTGGTTCTCTGCACGTCAGCCTGAAACCCTGGCTCCGCAGGACCGGCGGGTTTTGTCACTTCGCAACATCGCGGGCGGCATCGGCGAGATCGTCCGCACCCCCGCCGCCATCGGGTTTACCATTTGCAGCGGCCTCATCTTTGGGCCGTTTCTGGCCTATCTGAGCCTTGCACAGCAGATCTTTCAAAACAGCTATGACAAGGGTGAGGCTTTTGCCCTCTGGTTTGGCGCTGCGGCACTGGCCATCGGGGCAGCTTCGATCCTGAACTCGGCCTTGGTGGAGCGCTGGGGCATGCGGTTCTTGTCCAACATCGCACTCTGCGTTGTTGTGGTTTCGGCCTCGGCCTTTGCTGCGTTTATCTTGGCGCAGGGCGTCTTGCCGCCTTTTGCCCTCTTCATGGCATGGCTGATGATCACATTCTTCTGCATGGGGCTGTTGTTTGGCAATCTCAATGCCCTCGCGATGGAGCCACTGGGCCATATGGCGGGCCTTGGCGCGGCGGTGATTGGGGCCTTGTCCACGGCCATTGCGATCCCGGTTGGATTCGTGATCAGCGAAATCTACAGCCGCAATGTCACGCCCTTGGTTGCTGGCTTTGCCTGTGCGGCGCTGGCTGTCTTGCTGGTTGGGCAATGGTCCAGCCGCGCAGCAAAACGTCAAGGCGCCTGATCCTGCACCCCACCTCTGGACACTGGGCAGCGGCCTGATACGGTCCGGCCAAATCAAACATAAACTGGAGTGACCGATGTCCCTTGATGATGTCCTTGCGCGTATTGATGCCGACCTGCCCGAAGCCACCGACCGGCTGCTTGATCTGTTGCGGATCCCGTCGATTTCCACCGATCCTGCGTTCAAGGCGGACTGTGACCGGGCCGCCGATTGGTTGGTTGCGGACCTGCAAGGGCTGGGTATCGACGCCACCAAACGCCCGACACCGGGTCATCCGATGGTGGTCGGGCATGTGGGCGACAGTGGCCCGCATCTGCTGTTTTATGGTCACTATGATGTGCAACCGGTTGATCCGCTGGATCTGTGGGACAACGATCCGTTTGATCCGCAGATTGAGGACACCGCCAAGGGCCGCGTGATCCGCGGGCGCGGCTCCTCCGATGACAAGGGCCAGTTGATGACCTTTGTCGAGGCATTGCGCGCGTGGAAAGCGGTCAAGGGCGACTGGCCTTGCCGGATCACCTTTTTCCTTGAGGGCGAAGAGGAATCCGGCTCGCCCTCCCTGGTGCCGTTCATGAAAGAGAACGCAGAAGAGCTGAAGACCGATATCGCCCTGATCTGTGACACCGGATTGTTTGAATCCAAGACCCCCGCCATTGTCACCATGCTGCGCGGGCTTCTGGGTGAGGAACTGACGGTCACTGGACCCACGATGGACCTGCATTCCGGCATGTACGGGGGCATCGCGATGAACCCCATCCGGGTGCTGAGCGGCATCATCGCATCCCTGCATGACGACACTGGGCGGATTACCGTGCCGGGGTTTTATGACGGCGTGCCGGAACTGTCGGACGAGTTGGAAGCGCAATGGCAGGGCCTCGCGTTTGATCATGAGACCTTCCTTGGTGATGTGGGCCTGTCACAACCCGCAGGCGAGCAGGACCGCACCCCGCTTGAGATGATCTGGTCACGGCCCACCTGTGATGTGAACGGCATCTGGGGCGGCTACACCGGGGACGGGTTCAAAACCGTGCTGCCATCCAAAGCTCATGCCAAGATCAGTTTCCGCCTTGTGGGTGATCAAGATCCGCTGGCGATCCGCGAGAGTTTCCGCCAAGTGGTGCGCGACGCCCTGCCCGCCGATTATGAGGTCGAATTCAACGGCCACGGCGCCAGCCAGGCCTCGGGCGCGGACACCTCAGGCGACATGTTCGAGGCGGCCCGAAAGGCGCTGTCAGACGAATGGCAAATCCCGGCCGCCTATATCGGCTGCGGCGGGTCGATCCCGATTGCCGGTCACTTCCAGCAAATCCTTGGCACCGAACCAATGCTGGTGGGCTTTGGCAAAGACGACGACGCAATCCATTCCCCGAATGAGAAATACGACATGGAGAGCTTTCACAAAGGCATCCGGTCCTGGGCGCGGATACTGGACGCATTGAGCTGATGCGAGGGGGGGGCGGTGAAACCGCCCCCCTGCTCGGGCGCGGTGGCATCTTAGGGGCAACTCGGGCCGTACAGCCAACCTTCGTCCCTACGCCCGCCGTGTCGGCGGCTTGCGGCCCTCTCGCACAAACACATAAACCCCGGACACGATCACCACAGCGGCCCCGAGGAACACGCTGTTTTCCGGCCATTCGCCAAACACCATCCAGCCCCAGAACAGCGAAAAGATCAGCAGGATATATTCAAACGGCGCAACGGCCGAGGCGCGGCTGAGGCGGTAGGCTTGGGTCATCAGGTACCCCACCACCGCGGACAGGCAACCCAGCCCGGCGATGGGCAGCAGATCCGCCGTTTCCGGCCAGATCCAAGCCCGCAGCAGGAACCGCATGCTGTCATTGGTGCTTTCATCGACAAAGCGCCCGTCACCCACGGCGAAAAACATCACGATGCTGACACAGACAAAGGCAAATTGCATCTGAATCGCAAGCGCCGAGGCGCGGCTGGTCTGGCCCAGTTTGCGGGTCAGCACCGACATGCTGGCGTATCCCGCCGCCGCCAGAACCGGCAGGATCACAAGCCAGCCCAATCCGCCGTCACCCTTGGCGATCTGCGGCGCCATCATCAGCAAGACACCACAAAACCCGACCGCCACAGCCGTCATCCGCCGCGCACCGACCTGTTCGCCCAACACCGGAATGGACAACAAGGTCACAAAGAGCGGCGCCACAAAATACAGCGCGTTGGCCATCGCCAGCGGCATTGCGACAATCGCCGCATAAAGCGCCGAATTGGCAAAAACCACCAACAGCGCCCGCAGCAAATGCAGACCATAGCGCCCGGTGCGCAGCAATTTCACGCCGCCTTCGATCTGCAACAGCACAAAGCTGAACCCGATCCCAACCGCCGAGCGCAGCAAGACCAGCTCGTGCAGGGGGTATCCTCCGGACAGCGATTTGATCAGCATGTCATTGATAGAAATACAGAACATCCCCGCCACCATGCAAAGAATGCCTAGTCTGGCGGGATGTGTTACGGCGCTGGTCATGCTCCCTCTTACACCTGCACGGATTGGTTTGTAAGCTGCGATCATGCAATCAGGAAAGGCCGCAAAAATGACGATCATTTCAGGGTTCGAAAGCCAGACCGTCACCGCCAATGGACAACAGGTACATTACGCGCGGGGCGGTGACGGGCCGCCACTGTTGTTGATGCACGGATTTCCCCAGACCCACGCCATGTGGCATGCCGTGGCCCCGGCGCTTGCGCGGCATTTCACGGTGGTTGCCCCGATCTGCGCGGCTACGGCCAAAGCGGCAAGCCGCAAGGCACCGAGAATTACAGCTTTCGCCATATGGCCGCCGATCCTTTGGCGCTGATGCGCGATCTGGGGTTTGAGCGGTTTCACCTTGTTGGACATGATCGCGGCGGGCGCACGGCGCACCGGATGACGCTGGATGCCCCGGATGCGGTGCAAAGCCTCACGGTGATGGACATCGTGCCGACCCATCTGCTGCTCGACCAACTTTCACAACAGGTGGCACGCGCCTATTATCATTGGTTTTTCCTCGCCCAACCCGCACCATTCCCCGAAACCATGATCGCCCATGACCCGGATGCATATTTCGAAAGCTGCCTCAGAGGCTGGGGCGCGACCAAATTGTCGGATTTTGACCCTGCTGCGCTTGACGCTTATCGCAGCGCATGGCGCGATCCAGAGGCGATCCGCGGCATGTGCGCCGACTACCGCGCCGCATTGGATTTTGATTTTGCCCTCGATGCGGCGGATCTGGACCGGCAGGTCACCTGCCCCGCGCTGGTGATGTACGGCGCGGATGGCGCGATGGGCAAAGCTTATGACGTACCTGCCACATGGGAGGACCGTTTGCGCGATATCACCGCCGCGCCAGTGCCGGGCGGACATTTCTTTGTTGATGAATATCCACAGGAAACCACCGCGGCGCTGTTGGCATTTCTCACCGCTGCAACACCCTGACCTGAAACGAAAAAAGGGCCCTCTGATGAGGACCCTCTTTCAGGATAGTGGCGCGGTTGACGGGGCTCGAACCCGCGACCTCCGGCGTGACAGGCCGGCACTCTAACCAGCTGAGCTACAACCGCGTGAGGAGCGACATAAGAGAGTTGCGCAGGGCCGTCAAGCACGTTTGGGCGGAAAATTAGCAAAGAAATCAACCAAGAAAAAAGGGCCCTCAAAGAGGACCCTTTTTCATGCAGCGATGGCGCGGTTGACGGGGCTCGAACCCGCGACCTCCGGCGTGACAGGCCGGCACTCTAACCAGCTGAGCTACAACCGCCCGCTGCTGCGACCTCAAGTTCCCCCGAAGCGCTTGGTGGTTCTATGGCTGCATGGGCACAGGGTCAAGCCGCAAAAATGCAGATTTGTGAAGAAAGTTTGACCGGACGGTGCGGCGTTGCAAATCCCCCCTATTGTGGCAGGCATGAACGCCCACAGATCGACTTTCTATTCCGGTTTGCGCCAATTGCCCGTAACAACATTGCAGGCCCAGAAACCAACCCCGGTGTGTAAATGTACGACCCCAAAGGCAACGGCAAACAAAAGACAGTCGAGGCCGTGACCTTTGCCGAGGTAGAACCGCCGCCCGCACTGTGCGGGATCGTGCATCGGTTTCTGGAACTCAAGACAAATTGCGCCCTGCCCGAAGACTACCGCTTTCACGCCCTGCCCGACGCCTGTACCTATATCGTCTTTGACCAATTGGACCGCCGCATTGCTGGCGTATCCAAGCTGCGCGCCACGTCAGAGGAGTTTAACCTTGGCCGGAGTTTTCATTTCGTAAACATCCGGTTTTTGCCCGGCGTCTGGCAAGGCGGATTGAATCTAATAGACTATGGTCTGGTCGACAAACCCTACACCGGTGAGCTGCCCTTGGCCCCGGTAAATCAGGCCTTGGCACAGGATGCATTCGCAGGCGGCATCGCGCATCTGGTAAAATTAGTCGAAGGGTTGATCGACAAAGGGATCGTCGCGCCCAACCCCGTCACCCAAAAGATTTTTCAACATCTTGATGACATTCACACCGTTGCCGATATGGCTGAAATCTCAAACCTTTCGGCGCGGCAACTTCAACGCACCCTGAAACGCACCACTGGGTTCGCGCCGCATGACTTCCTTAAGGTGTTGCGATTGCAGCAGACTTTGAACGGCAAAGACATCTGGTCTTATGCCGACCAGTCCCATTTCATCCATTCCTTCCGCAAGGCCACCGGTTATACCCCCGGAAAATACGCCAGAAAATTCGATGTCTGAAATCTACAATACAGGCCTGACTGCGCTTGTTAAATCATCCTCATACCGACACTTGAAAGGAATGAACGATGACCAAAATGAACGCAGTTGGATGGTTTGATATCTATGTGGATGATCTGGACCGGGCCGTAGGGTTTTACGAGGCGGTTCTCAGCCGCAAGCTCGAAGAGATTGGCGATCCCACCGGCGAATCCCAGATGATGAGCTTTCCCGCCGAGATGAGCGCCTATGGCGCTGGCGGCGCCCTGACCAAATCCCAACACGCTCGCCCCGGCATTGGCGGCACCATCATCTATTTCTCGGTCGCCGATTGCGCCACCGAAGAATCCCGCGTCGAGGCGGCTGGCGGCAAGGTCATCCGGCCCAAGTTCTCGATCGGAGAGTTCGGTTGGGTCTCATTGCTGCAGGACACCGAAGGCAATATGATTGGCCTCAACTCGATGAAATAACTTTGGTGGGCGGTCCATGCATGATGGATCGCCTTTCCCAATGCGGGTTACCTATGACGGTGGCCCGCTTTTGGTTTTGCGCGGGTAGAGCGAAGAAACGGGTATCGATGTCGGCTGTGCTGGACTTAGTTGCCCATAAAGTGCCATCGCGCCCGAACCGAGGGGCAGGAAGCAAAGCGCCCGCCCCGTCAAACCATAGGTTTGCCTTCGGCAAAACGGGGCGGTTCGGGCGCTGCCAAATCAGAGATTTGGCAACTTGCACGCTATCTTGAAGGGCACCCAAGGACTCATAGCTACCATCCGACAATTTCAGTCAGCTTTGCCAACTGCAAATGGGACTCGACAAAGGGAGAGGGTAAATGGTGGGTCGTGAGAGGCTCGAACTCCCGACATCTTCGGTGTAAACGAAGCGCTCTACCAACTGAGCTAACGACCCGCCGTGCGCTCTCTTAGCGCAAGGTTGAAGGGGGGTTCAAGCCCCTAAATCCAACCTTTTTTGTTTTCCGTTCTCCAAGTAAAAAACAACGCCCTGCCCGCCGGCCATATCGCGCAGATCATGGATCTTTCGCCCGGTCAGGATCAGCCGCAACATACGCGATGTGATGCCATGCGTGATCAACACTGCCGGGCCGGTAAGGCGGCTTAAAAAGTTGTGGCAGCGGGCATGCAGGGCGGCAAACCCTTCGCCGTTGGGGGCCAGTTCGTAAAGGTCAAAACCATCCATCGCGCCGGAGCTCTTGATCAGATCTGCGCGGACGCCGCCGGCCCAATCGCCCAGCCCGATCTCGCTCAACGCGGGGTCGGTTGCGATGGGACCAATGAGGCCAGTGCAGGCGATGCGGGCGGTTTCGACAGCCCGGCCCTGTGGGCTGCTGATAGCGGAAAAACCTCTCAGATCATTGGCTTGCAGGATTTTCCTTTGCGCCTCGGCCTGCGCCCGACCTGCGATTGTCAGCGGCGAATCAAACCGCCCCTGCAACCGGCCCGTTGCATTCCATTCGGTCTCGCCGTGGCGCAGAATATAAAGCGGCGGCGCAGGGTTCACTCTGGCGCCTCAAGCACCGTTTCCTGTCCGTGTTCAAGAAGGTAAACGCAACCTTGCAGGTTCGACAAACTGCCCGCCTGACTTGTGGAAAGGCCGCAGACCTCCGCCCGCAGCACCTGCCCCAACAGGCCATGGGCAACGATCACGCTTGGTCCGGTCAGATCGTTCAAGAAATCAACAATCCGGGCATGGAATGCCGCCAGCCCCTCACCGCCGTCCGCGGCCTCGTAGATCTCAAGCGGTGTCGGCGATTGCGCGGCCCATTCGGGGCGATCCGCCAGAATTTCGGTGCGGGTCATCCCCTGCCATTTGCCCGCGTGAATTTCCATCAACCGCCCATCTTCCTGCCGCGGCACATCGCCCAATGCGATCTGCGCCGTTTGGCGGACCCGCCCTAGCGGCGAGGCATAGATGGCCGGGTTCTGGGCCAGAATTTCCGGCATGATCTTGGCCTGCCGCGCTGCTTCGGCTTGGCCTTGTTGGGTCAGCGGCGAATCCAATTGGCCCTGCAGGCGGAATTCGCGGTTCCACTCTGTCTGCCCGTGGCGCAGGAACCAGATTTTCGGATAGTTATTTGTCATGAGATCTGCCGTTTAGAATTGGATGCCAGTTTGATGCATCAGAAACGGCAGGAAGGGAATGGTGGGTGATAAGAGATTTGAATTTTGAGAGGGAATTACTTTCACTTAATAACTGATTTTGCTTGTTATTTTCTCAAATGTTACCA
>Ga0316202_10002997_pt1 | contig 10535 bp, 14 predicted proteins | sample 3monrhotite_MG_FD_204934 | JGI IMG/M metagenome (GOLD analysis project Ga0316202, IMG submission 204934) | Microbial mat bacterial communities from mineral coupon in-situ incubated in ocean water Damariscotta River, Maine, United States -... | ecosystem: Environmental > Aquatic > Marine >...
GGTCTAGATATATAGGCCACGAGTCTCCACCTAAATTCATAGTTGTAGATATTTCACATGAGTATCTATCCCTATGTCTTTCAAGAATATCACCTGTCTTGTAGGTTCTCATATAAGCATAGTTTGGATACAAAGATAGCCCTGTGTTTTTTTCCATTACATTATGACATTTTAAAAGTAATGTTTCCATAGCAACGTCTCCATATATTGAAAAAGTATTAGGGGCTTGTTCGTCTGTAAGAATTCCATGCATATCTTCGTAAGGAGAAATATATTTTGTTTTTAAAAGAATTTTATGTACGTCTCTTTTTAACAAGCTATAATTAAATAAAAAAGAAGATAACTCTTTGTCTATAACTTTTCTTAAAATTTTATAATGTTTCTTTTTAAAATCATTCATAATAATTAATATTTATATTTACCCTACATTTAACATCTGTTTGAGTAACACTTCTATGTCTTATATCTCCGTCGAAAATAATAGCACTATTTTCTTTGGAAGAAGTTTTGTACCCTTTATCAAATTCTGTATAGCCATTGTTTGTATTTATATTTAAAAGGCATACTTTATGTTTATCATCTCTATCAACATGAAATGAATGTTTTATAGGTTCTTGACATCTAGGGTATAAGTTTGCTTTTACTCTTATTACTTTGTCTTCATTAATTTTTATTTTATCTAATATAGGTAGTATATGTTCTCGATAGAAATCACTATTACATTTGTTACTGTAATAAAGATGGTAAAAAAAATAATCATCGTCCCCCTCAGATATTACTTTGTCTTCAAAATACCAAGGAAACATATTAGATAATAGATCTTTTTTAATTATATTAAAATCTTTCTTATTTAAAAAATTAAATTTAACTTTCATATTATTTTTATAACTGCTTGCCTATCCCCAAATGCAACATACTTATATTTTATTTTATGTTTTTTTACGTACTCTTGCCAAGCTTTATATTCATTTCCCTGCCAATTTATATATCCGATATATTCATCAAATAATAATATACATCCCTTTTGTAATCTTTCTTTACCAATACAATCAAATACATCTTTTGTAGATTCATACGTATCGCAGTCTATGTGAATAAATGAAATTTTATCTTTCTTGTTTTTTAAAAATTTAGGTAGTGTGTCTTTAAACCAACCTTTAATTGTTTTAACGTTTTTATTTAAATTAGGTGCTTTATTATTTAAAGTTAAATAACCTTTTCCAAAATAACCACCTCTCCAATCTTCTTGCATCCCTAAAAAACTATCAAACCCATACCAAGTTACATTAGGTATAATGTTAGAAAAATAATTTAAAGAAGTGCCTTTGTAAACTCCAAACTCTAAGTGAAGTCCTTTTGTATTTATTTTTGATAATGCAATATCCCACCAACCATGGTCTGCAAACATAGCACTATTTTTATATCTTTTAATATACTCAACAGACTCTTTAACAGCCTCTTCAGTTAAAACATCGTAAGGTCTTTTATAAAGATAAAATAAATTATCAGCATCAATTTCTTTCGTTATTTTCATTTTTCATTATTAAAAGCAATGTTTCCACTTACTATTAATCTCTTTGTATCACCATTATTTCTAACCTCGTGTGGTAGACATCCTAGAAAAAAAACTAACTTACCTTTTTCAGGGGAAACTTTATGGCGAGATATTTCAACATAAGGATACCCAAGATTATAAAAAAGAGTTGGAGAGGAATTTTTAGTTCCATCAATATAATAAATAAAAGAATACTCTTCCAAACCTTTAGAGTGAATGTGTATACTATGTACGTCTTCTTTTTTATATTTTTGAACCCAACAGTTTCTAAAAAAATAATTTGTATAACCTAAAAAATTTGCAATTTTTAAAATATGTGGAGACAAAATTTTATTTGTTTCTTCTAAAAATTTTTTATCTTGATTTGAAAAATTAGTACTATTATCTTGTTCTTTATTTAACTTTACGTTTTTAACTAATTTAACATAACCGGGAGTTAGTTTAGTCTCACATTCAAATAAATTTTGAATAAAACCTATATGTTTCATACAAATGGCCTCCCTAAATTCCATGTAACTAAACTATATCTTGTACCTTTTGTAATTGGATTTACCCTGTGCCAAACAAAAGAAGGAAACACAACTATTGATCCTTTTGATAAAATCTCTGTGCATTTTCTAAAAAATTTTTTACCGCATTTATCTTGGTTTCTAAAATCAAACTCAAGCTCACCACCTTTATAATCATTTGGGTTTGTTAAAGAACATGTCATAGAGAGCTTTCTTACTTTTCCAAATCTTTGCTCATCTTTTTTATCATTGTATGGAATTGTATTTGAATCACAATGCCAGTCATAAAATTGATTTTTTTTATACTTAGTAAATTGACATACTTCAGGGACATCTAAACTAAAGTTCCAACCAGCGTTTTTATTAGCCATATCTACATAAGGAAGTATTTCTTTATATATCCAAGTTTCATTTAACCAAGATACGTTTGAGATTCTTTTTTTCTTAAAATGTTTTTTAGATTTAGGGTCAATAGTTTTAATGTTGTCCGCTGTAATATCACCTATGTAACCTATTTCTTCTCTTTGAGAATTACCATATTTAATTACTTCATCACAAAATTTATGTGATAAAGCATCTTTAAAATACCAGAAGTATTCTTCTAAATGCATTAACCTGGAACCATTTCTACCCAACCAGTGAGAATAAATTTATTTCCTTTTAATGGAGGGTTTCCTCTATGAACATGTGTGTAAGATGTAGGAAATAATAATATCCTTCCTTGTTTTGGTTTTATTCTTTTACTTTGGTATAAAAATTCTGTTTCTCCCCCTTGATTAACAGAGTTAAGGTATAAAATAAAAGCAGCTATTCTATTTCTATTACCAACATCACCACTTTCACAATGCCAAATATGGTAACCTTCTTGAGGTTCTGTTTTTTGTAATTTTATATCTTGAATAGAGTGTTTAGAAAATAAATTTAATATGCTATATTTTTTTACATATAAAGAATAAACATCTTTAAAAAAAATATCTGAAAAATCTCTAGCAGTATAGTTTACATTAAACTCTTTTATCTTAGTTGTTTTATTTGCATATTTATAGTTAGCAAAAATATCATAAGCTTTGTCATCTTTGATATGTCCATCCGTTTCTCTTTCCATTGTTAAATTATTTCGATCCATTTCATTATAAAAATCAATGTAATGGTTACAGAAATCCTCACTAAAGTATCCATCAAAAACTCCAATATGGTTATCTTCTATTTTAAATGTTGCCATTTTATTACGTAGTGGGTTAAAATTTCTTTTTCTTTATTTTTATTAAAATAAAAATTAATATCACTATTAAAAGTTACACATTTGTTTTGTTCCACAGGAACTGTCCAATTTAAATTTTTATATCTATGATCGTCATACTCTAGTTCTAAAGAATTAGATGAATTGTCCATAAAATAAATTGTAATAAAGTCAGGTGTTTCTTTTTTTGAATAATATTCTAAATGTCTTCTTTTTAATAAAGATTCGTTGTAATCTTGTTTTAATAAATAATGGTTTATAAAGTCTAAATTAATGTTGTGTTTTACAAACATTTTATTTCTAACATACCAAGATATCCAATCTAAATTTTGATTAAATCCACAAGGATACTCTTCATAGTTATTTAATTTTTCTGCGTTGGATGCTATTTCTTTAAGTGCAAATTTTTTTACATCTTTTTTATTTACATTAGAAATGTCGGGAAGATAATCTCCGTAAAAACAAGTTTCAGACAGAAGTATTTTTTTCATAATATATAATCTTTATAGATTATATATACTATAATTTTTAATTAGTTTCAACCACCCAATTAATATTATCTTCGTCCCAGTACAGTCTTTGAGTTTCTGGATCCCATGTAGGCTCATCTACAGGAGCTTTCCAAAGTCCTGTTGAAGAATCATACAACCAAGAAGTGTATGGTTTTGCATCTTTAAAAACATCAAGTTCTGAGTCATAAGATCCACCTACTGAAGCTTGTAATTTTCTAGTTCCATCTAAATAATATTGTTTCCAATTACTCCAACCACTAGTATTTTGCAGATATAAAATACCTTCAGATTCTGTAGAAGCATTTTCATCTTCTACAACGACTACATCTAAAACCGTATTGTCAGTATCTAATTTTGCAAAATGTTTCATAACTATTGAAATTTATACCTTACCATTACAACACCGGATCCTCCAGGGTTTGCCGCTCTAGGACCGGATCCTCCTCCAGCTCCTCCACCTAAACCATTTGTTCCACCTTGAGAATTTGAGTTATCTTGAGCGCCTTGTCCGCCACCGCCCGATCCACCTGATCCGACTCCATACCCAGATCCTCCGCCTCCTCCGGCGAATGTAGTTCCTCCAGGATAATTAGGTGCGATTGTTACAGGTCTTCCATTTCCTCCAGGTCCATGAAGAGCATTACTCCCAGCTTGGTCAGCTCCGCCTCCTCCTCGGCCTTGGTTTCCTCCACCGCCGCCTCCAGGTTGACCTTCTGATGGTGAGTGACCTCCAGCATTTCCAGAGCCCGCTGAACCTCCCGGTCCGCTTCCGCCTCCAGATCCTCCTGGTCTACCCGCATTTGAATCTTTACCGCCTCCAGCTCCGCCGCCAGTAGCATTAAAAGATGAAAATTGACTGCCTCCTCCATTGTTTCCAGCAGTATTAGCGCCAGGGGCTCCACCTCCACCTCCAACAGAAATTGGGTATCCTTGTGCTGATACAGGGTGACCGCCATTTGCAGGATTAGGATAACTGTTTCTTACTCCACCGCCTCCGGCTCCTCCGCCAAAATAACGTCCTGATCCTCCTCCTCCCGCGACTACTAAATAATCTACGGTAGTTGAACCATTTACATTACCTACTTGGTTAACAGTAAATGTTCCATTACCTGTAAAAATGTGAATTTTAAAATCTCCATCAGTGATTATTGAATTTCCACCTGAAGCTGATACAAATTTTTTAACTAATCCTCCGGAACCAAAACCTAAACTTGAATAACCAAAAGACTTCTTTTTTTTTAAATCTATATTTGATGTATTCTTACCTACGAAAAGAGGGTTTTTTATATTTTTCATATCTAAATTCCTTATGCGTCGTTAGCAGCATCAGTAGTAAAGAATAATTTAATTCCTAAAAGTTTTGCATCGGCTGATAAATCATCTGCTGAAACGTCTCTAAAGATATTAAAAAATACTTCTTCTCCTGCTGCAGGGGATCCTGCAATAGTTATTGCTCCACTCTCTGCTGTTACTGCTAAATCGTTTGCTGTACCACTCATAGCTTTTGCTGTCGGTCCTACAGCTGATCCAAAACCTGTATCAATAGCACCATCATCAGCTATTGCTACTCCAGCTACCTTCCATGAGGTAGTTCCTGTGTTTGTAGTGTTAGCTGTAAAAAATGCTTGAAATGTTACTGTGCCTTCGTTCCATGATTTAGGAAATGCAACAGCAAACTGTGCAAATTCATCGGATGAGGCATCAAAATCTAAAGATTTAAGTTCAGGTTGTCCAGCTGTTAATTCTGTTTGTGCTAAATCTGCACAACCATTTGTAGTTGTTGGATACATCGCAACAGCGGGAACCCAAATAGTTTCTTTACCAGCAATTTTAACTGCAGCTGTACCAGATTTAAGAGTTCCTGTTCCTTTAGGATTTAAATTTATATCAACGTTAGTTTCACCTGTTGCTGATAAAATTGGACCATTACCTGTTGCAGCATTTGCTAAAGTAAATTCATTAACTGCTGAACCTGTTGCAGTAAGGTTAATTAATTCGTTTCCATTTGTATCTGAAATTTTTGTTCCTATCGCAGGACTAGTTAAAGTTTTGTTTGTTAAAGTATCTGTTGTAGCTTTTCCAACTAATGTGTCAGTTGCTGCAGGTAATGTTACTGTGACATCGGCTGTTGCAGCAGGACCAATCAATGTTACTTTGTTTGTACCATTGTCTGTACCTTCTAAAAATTCTACTTTACCAGCAGTTGATGATGTAGGACTTAAAATAGGGTCTGTTAAAGTTTTATTTGTTAAAGTTTGTGTTCCTGTTAAAGTTACATCACCGTCACCAGCACCAAACCCTAAAGTATAAATGTCTGGGTTAGTTCCATCGTTTGCTGTAGCAAACACAAGTTGATCACCTTTGTCAGTTGCTGAAAAAGTAAATGTATCACCAGAACCTGATGCATATTTAAACTGTACTGTGTGTGATCCTGATGTTGAATTTCTTAAAAAATAAAAGTTTTGTGCGTCTAAAGGAATTGTTACAATTTGATTTCCAGAAATAGTCCCTGTAAATTCAATCATTCTATGAGACATTACTGCACCAGTTGATCCATCAGAAACTGAAAGAGCTGTAGTTTGTGCACCACCTGCTATTGACTGAGCGGAGTAACCACCAGAAATTTGTTCAATGATACTTAAATTAGTATTTGTTTTTGTTCCCCAAGTTCCAGCATTTTCACCGGTTGCTTGAAGCTCTATACCTAGAGGTGTGTATGTTGATGCCATAAATTTTATCTCCTATGCGACGTCACTATAACTCGTATTTGACCCTGTTGCAACATTAGAATAACTACTATTTGATCCTTTTGCAACACTTGTATACGATGTATTTGAGCCTGTGTCAATGTTTGCGTAAGACTCTATTCCTAACAATCCTACAGTTGATGTAATTTGATCTAATACTAATCCTTGTATTACATCTGCAGGTGTAATAGATCCTACAGCAGAAGTAGAAGATTGACCTGATAATTCATAAGTAAATTCTAGTGTAACAGAACCTATTCCAGATGTTGCTGCTACTCCAGTTAGATTAATTAATTCAATAGATCCTGTAGTTAATTCTCCAACACTAGTTGTTGCCGATACACCGGTAATGGCACTTGGACCAAACTCTAATCCAGGAGTTCCTAAACTAGAAGTTAAAGCTATTCCTGTTACCGGTTCAGTGCTTGTACCAAAAGCTAAACCTAAAAGTCCTTCGTCAGATGTAGCTGCTTGTCCGGTTAAACTAATTGTTGGACTAATTACAAAACTTAAACTTCCAACACTTGTAGTTGCTACTTGACTTGATAATTCATATGCAAATTCTAATGTAGGTGCTCCAACGCTTGTAGTTGCATCTTGACCAACTAAAGGAATAATTTGGTTTGGAGATTCTCCCCAAGAATTATCTCCCCATGCATCTCTACCCCAACCAACTAAAGTTCCAACGTAAGACATTGTTGGTGTTGCAAAAGTTGCTGATACACCTGTTAGTGGTACACCTATTTCACCATCAACTTGTGGACTACCTATAGCACTTCTCATAGAAGCATTAGAAGAAAGCATTTCTAAGAAAATTATATTTTCTGTAGTAATATCTCCTAGAGAACTTGTAAGTTCAATTCCTGTTAAAGATACAGTTTCATCTCTACCTTCACCCCAATCAGCAGTTCCCCAAGAAAGTCTTCCCCAACCTGTTTGGTTAGATTCTGTGGTTGTGCCAAGTGATGCTGTTAAACTAAAACCTGAGACTGTAATAACTGGATCAAAACTTTCACCCCATGGCTCAGTTCCCCAATCATCTCTACCCCAACCTTGCTCGGCAAAAGAAACTACTTCTCCTAAAGAAAAACTTGCTGATACTCCGGTTAGGTCTATTAAATTGCTATCTTGTTCGCCCCATAAACCTTGACTCCAGGTAGTCCCTGATTTATTCCAAGTATTGGCGGACATAAGGTTTTAACCCCTATGCTATACGGATTATTGCGTTAGATGCGTCTGCTGTTGGAAATTGAATTGTGAAAGTTCCAGAAGAAACTGTTTTATCACCACCGAAAGCTATAACTGCTACAGCTTTGTCAGATTGAGTATCATTATAAATTAATGCACCATTAGCTGTAAAAGATGCTGAAGTATAACTAACATCTGCAAAATCACACACTGCTGTTGAACCAGATAAAGCTGGAGTTACACTTGTAAGAGTTGCTCCACCTGCACTGTATGCAGATCCGGATGTGTTAGAAATTTCATTTGATGTAGAGTAAGCTGTTGTACCTGCACCTAAAGATGCTGAACTTGTAAACAAAGCTATTTTAAAAGTATTACCACTTGACGCTGTAAAGTTGTGTGTACCAACTAATATTTCTTGTTTAAAGCTGTTACAAATTGCCGATGATATTGCCATAATATTTTATCTCCTATGGGTTTGCTGATTTAACTGGTATTCGAATAGCGCCATCTGTGTAGTCATCTCTTCGTCTTCTACCAACTTGTTCGTTAGCAAACTTTTGTACCTCTTGTTTATACTTATTTTCATATAGTGTCAACATGTCTATCGGACCTTTTAAAAAACCATATGTCTCTGAAAGACAGCAATATAATAGACCATTTGGAAAGTTCATGCTTATATAATTTGTGGTATTTCCAGACTCTAAAGTAGCTGGCATTTTATTATAATGCACTCTAAATTTGTAGGTATCATCAGGAACTGGTGCAAGAAACATTCTTCCTGATGTAGTATCAGTATCTCCAGTCGCTCCTCCATACATAGAATAATACTTTGGTTTTCCTCTTTTATCAGAAGCTGTTGAAGATACATATTCTTGTAAATAAGTTACATCTTTTTTTTCTAACCAAGTATTAGCACCTGTTATAGCAGAGTTAGAGTCATAAACTTGTATACCTCTTACAAACAATGCTCCTGCAGGAGCATTAATTGATTCTTGACCTATAACTAAATTACCTGATTGCTGTAATCTATCTGCATCAATAGGTATATCTCTCATAATTCTATATTGAGAATTTAAAATTATATTTTCTAAAATATCTGTAGTTAAAACATTAGAATCTGTTTCAGTATAATTTCTTATCTGTGTAACTAGAGTTGTATAACTTATCCCAGCCATTATGCTACTATCTCCTTACAGAATGGACAACTTTTTGTGAAACTTGTATGATTCCAACAATGTTGTTTTTTTAAAAGCCTGTACCAAAAAATTTTAATTTTATTCATTATGCTTCTATGGTTACGGGTCCAATTGAACAACCGTATCCACCTCCTTTTATATTACCTGTTGTAGCAGTATTTGTGTCAACTGTAAAAAAGAAAAAGTTATCTGTTAAGTAAGCACTTCTTGCATCTCTACCAGCAGTTCCGGCTCCATCTGAGTCTGCTTTGTATTTACCTGTTCTTATGGTGTATCCAGCTGATTTTGCAATATTAGATCCGGATATACCGTCAAAACTTTGAGGGTTTGAATAAACAAAACCACTTCCTGCAGAAGTAGTTGGTGGTCCTCTAAATCTATATGTTGTAGAATCTGTTAAACCGTGTCCAGGTGAAAATACATTTATAATTCCAGAACTTGCAGCATAAGTTTCAAAACCATTATCAACTATTCTTACAGTTGTAGCGGGCTCTGTTCTATCTGGCCTTACTTGTAGTAGTGCAATACCATCACCACCTGTTGGTTTTGGTTCTAGTTGTGGCTGTTTTGGTTCAAACTCTGTGTAGTGTACAAACGCACCATTCCATTCTCTAACCATTTCTCTATACGGAAATTCTAAACCCGATCTATCTGAAATAGCTTTTGAATGTTTTCCTGTTGCGTATTTAGACATTAAGTTCCTGGGTAATAAGCTTTAGGTGTAATAAATGTACTTGAAGCTGAACCATCTTCTGCAAGTGCTCTAGCTAATTCATCCTCATAATATAATTTCATTTGTTGAACTAATTGTGGTTGGTATTTTTGTGCTAAATAAAAAGCTAATCCTGAAGTCATACAAGGTACAAATCTAAAAGGTATGTCTGTTGCATTTGTATAATCTCCTACGTCTTGAATTCTTTTTATGTAGTAGAAATGCATATCTTTAGATGCGTTTGTTGAATCAGGTGTAGGATAAATGCTAATACTAACGTGATCAATAAATCTTTGTACCCAATATTGATTGGGTGTTCCTTTAGAAAGTTTGTTTGAAAAACCTGCATAAGTTGATCTATCTACTTTAGTCATTGGACTATCTGATTGAGTAGTCTGGGTTCTGTTATTTCTTAATTGTGCTTCAAGGACATCGGACATTCCATATATACCATTTGGGTTAGAAGTAGCACTTGTACCATCTCCAGATGATCTAAAAAATTTATACTCTGCTTGTCCTTCAATTAAATCTAAACTTGTACTACCTATTTCCCAATAGTGAATACCTCTATTACCCCATTCTTGAAATAGGATATTAAGAGATCTTCTGGCTGACTTCATTTGATAGCCAGCCACAGAATTTAATCCGATACGTTCAAAAGATTCCTCTATAATTTCATCAATAGAAAAAGTTTTGTCGAACGTTGTAGTTCCTGAAGTGGTATTAGCCATTTAAGATCCTATTCGTAAACTTTAATCCATTCACAAACAACTGTAACTGTATCTCCTGCTGTGCAAGCTGGTAAAGTTAAATTAACATCTCCTGAATATCCACTTGCTTTAGTGTTTTTAAGACCACCAAAATCAGAATAATCAA
>Ga0316202_10003001_pt1 | contig 10526 bp, 12 predicted proteins | sample 3monrhotite_MG_FD_204934 | JGI IMG/M metagenome (GOLD analysis project Ga0316202, IMG submission 204934) | Microbial mat bacterial communities from mineral coupon in-situ incubated in ocean water Damariscotta River, Maine, United States -... | ecosystem: Environmental > Aquatic > Marine >...
ATTGGCGTAACCGAGAGAAATGGAATGATTACGAACTAGCCGCCCATGACATGGTGCAGTACACCAGCACCCATCACGCGCCCTGGGTCTTAGTGGAGGGCAATGATAAACGCTTTGCCCGAATCAAGGTCTTAAAAACACTATGCGATGCCCTAGAAAAAATATTAGATAACTAAGCGGAGAAAGTAGATGACAAATCCTCAAAATAAAATTGATGTTGATGGCGAAGAGCTTAGCGTCGAAGAATTGGTTGGGCGTTACCAAACCTTGCGTGATAGAGATAACAAAGCACGCTTACGGCGTGAGCAGGAGGTGTCTTTACGCCCTTACCAAGCTGAATTGATACGCATGCAGCAGTACTTGGAAGACAATGAAAAGCGCATGCTCATCGTCTTCGAGGGTCGTGATGCCGCCGGCAAGGGCGGTACGATTCGCCGAGTGACCCGCTATATGAATGAAAAACATTATCGTATTGTGGCCTTGGGCAAGCCGACTGAAGAGCAGCGTACGCAGTGGTATTTTCAAAAATACGTATCTCAATTTCCTCGTGGTGGTGAAGTCGTCTTATTTGACCGTAGTTGGTATAACCGCGCGATGGTAGAGAAGGTCTTTGGCTTTTGTACGGAAGATCAATATGAAACCTTTATGCAGGGCGTGACTGGCTTTGAAAAAGATTTAGTGCGCAATGACACAACTTTATTAAAACTCTATTTTAGTGTCACCAAAGAAGAGCAGGCAGCGCGTTTTGATCGTCGTAAAACCGATCCACTGCGTCAGTGGAAGTTAAGCGAAGTGGATTTACAGGCACAAGATCGTTGGGATGAGTTTACTCATGTTAAATACGAAATGCTGCGTCGTACCAATACCATTGAGTGCCCCTGGACGGTGATTCGCTCTAACGACAAACACCACGCTCGTCTCAATGCGATTAAGGCCATTTTAAACGCTGTGCCCTATCCGCGTGGTGATACCAGTCTGGATTATGCGCCCGATCCTAAATATCTATTTTCAGGCTCTCGTGAGTTGGAATTGATGGAAGCTCAGCGCATTGATAGTGGTCATTTTAAGGCTTAATCGATGGCTGATTAGTTTATCAGGCTGCGCTACGGGGGGCGGCCTGTTGTTTTTGTGGAGTGGTGAATGAAAATATGGGTTGATGCTGATGCCTGTCCGGTCGTTATTAAAGAAATTTTGTTTCGGGTTGCTGACAAGCGCAAGGTAGCGACGATTTTGGTGGCGAATCAATTTATTCGCACGCCACCATCAACATTTATAAGCACCATCCAAGTTGAGCAGGGTTTTGATGTGGCAGATGATAAAATTGCTGCGAGCGTTGAGCCGGGTGATTTAGTGATTACCGCGGATATTCCGTTGGCTAATGATGTTATCGAAAACAAAGGTCATGCCTTGAACCCCAGGGGTGAGCTGTATACCAAGGATAATATTCGCCAGCGTTTAGCGATGCGTGATTTTATGGAAGAAATGCGTAGCAGTGGCGAGAATATTGGTGGCCCTCCGCCCCTAAACCAAAAAGACCGAAAGAACTTTGCCGATCAGTTAGATCGCTTTCTGAGTAAAAACCTCAAGCGTTAGCAGCGTTGAGTAAATGCGCCGGTAAGGCTGATTGCCAGCCAAGTCGCTCAACTAAGCTTGAATAATCCTCCCCCAGAGGGGCCTGAATGGTGGTGGTTTCCTGGCTGTAAGGATGGGGAAAACTTAATTCTGTCGCTGCCAACAATAAGCGCTGAATACCAAAAGTCTCTGCAAAAAAGTGATTATGACTGCTCTTACCGTGGCTGGTGTCACCAATGATCGGGTGGGCGATATGTTTCATGTGGCGGCGAAGTTGGTGCTTGCGTCCTGTTTTAGGGCTAAGCTCAACCAGCGAATAGCGTGAACTTGGGTATTTATCCACCGCGTAGGGTAACTCAACCGTGGCTAGGCGACGATAATCGGTGACGGCGTCTTGGGCGGGTTTATCCCAGTCGGCATCACGATCGGCAATTCGATCAAGCATGTGGCTGAGGGCGTGATCGATGTGACCAGCCTCCTCAGTATAGCCGCGCACAATTGCATGGTAGGTTTTCTGGGCCAGTTTATCGGTGAAGACTTCGGTGAGTTTTCTGCCCGCATCCTGGCTTAAGCCGAATAACAAAACCCCTGAGGTGGGTTTGTCGAGCCGGTGGGCTGGGTAAACATGTTGGCCGATTTGATTACGTAATAGTTGGATAGCAAAGCGTGTTTCGCGTCGATCAATTTCGCTGCGGTGGACGAGTAAACCGCTGGGTTTATTAATGGCGATGTAATGTTCGTCGCGATAGACGATGCTAAGTGTTTCTTCCACGTTGCTTTAGTCTTTCCAAGCTTGGGCGAGTTGGGTCACAAAGCTATCAAAATCGCGCGGCGGGTGGCCGATGATTTGTTCTTGGCGGGCGAGATCTTCTGGCCTGGCTTTGAGGCCATGGGCTTGGAAGTATTCATACATAATCTTAAACTCCTGCACCATCCAATTAGGCATCATGTGCAGTGCTTGATTCGCCCAGGCCTCTAAATCATCGCCAGCGTAGCGGATTTTTTTGTTGAAATGACGACTGTAGTACTCGGCGACACTATCGCCTGTGAGTAATTCAGTACCGTGAATGGCGTAATCGGTGTTATCAAAATCTGAACTCAACAGGGCGTTGGTCGCCGCATCGGCAACGTCTCTTACATCGACACGATTTAGGCCTACGTGACCAATGGGCTGGGGGTAGACATCGTAGAGCGTCACGGCCGCTCTGCCCCAAAAGTCGTTTTGAAAATAGTTATTGGCTCGAATGATGGTGTAGGTAATCCCTGATTCTTTAATGGCCTTTTCGATGGGCCCTTTGTTACGAAACTGTGGAATATGGGTCGAACCTTGGGGCATCGGGACCGAAATGTAGACGATTTTCTTAATCCCAGTGGCTTGAGCCGCAGCGACGGCATTCATGCCTTCAATGGTTTCTGTGCGACTAACAGGACTAATCAGAAACAGCTTTTCGGTATCCTTGAAGCAGCGTGACAGTGAGAAGGAGCGTAAAAGATCACCCAAGCAGCCTTTTACATCGGGGGCGAAGCTCTCTAGGTTCTTTGGGTGCCGGGTCATACAGCGTACCTCAGCATTAGCATTGAGTAGGCGTGTCAGCACATGCCCACCAATGAGTCCGCTACCGCCGATTACCAATACACTCATACCTTGCCTCTACTTCTCGCCTAATAACTGCTGACAGTAAACCTGTTCCTTCAGGCTGTAGGCTGATTATACGTCAAGCGAGCAGTTTGAATGAAGTTGTGTCGTACATTAGTGCTGCACGGGTTGAGTAGCTGCACGCCTGTTGAGACTTATTTGGCCAATCGATACGCCGAGGTGGAGCAGGGTTTTTATGACAAAGCGCGTGCGTGGATCGCTACGGGGGCTGACGATATTGATGTATCGATTTGGGGCCATGCTGAGTGCGTTCACGCAGCGGCGCAGTAAGCTGATGTCTGTGTGAGTAAAAAGTGTATTAGCCTGCGTTGATAAATAGAGGCGAATAGCACCGCGGGCTTGAGCGTGATGGGTGTTTGAGCAGTAAATCTCAATGTGCATGAGGGTGGCGCCTTGTTGCTGTGAATGAGTTTCTATTACAGCGGTAAAAATGGGCCTGAAGGCGCAGGAAATATGATCAATTATGACAAGTGGAATGTTGGTGGCACTGAGAATCAGTGCCACCAATACCGCAGATACTACTTTTCTATTTGAGGTTCAACAGGGGTCAGTTTCCAGATATCAGCATTGTATTCAAGCATGGTGCGGTCGGTAGAAAACTTACCGCTGTGAGCGGTGTTGAGAATGCTCATGCGAGTCCAGCGCTCTTGATCGCGATAGGCTTCAGCTACGGCTTGTTGCGCATCGATGTACTCACGAAAATCAGCAGCCACTAACCAAGGATCATGTGGATTACGAATGCTGTTGATTACGGGGTCTAATAAACCGGGCTCAAATTGGTTGAAATGGCCACTTTCCATTAATTGGAAGACACGTTTTAAATCCTCGTCAGCATCAATAATCGCGCTAGGGTTATAGCTGGCACGAGTCTGCTCGACCTCTTCAGCGGTGAGGCCGAAAAGAAAGAAATTTTCATCCCCCACTTCTTCACGGATTTCGATGTTAGCGCCATCGAGCGTACCGATGGTGATGGCACCGTTCATCATGAATTTCATATTGCCAGTGCCCGAGGCTTCTTTGCCCGCAGTGGATATTTGCTCGGACAAGTCCGTGCCTGGGCAGATGATTTCCATGGCACTGACGCGATAGTTGGGCAAGAAGGCGACTTTGAGCTTATCGCCGACCTCTGGATCGTTATTAATAACGTGAGCCAAGTTGTTAGCCATCTTGATAAACAGCTTGGCAATAGCGTAACCCGGCGCGGCTTTACCGCCAATTAAGACGCAGCGAGGGGTCCAGTTATCGGTATCGCCACGCTTGATGCGGTCATACAAATGAATGACGTGCAGTAGGTTCAGTTGCTGGCGTTTGTACTCATGAATACGTTTGACCTGGACATCGAACATGGCGTCGGGGTTAAACTCAACACCACAGTCAGCCTTCACCAATTGGGCTAAACGCTCTTTGTTGGTGCGTTTCATTTCTCGCCATTGTTTGCGAAATTTAGCTTTGTCCGCATACGGTGCGAGTTTGTTCAGTTCGCTGAGCTCGGTGATCCACTTGTCGCCAATAGTGTCGGTTATTAAATCGTTCAGCGTTGGGTTACACCAAGCCATCCAGCGGCGTTGAGTTACACCGTTGGTTTTGTTGTTGAACTTGTGAGGCCACAATTGGAAGAAGTCATTAAACAGGCCTTCTTGCAATAACTGGGAATGCAGCGCAGCCACACCATTAATGGAGTAGCTGCCGACGATGGCGAGATAGGCCATGCGTACTTGTGGGTCTGGGCCTTCTTCGATGATGGACATGCGGCGTAGGCGGTCGGTATCTCCTGGCCAGCATGTGGCAACTTCGGCCAAGAAGCGGGCATTAATTTCGAATATAATTTCTTGTACACGAGGTAGTAGGTGTTGGAATAACCGCACTGACCAACGCTCAAGCGCCTCGGGCAATAAGGTGTGATTGGTGTAGGCCATGGTGCGAGTGACGATGCTCCAGGCTTCAGCCCAGCCCTTGCTCATCGACTAGCAGGCGCATTAGTTCGGCAACCGCCACTGTGGGGTGGGTATCGTTGAGCTGGAACACATTCTTGTCAGCAAATTCGTCGAAGTTCTTACCATGGTCACGAATCCAGCGACGAAGTACATCTTGTAGTGTGGCGGTCGCTAAGAAGTATTGCTGGCGCAGGCGTAGCTCTTTGCCATTCTCGCTAGCATCATTGGGGTAGAGGACCATCGAGATATGCTCAGCATCATTTTTTGCCGCAACAGATTCGGGATAACTCCCAGCATTGAATTCACCTAAATCAAATTCATCAGTGGCGGCGGAACTCCAAAGACGCAAAGTATTCACTGTGTCGTTTTTATAGCCGGGTACCGGCACATCGTAAGGCACAGCAAGTACGTCGTTAGTATCGACCCAGCGAGTGCGTGTTTCACCTTGAGCATCGCGATAGGTTTCACTACGGCCACCGAAATGAACGCGCTGCGTGTACTCTGGTCGCTCTAACTCACAAGGGTTGCCGTCGCGTAGCCAGTGATCTGGCTCTTCCATTTGAAAACCATTTTCGATTTTTTGGCGGAACATGCCGTATTCGTAACGAATGCCGTAGCCGATGACGGGCAGTTGTAAGGTTGCGCAGCTGTCGAGAAAACAGGCGGCAAGACGACCGAGGCCACCATTACCTAAGCCAGCGTCATTTTCCGCTTCCGATATTTCTTCCAAATCGAGGCCGAGGCTCATTAGTGCTTTATCGGTTTCTTCCACTACGCCTAAGTTCAGCATGGTGTTGCCTAGCGCGCGGCCCATCAGGAATTCTAGCGACATATAGTGGGCCCGACGTGCATCGGTTTCTTGATAGGCGTAGCGGGTGTTGATCCAACGCTCCATCAAGCGATCACGCAGCGCGAGTGACAGCGCAGCATAGGGATAGTGGGTAGATTTACAGCGGCGATCTCGACCTAAATGATGACTGAAATAGTGGCGAAAATCATTGGCGATATCTTCTTCACTCATACCTAAAGGTGGCATTTGTGTTAGCTCAGGAATTGGCGTACTACTTTGTAGGGGCGTAAATTTTTTGGTCATCTTTACGGCTCGTAATTTTTTGGGGAAAGGTTGGATAGGAAGACAGCTGCCACGATGCATCTGCATTCAACACATTACTATAGTTGGGCAGTATACTCGATTACGGCGTTTTGGAGACAGTGGCCTAAGCAATTAAAGCGCAATTAAAAAGTGGAACCATCCAAGAAAAAGGGGTGGGGATGATTCCACATGAAACCGTTGTGCTTGCGCAGTGCATTTTGAGGGGCTTGATATCGAAGGCCTCCGCGATGTCCTGAGGGGATCACGGACATCGGCGGAGACACTCGAACTGCTTTTTTTATAAAGAAATCGTTAAACCAGGGCTCACTTTCTACGATTTCTATTTTGTTTGTGACGCCTTTGGCACCTCTAAGCATGCGATAGGTTTTATATAAAGGAGTCACCTCTTCCAACCCTCAAATCCATAGGGGTTTAAGAGCAGTTCTAATGCTAGAGATTTAAATCTTTTCGGTATATACGGTTGATCGCGTAAGTATCTGTTGCGTCGGGATATTTACGTAAATTTATGGCGGGTCTGGAGAGGGAATAAAAAAGGCGAAGCAGGTGCTTCGCCTTGTGATGGTACTTTGAAAGATGGTTAGCGCCGTTATTATTCGACTTGCTGTATTCCTTCAAGAAACCAGGTGGGCTGGCTGCTGTTGTTTGGGCGACTAAAATGCCAGACTTCTTGGTTGTGTGTCGGAATACCATCTTCTAACAATTCAGCATCAAACATCACTATGGCCTCTTGTTTGGAGCCTAAGTCTTGGGCACTGAGCAGCTCAGCAGTGAGGCTGATAATTTCGGTGCTGCTGTTGCTTTCGCGTTGCTGAATCTGTTCTTGAATTTCAACAAAGACGTGATCGCTAACGAATTGACGAATGTCAGCCACGTCGCCTTCATCCCAGGCCTTTTGCAAGCGTTCATAGCAGCTTTTAGCGCCTTCGGTGAAACCTTCTTGGTCGAATCCTTTAGCGATACCTTGGCGTAGGCTGTCTAAGCTTTGTTCGTTGCTAAAAGCCGCTGCGCTAGGTGTTGAGTTGGCCTGCTCCGAGTTAGAGCCCATGTCGTTCATATTTTCGCGGTGTTGGTTGCCTTCATTTATATCGATTTCGCCGTGCTCGGTGGCGACTTGCTGTTGGGGTTTCATTCTGGATTTGATCAGCTTAAAGATGATAAAACCGATGAGGGCAAAGAGTAAGATATCCATGAAATTGACGTTTTCGAATGCGCCTCCGAAGAACATCGCGCCTAAAATGCCACCGATGGCGAGTGCGCCAATCATGCCTGCGATGCCCCCTTTATTGGCCATTTTTTGTTTTTGGGCCATGTTGGTCTGCTGGGCAGGCGTTGCGGCAGCTGCCCCATTACGTTGTTGTGGAGCAGTATCTTTTTTGACTGAATTACTTTGGCTAAACTTACTGCCAAAGGAGTTACCGCTACCGAGGCGTTTGGCTTCAGCGGTATCAATGGTGGCGATAGTGATTGTGGCGGTAGCAATAAATGCTACAAATAATGTAAAAAGGCGGTTCATCCTATAACCTCTTGTATATAAAAATGAAATTTGGCCGTATTGTACACAGCTTTGCGGCTAGGTATATGACATCTTGAGGTGTATTGGGTTCAAGGTCTTTAATACGATGGTCGATCTTTGTCTGTTATATGGGCATAGTGGTGTGAGTGAGCTAGGGTTTGTGGGAAAAATGCTTAAAAGGGCTGTGATAGTTGGTGGTTTATTGCTCGGATTGTGGTATCTGCTGCCACCGCTGGGAGAGCACGCTGCGTGCCGAGAACTGGACTTTGATTACCTTTCATCGTCTGTTATTCAGCTATCTGATATTGCGGCAAGCTGTCAAAGTGGTGATATTTCCCAGCTCTATTATCACCGAGCTTATTATGTTGATATGTTTTATGAGGGCGAGAATGCCGAGTATTCTAGCTTGAATTATCATTGGCATTCTCACCGTATGTTTATGGAGTTGGTTGAAGTGTTCGCGGGTGAGTTGTATCGCGATGATGAGGCTCGAGCCGAGTTTTTAAATGCTGAATATGAGCGAATGGTGCTAGCGGCGGAGTTAAACCTGCGCCGCTACCGCTAATGTTTGATGATTTAGAGTGAGTTACTTTGGGCGGCATGTTTTTGTAAATAAGTCACAATGAGCTGGGTTTGATGGTCATCAGGGCTGCTTTTATCTGCCTTTCTTATGTGGTGTTTCATCCGTAAAACCGTACGTGGCCATTCGTTGGCCGGATGCATGTCTGGCGAGGGCAGTGTGTGACATTGAGCGCAGGTTTGTTGAAACTGTTGGCTCTCTGGGCTATCGAGGTCATTGTAGTCCGTTGGTTTGAATATCGTTTGGCCGTGCTTGCTTAAATATTCTTCAAGCTCTGTCCAGTTGGTGCGTGCGGGTATTGCGATGCGAGTGACTGCCCCTAGGCGTTGCTGCTGCATATGCTGGTCCATGCGCTGAAGCACTGCTGGCCAGGTTTGGGCGCTGTGCATAACGGGACTGGGTAGATCATGGCATTGGGTGCAGTAAATCGTTAACAAGGCAGCACCATGACCCTCTGGATCGGGTAGGTCATAGGGGTTAAGTCCTTGTGGAATGAGGCCAATACTGGCAACTTCGGTGCTGCCTGTTGGGCGTAGTTGCTGAGCTACATTACTGATGAGCTGGCTTTGTGAGCCATCTTTCATCTGGCTTTCCAGGTAGGCGGTTAAGGCACCCACGCCGATCAATATTGCAGCGGCAAACCACAGTGCTGCTTTTTCACCTTGCTTCATTGCTTATCCTTTTTTAGTCGTATCTCGTCTGTTATTTATTAAGCTCAGGCAGTGATAATAATGAATAGAATGCCGCTTGAACTCAAGTGACGAATGGTCTTTATCGTATTTCCCCAAGGTTTGCCGTACGATATTAGAGGCAGTGTGTAGGTAAAGGCATTCGGGTAGTGGCCGATTATTCATATAATTAGAAGGGCTTCGCTATGTTTGTTCCACCGATATTACGATTGGATGTTACGGGGCGGCCTGTTACCTGGATTGAATGGCAGGAGGCCGTTTGTTTGTACGCACGAGATATGGTGGCGTGGACGGCAGGGAAGCACGCATATACGTTTCATGGCGGTTATTCTCGTGTCGGTGGTTATCAAACAATTGTTAAAGTAAATTCTATTATCGCCGTGCGGGGTGAATATAAGCGCCGATACAAGCATGCCCCTCCCCTCAATAATCGAGAGCTGTTTCGCCGGGATGCTCATTTGTGTATGTATTGTGGCAAACCTTTTAGAGCGTCTGCGTTGACGCGGGACCATGTGATGCCTGTCTCTCGTGGGGGCATTAATGAGTGGTCGAACGTGGTCGCTGCGTGTCGTCGCTGCAATACACACAAGAGCGATAAAACGCCGGATGAGGCGAACATGCCTTTGTTGGCCGTTCCTTATGTACCGAATTTGGCGGAATACTTAGTGTTACGTAATCGCAGAATTTTGGTGGATCAAATGGCGTTTCTCCAACCCCAGTTTCGCCATGGACGGGTTCCTGGGGTTGTCTGATTTATTGCCTATTCGTCATCATCATTCCAACGGATGTCATCACCGAAGTCAATCAGGTCGTCATTGACAGCGCTCCGTCGCTTTGTAGGCTTGATTGGATCGTTGGCTGCCTGGGTGCTGGGTGCTTGTGTTTCTTGCGGGATATGGGGTGGATGCTTGATGAGGTAGGATTGTTTAGCGAGCTCGTATTTTGATGCCATCTCCGCGATGGTATTCCCATCGTTAAGTTCTCGTAATCTCTGGCTGACGATTTCTGCTTTATATTCAACGATCTGGTTTTTCTGAAGATTGAATAAGCAGATGTTGTCAGGGCTTGAGCTTTTAAGGTTATTATCCCGTAGCACGGGTGAGCTTTTGGCTCCTGCGTCTAAATATCCAAACCAAAATTGTTCTGTATTCATGTTGCTGCCTCGCAAAATGGACGGGTTGATCTGTTGGTTCACTGCGAATTTTTGAGTATTACGACATAGTGCAATTTCTATTACGGCAGATGCTTGAATTGCCTAAAGAGAATTTAAATCTATTTATAATTTGAAATTTTTTGCGTGAAAAGTAAGCGGGACTTTTTGCTCAGGCCCGCTTGCTGGAGAGGGGTTAAGGCTGGATTTGATCGAGGGTATGGAGAAAGCGTTGACGGAGCTTTAGGTACTCAGTTGTTTCTCGACAGCCTAATTGATGCCACTGTTGAGCGAGTTCAAGTGCCTGTTGTGCTTGA
>Ga0316202_10003002_pt1 | contig 10524 bp, 8 predicted proteins | sample 3monrhotite_MG_FD_204934 | JGI IMG/M metagenome (GOLD analysis project Ga0316202, IMG submission 204934) | Microbial mat bacterial communities from mineral coupon in-situ incubated in ocean water Damariscotta River, Maine, United States -... | ecosystem: Environmental > Aquatic > Marine >...
CTAGCGCCTCACGAAGGATCTCATTCTTCATCGTTTTCTTGCCCAGCATGCGTTCAAGCTCACGCACTTGGCGCTCTAGCCGCTTAACCTCAGACGTGCCGACAACGCGTTCATCACTGGTCACTGCAACCGCTCCCCCTTCAGACATCAATTTGCGCCAGCGGTACAAAAGCGTCGGTGCAACACCGTGACGGCGAGCAACGCGCGATACCGTTTCCCCAGCTTCGAAACTTTCTTCAACGATAGCCAACTTGGCGTCCGCTGACCACCTCCGGCGCCGACCGCCACCAGGCAGTATGATCTCAATTGATGGGTGTTCAACGTGGGTATTATCGTAAGACATAAGCATAAACTCAGAAATATTCCTAAGCCTCTATGGTTCTGTCAGACTGTCCGGTCGAAATGGGGGCCACTCCAGTTCGAATCCCATCCTCTCCTCCATAAATTCGCTTAAGCCCATCCTTTCTATAAATTCTGAACCTTGAGCCGCGCCTATTTTCAGCGACGGGTACACGTCAAAGACCGCGCTCCTATGGTACGTTAGGTGCGAAAATGGGGTGCAAAATTGTGCAAGAACGCTTAAAAGTTGCAGCAGTATTGATTATAGCGGCGATATTCCCTATGTGTGGTTGGCATTGAATTTTTGTCCTCGGGGGAGACACCATGAACCAGTCATCATCGGCCATTTCGGCACTTATTGATATTATTGCAGATCCAAAAAAAGCGCTAGCCGGGGCGGATATTAATGCGGGCTGGCTTTGGTTGCCTTTGATCTTGTTGATCACGGTCCCGGCGCTTGTTGCCGTTTATTATTTTCAAACGGTTGATATCGACTGGCTGGCTGACCGTATACTCACGCAGTCCGCAGGCCCCGGTAACGAAATCCCGGAGGGAGCAAAAGATTTCCTGTCGCGCAATACCCTGACAATTTCCGCCGTCGTCGGGCAAGCGATTGTGGTGCCCATCATATTATTGATTTCCGCCCTATATCTGCATTTGGTGAATAAATTTTCTTCCACCGACAAACGCGGATTTAAAAATTGGTTTTCCCTCTCGGTATGGACGGCGTTCCCGGGTATTTTGGCGGCAATCGCTGCATTGATCTACTATTTGGTGCTTGGTGAAAACCAGATTGCTTTTGAAGACCTGAATTTCTTCACTGCGAATTCGCTCATCACGCACTATGCAGCAAGCCATCCAGCCGCGACCTTTATGAATACCCTCTCGCCTTTCACATTTTGGAGCATTGGACTGGTTACGGTGGGGCTGATGCAATGGACCAAAAGAACAATGACCAGTGCGCTTATGATAGCTGCAGCCCCTTATGTTGCTATCTACGGGGTCTGGTCCTTCGTGGCGTTTGGGTAAATTGATGCGTAAATTTCTTATTTTTGCGGCCATTGTTGGCGCAATTGTGCTGATGGCTGTTTTGTCTAATCGCAGTAGTAACGAAGCCCTTTCCATGCGTATGGAAGAGGTTGTTCGTGGCCGCGTAGCCGCGTCCGTATTGTCATCAGGCACCGTGAATTACCGCGAAAATATCAAGCTTCGTACCGAGGTTACAGGTCGGATTATGTTGCTGAATATAGAAGAGGGCGACGCCGTTAAGGCTGGTGATATTCTTGCTGTTATCAGCCCTGAACTTTTTGAAGCCGATGTTGTGCAGCAACAGGCGTTGGCGAATTCCAGGCAAATCGCGATCGAGCGACAAAAGATTTTTCTGGCGCAGTTGCAGCGCAAACAGGCGCGCCAGCAGGAATTATTTAATACGGGGGTGCTGAATACTGACCTTTACGAAAATACCGAACGCGACGTAGCGATGGCCAAACTCGATCTTGATGCCCGCCGCCAAGACCTGGCACAGACCAATGCCTCGCTAGCACAGTCAAAAGACCGGCTCGCCAAAACAGCGATCCGCGCCCCGATTGATGGTATTGTCACCGCCCTGAATGTGAAGGTCGGTGAAACAGTTGTGGCGGGCACCACCAATATCATTGGCTCCAGTATTATGGATGTAAGCGACCCCTCGGCAGTTTTGGCTGAGGTAAAAGTGGAAGAGGCAGATATACTGGCTGTGAAACTGGGCCAAGAAGCGGAAATTACCATGGCTTCGGCACCGGATAGCCGTTTCAAGGGTACGGTGATCAGCATTGGTACTACCGCGCGTGCGGACGCGAATAATAGCAACAGCTTTCTGGTTAAATTGCTGGTTGAAAATACTGGCGACGAATTTTCGCGTCTTGCCATCAGTTGCCGCGCCGAGATTCTTACGCACGTTGTGGACGGTGCCGTTAAAGTGCCGGTTGAAGCGGTTCTTCGCGGCGATGACGATAAAGGCAAAGGCAAAGGCAAAGGCAACGACGCTGCCGAGGGGGAAGCCGCAACTTCAGACTATGTTTTTGTGAACGAGGATGGATTGGCCAAAAAGAAACTGGTGGCCGCAGGCATTCAAACCGATACATCTATGGAGATATTGTCCGGCCTCGCTGAAGGCGAAACCATCATCGTTGGCCCCTACCGTTTGCTGAAAAACCTGAAGGATGGCCAAGCCGTAGTGGCCGAAAAAGACACTGCTGAAGAAAAATGATGGATGGCTGCATCATTAATTTGAGCAACGTATCGCGCTTTTATCAGATGGGCGACGAAATCATCAAAGCGCTTGACGGCGTTGATCTGAAAATTGCCAAAAATGAATATGTGGCTGTTATCGGCGCGTCGGGTTCTGGCAAATCGACGATGATGAATATCCTTGGTTGTTTGGATCGTCCTACTAAGGGCAATTATACCCTGAATGGCACGGCGGTTAGCACACTTGCTGACAGTGAACTTTCGCATGTGCGCAACAAGGAGATTGGCTTCATCTTTCAAAGTTTCAATTTGCTCGGGCGTTCCTCGGCGCTTGCCAATGTGATCCAGCCGCTTATTTACCGCGGCACAAGCCGCAAGGACCGTAAAATAATGGCAATGGAGGCTTTGGACAGGGTAGGCCTGAAGGGCCGGGAGCATCATTTGCCTAACCAGCTGTCAGGTGGGCAGCGCCAGCGGGTCGCGATTGCGCGCGCATTGGTGACAAGCCCGGCAATTCTTTTGGCGGATGAACCGACAGGTAATCTGGATTCCAGTACCACCACAGAAATATTGGCACTGTTTGATGAACTGATCAAAAATGGCCAAACCATCATTGTGGTAACCCACGAGCCGGATATCGCAAAACGCTGCAAGCGGGCGATCACCATATCTGATGGTAAAATTATCAAAGACAAGTTGAACTGATCAATGCATGTAAGCCGCCATATTGAAAGCCTGATACTGGCGATTTTAGCGCTCAAAGCTAATTTGCTGCGCAGTATTCTGACGACCCTTGGCATCATTGTTGGTGTGGCGTCCGTTATTGCCGTGGTGAGTATCATGCAGGGTTTCAGCAACAGCCTGACCCAACAGTTTGAAAACATGGGCAGCAATACCCTAATTCTCAGGCCCTATGCCTCTTTCAAGAATCAAATGGCTGGAAAACGCCCCAAGTTAACCATCGGAGACTTTGAAGCGATTGGCCGCAGTATTAGCGGAATTGACCTTATTGTCCCGCTCATTGTCCAATATGGTGCACGACTGGTTTATAAAGGTGAGCAGGTCAATCTGCAATTCACACTGGGCACGATTGCTGGCTACGACGATATGAATAACTTCTATCCTGCAAATGGACGTTTTATCATCCCCAGCGACGATACCTACAAGCGCAAAGTTGTAGTCTTGGGCGCTGATGTTCGTAATGATTTGGAAATGCCCGATGCGCCGTCGGGTGAATATGTACAAATTCAGGGCCAGTGGTACAAAGTGGTCGGCGAGATGGAAAAACAAGATAGTCCGCTCGGCTTCAGTCAAGATAATATGGTTATTTTCCCCTTCCAGACGGCAGCAAACCTTTTAAGAGAGCGTGCTCCAGAAGCTATGCAGATGATGATAAAAGCGGAACGTCTGGAAGACCTGCCGCGCATTACCGAGCAAATAGAACGGTTGCTGCGCATTCGCCACAAAATTCCCAAGGAGGGTAAAGATGATTTCAGGGTCCAGACCTCCGACCAAATAAAAGAGCAATTTGAAGGCGTGCTGGATACTATGACCTTTGTTGTCGCCGCCATAGTTGGTGTTTCATTGGTGGTAGGCGGCATTGGCATCATGAATATCATGCTGGTAAGCGTAACTGAGCGCACGCGCGAAATTGGCATTTGCAAAGCGCTGGGAGCTACCCGCACAGATATCCTGATCCAGTTTTTGGCTGAGGCTGTAATCTTGTGCTTGCTGGGTGGCTTTATAGGCATTGCCATTGGCTTTGGCCTTGGGGCGATGGTGGGCGCGTTAGTGCCAAGCATCCCTGACATTGTTGTGCCGTTGTGGGCGATCATGCTCAGCCTTGGTTTTTCCAGCCTTATCGGTATTCTATTTGGTATCGTGCCTGCGTCCAAAGCCGCCAATCTGGACCCCATTGACGCTTTACACTATGAATAAGGGCGGGCATTACGAATAGGCCTATGGGCGCCGATCGCTTTTATTCGGTCGATTAGCCTCGTAGCGGAAGTCTGCTATTCCCCCCATTGGTGCCGGATGCTATGCATGTTTTGCTTCGCGCTTTTCATAGGCTCCGAGGCCAAGAACATGGGGTGTGGTTATGAGTATCAATACAGTGAAATTAACCGAATATAGCCACGGTGCTGGCTGTGGCTGCAAGATTGCGCCGAATGTACTGGATAAAATCCTCAAATCGTCGCTCTCTATCGCGCCAGACCCTAATTTATTGGTGGGCAACGCCAGTCGCGACGATGCAGCAGCCTATGATATTGGCGGCGGGCAAGTGGTGCTGAGCACCACTGATTTTTTCATGCCTATTGCTGATGATCCCTTTGATTTTGGCCGCATAGCCGCCACCAATGCTATCAGCGATATTTATGCCATGGGCGGCAAGCCCATTATGGCAATCGCGGTGCTGGGTTGGCCGACCGCTAAACTGCCGCCTGAGGTGGCAGGCCAAGTGGTGGACGGCGGGCGCAGGGCATGCGCTGATGCCGGCATTCCGCTTGCCGGAGGGCACAGTATTGATGCACCCGAACCCATTTTTGGACTGGCGGTAACCGGCTTGGTGGCGAAGGAAAATCTAAAGTGCAATAATACCGCCCGCGCGGGTGATCTGTTGTATCTTACCAAACCACTGGGTGTTGGTATATTAACCACCGCGCAGAAGCAGAAAAAGCTCCGGGATGAACACGCCTTTCTCGCCCGTGATACCATGTGTATCCTGAATACTATCGGCACTTCTATCGCCCCGCTTGCGTGTGTCTCCGCCGTCACTGATGTTACCGGCTTTGGCCTTATGGGCCATCTGGCTGAAATGTGTGAAGGCAGCAATTTAAATGCGATTATCGATGCGGAGGCTGTGCCCACACTGCCCGCTGTGCAGGAATATCTGGCAGAAGGCTGCGTGCCGGGTGGCACGCTTAGAAACTTCGATAGTTACGGCCATAAAATTGGGGCTTTGAGCGAAAACCAAAAACACCTGTTCTGTGATCCACAAACCAGCGGAGGGCTGCTGATTGCGGCAGCTGAAGCAGGGCGTAGCGAGCTATTCGCATGTTTCGGGGCAGCGGGGCTTGATCTTGAACCCATCGGCCGACTTGCACCGCGCAAACCCGGCCCCTTCATTGAAGTGTGCTAAGCCATTATGCCCGCTGATATACCCCAACGCCCCGATACTGACGATTACAAACAAATATTCCTGAGCGATGCGCCGCTTATCGATGTGCGCGCACCCGTTGAATTCGCAAAAGGGGCGTTCCCTACGGCGGTGAATTTACCCCTGATGAATGATGACGAGCGCCAATCCGTTGGTATTAGCTACAAGCAAGAAGGCCAAGACGCGGCGATTAAAAATGGCCATGCGTTGGTGCAAGGCGAAGTGAAAGCGTCGCGGGTGGCGGCCTGGGCAGATTTCGCGGCCAACAATCCGCAAGGTTATCTTTACTGTATGCGCGGCGGGTTGCGGTCTCAGATTAGCCGACAATGGATGAAAGAGGCCAACGCTGATTACCCACTTATAAAAGGTGGTTATAAGGCGCTGCGTCGCTATTTGATTGAAACCACCGAGCAGTTGGTTGAGGCGGGCGATTTTACCGTTGTCGCCGGGCGTACAGGTGTTGGTAAAACGGTGCTGCTACAGGGTATCAAAAAAGCACTGGATTTGGAAGCCCTTGCCAACCACCGTGGCTCTAGTTTCGGGCGCAGGCTTGGTGATCAGCCAAGCCAGATTAATTTCGAAAACCTGCTGGCGGTGCAATTACTGAAGATAAGCAACTGGCACTCGGGGCCTGTTTTCATTGAAGATGAAAGCCGCCGAATTGGTTGTTTGGAGGTGCCTCAGATACTGGTGGAAAAGATGGCATCTTCACCAGCTGTGATGATCGAAGAGCCGATGGATAGCCGCATTGATGCTATCAAACAGGACTATGTAACCGACATGCTGATTTCTTACCAGAGTGCATACGGCGAAACTGCATTTGCCGAATTTAGCGATTTCTTGCTTGGCGCTTTGCACCGGGTTAGAAAACGGCTGGGCGGGGATCGCTATAGTCTAATTGATGCGCAGATGCGGGCCGCTTTGGAAGCCCAGGAAAAAACGGGTAGCGACGACCTGCACCGGGAATGGATTGCGGCGCTGCTCACTGGATATTATGATCCCATGTATGATTATCAGCTTGCAAATCACAGCCGTGAAATTATTTTCTCCGGTTCGCGGGCTGAGGTTTTGGCTTGGCAGCATGATCAACATTGAGCGTGCATATTTCCGCCTGACCCTAATTGCTTTGACGTTTTCGAATAAACAACAGAATTGATGCCCACGTGCCCGGAGAGATAATGCAAAAGCCAGCCGCTGCCCTATTGAAAGATGTTTTTGGCTTCCCCGGATTTCGGGACCAGCAGGCCGAGATCATTGAGCACATCGTTGCGGGCGAGAATATATTGGCTGTCATGCCAACGGGCGCGGGTAAATCGCTGTGCTTTCAAATCCCAGCCCTGATGATGCCCGGCCTTGCTATTGTTGTTTCGCCGCTGATCTCGTTAATGCAAAACCAGGTGGCAGCGCTGAGGATATTGGGTATCGAGGCGGCCAGCCTCAATTCCAGCAATTCGCCCGAAGATACTGATCTTATTTGGCAAAATATCCACAGTGGCACTTTGAAGCTTTTGTATGTCTCGCCCGAGCGCCTGATGGCCCCCGGTATGCTGGATGCAATTGCTGGTTTGAAAATTAATTTATTTGCCATCGACGAAGCCCACTGCATTTCCCAGTGGGGCGCGGCGTTTCGCCCAGAATATGAAGCGCTGAGTATGCTTCATACCCGCTTTCCTAAAGTGCCTATCATTGCCTTAACGGCGACCGCCGACGAAGCCACCCGCAATCAGATTTGCCAAAAGATATTTTCCGACAATGTGAAAACTTACCTGACTGGCTTTGACCGCCCTAATATCAGCCTGAAAGTGGAGATTAAAAACGGTTGGAAACAGCAATTGCTGCGTTTTCTAAAGGCGCGTCAGAAAGAAGGCTCGACTGTAATCGAGAACGGTATTGTTTACTGCCTATCGCGCAAAAAAACCGAAGAAGCGGCTGCGCTGCTGGTAGAGAATGGTTTTCATGCATTGCCTTATCATGCGGGTATGTCAAACCAGAAACGCGAAGAAAACCTTAATCGGTTTATGGCCGAATCTGATCTGATTATGGTCGCGACCATTGCCTTTGGCATGGGCATCGATAAAGCCGATATCCGGTTTGTTTTTCATACAGATTTGCCAGCTTCGCCCGAAGCTTATTATCAGGAAATTGGCAGGGCAGGGCGTGACGGGCTGCCAGCGGCGGCTCATATGCTGTATGGTATGGATGATATCCGTATGCGGCGTATGTTTATCGACAATGAAAATGCTGATGAGCCCCATAAAAGGCGCGGGCACCAGCGATTGAACGCCTTACTGGCCTTTTGTGAAGCGCCCGAATGTCGCCGAGCATCATTGTTGCGCTATTTTGGCGATGCCATAGATAAAGCAAAGTGTGGTAACTGCGACCTGTGTGATGACCCCGTTGAAACGAAGGAAGGAACCGAGGCCGGGCGCAAGTTCCTGTCGGCAGTGTACCGAACGGGCCAAAGTTTTGGCGTGGCCCATATTGTGGATATTCTGTTGGGGAAAAGCACCGAGCGCAGTGAGCGGCTAGGTCACAACGACCTGCCAACCTACGGTGTTGGTAAGGATATCAGCAGTGGTGATTGGAAATCTATTGCCCGGCAGTTGATGGCACGCGGGTTTATCACCGCCGATATGGAATATGGCTCGCTCAAAATTACCGATGACGGCGTTTTGTTGCTTAAGGGTGAAGAAAGCTTTCGCTACCGTCCCGATGTAAAATTAAAGGAAGCGGGCAAAAGTCGTGCACGGCGCGGCAGAGCTGTAAGTTCAGACTTACCCGAAACGGCGCAGGCGCTTTTTTCGGCGCTCAAGGCTTACCGAAAAGAACTGGCCTTTGAGCGCTCGGTTCCTGCTTATGTTATTTTTTCTGATAAAAGTCTGCATGATATGGCATTGCACAGGCCCACGACGCTGGATCAGTTCGGTGAAATGTACGGTGTGGGTGCAGGTAAAAAACAAACCTTTGGCCCAAGCTTTGTCGCCTTCATCCAGGAAAACAGTTAAGATATTCTGCGGCAAAGGCACGGGACCACGGTGGTTTTCAGGCCCCTAATATACGCAGGGAACAAGTCAAACCACATTGTTTGGGCATGACCCTGTCTAATGCACGCATTGCAAGCGCGGATAACATTGCCTTTTGGGGCATTAGTATGCGCTTTCTAATTTCTCCAACTAAGATGCTTCTCAAGGTTAAACAAGATTACATCTGATGCCGCATTGAATGGGTCTTATTGACCAGAGCAACCAAGCGTCAGCAAGAAATATTTTGATGAACATTGAAAAGGATATAATCATGGCACTATTGGAAAACATCCAGAATTCATCGGTTACTCGTGCATACCGTCAAGGTTGGCTTGCATGGCTCGGCGCTCATAAAGCCGCGTTCGAACTTGCTCAGGACGGCGTTGGCAAATTGATAAACAGCCGTGAACAACTGGTTGAAGAGCTTGTTGAAAAAGGCGAAGCCGTAGAAGTGAAAGCGCAAGAACTGGCACAGGGCAATATCGAAAAAGTCCGTAGCTTTGTTGAGCCACGTTTCACGGACATTAGCGAAAAAGTAAGCGCCGCTAGCAACAAAGTTTTTAAGCGCGCAACTGCTGAAATGACCGAAGAAAGCAGCAGTGTTGCTGATCTTTCCAACGAAATCGCGAAGCTTGCCAAAACAGTTTCTGCGCTGAGCCGCAAAGTAAATGCTGCTGCCAAGCCTGTCGCCAAAAAAGCAGCGCCGAAAGCCACGGCTGCTAAAAAGACTGTTGCTAAAATTGCGGCACCTAAAACTGCGGCTGCTGAAAGTGATGCCGACGTTAAATCAGCTGCATAAGCTGATTTCCTAAACAATTGTTCTGAACTACAGAACAAAAATAGTTAGCTGGCTGCTCTGCGCACCTTATCCCCCCTGGTGCCTCCCCCCAAATAAGTCAGGGTGGCCAGCTAATTTCCCTTTGCAGTTTCGCCTGTATCTTTATAGTCAATGATTGCAGCATACGCAGCAGGGTTTTAAGGCTTAGATTAAGCTGGCCATCTTTCCAGCGCTTATGGGCGCATCAATCATCAGGGGAGCTACCATGGTAGATACGATCAAAAACCTCGGCAAAAAGGCAGCGGATGCGACCACTGCATTTAATCCTATTGTTGGTGTGCAACGTTCTGAACTGGTAAAGTCTCTTGGTGTGGTTATCAAACAAGCGGCCTTGAATCCTATCAATTTTGGTCAGCACTTTTTCAACTACAGCAAGGATGTTCTGGATATTGTCAAAGGCAGTTCTGAATATGCTCCGCACGCCAAAGACCGGCGCTTTCAAGACCCTGCCTGGATTTATAACCCCTTTTACCGCCGCGGCATGCAGGCGTGGATGGCGATGAAAGCCAACTTGCAAAATTGGCTGAGTGAGGCTGATATTGAAGAACTGGACCGTGCCCGGGCGCATTTTATTCTTGATGTTGTCGTTGATACTCTTGCGCCGACCAATTCGCTGATTGGGAATCCGGCTGCGATGAAACGCTTTTATGAAACGGGCGGGCTTTCGGTCATACAGGGTTTGAAGAACGCCTATGACGATATGATTAATGGTATTGGTATTCCGTCTCAAGTCGACTCGAGGCCCTTTAAGGTAGGTGAAAACCTTGCGGCCACTCCCGGCCAGGTGATTTTCCGCAATGAAGTACTGGAAGTGATCCAATATACGCCGACCACCGAAGAAGTATACGCGATACCCTTGTTGGTAATACCGCCCCAGATTAACAAATTTTATGCGTCAGACCTGACCCCGGACAAAAGCCTGTTCCGGTTTATGTTGT
>Ga0316202_10003003_pt1 | contig 10522 bp, 9 predicted proteins | sample 3monrhotite_MG_FD_204934 | JGI IMG/M metagenome (GOLD analysis project Ga0316202, IMG submission 204934) | Microbial mat bacterial communities from mineral coupon in-situ incubated in ocean water Damariscotta River, Maine, United States -... | ecosystem: Environmental > Aquatic > Marine >...
GAACCGGTACTGTAACAATTTCAGCTGATGCAAACTTCTCTGTTACTGGTAATAGAGTTAATTTAAGTATAGGTAATGCAACCGCTAAAGCAAATGCAACGGCTATTGTAACAGGGAACAGATACAACCTAAGTTCTGGAACCGTGACAATCGTTGCAAAAGCAAGTATAATACCAACCGGTACACAATTAAATGTAGGCACAAATCAACCAAATATTAGATTGTGGAACCCAATTGATCCAAGCGTTGGACAAGTTTGGACAAGGATTTCAACACCGTAAGGATAAATTATGTTTTTTGGATCTACATCATTTTCACAGTCAGCATTTGCAGATGTTGGAACTAATATAACAAACTCTGTTGTTATACCTGCAGGAAGTCAACTTAATGTATCTATAGGTAATATAGGTCCTATCCCTGATGTATTAATTGTACCAACAGGAGTGCAATTAAATGTTGCAACTAGTACCCCTTCTGTGATATCATGGAACCCAATACCTCCAGGGGTAACACAAGTTTGGGTACCAATAGACCCAGACGCATAGGAGAATTATGGCATCAAGTACATCAAGTGATTTAAAACTAGAACTCATTGCTTCCGGTGAAAAGGCTGGAACATGGGGAAATATTACTAATACAAACTTACAAATATTAGAACAAGCAGCTTCCGGTTATTTATCTTTAGACGTTGCATCAGCTAACGTTGCTTTAGCTTTAGATAACTTTGCAACATCAAACGGTAAAAATTTATATTATAAATTAACTGGTACATTAACTGGAAACAGACAAGTGACTATGCCAGACTCTGCTGAAAGAGTTTTTATAGTAGAAGATGCAACTGCAAGATCTTCATCGAATTATACATTAACCGTTAAAACAGTTTCAGGCACAGGTGTTGTAATGCCGGTTGCTTCTAAAATGATTTTATATTCTGACGGCACAAACATTAATTCAGGATCATTGACTAAAGGATATTATACAATACCAGGTGGTTACACTGCAGTCAGTGGGGACCAGTTATTAGTAGATACTTCTGGAGGAGGTTTAGGAGTTCCAGTAACCGTTACACTTCCAGCAACACCATCAGTGGGTGATGAAGTAACCATTATTGATAGTGGTAATGCTTTTGGGTCAAACAATTTAACTGTTGGTAGAAATGGTTCTAATATATTAGGTTTAGCTGCTAACTTAACAGTATCAACAAATGGCGCAGCATTCACATTAATATATGTCAATGCAACAAGAGGCTGGGCATATAAAGATAACATATAGGAGCTAATAGATGGCTCTAATTGATTTTAAAGTCTTACCGGGAATAGACAAACAAGATACCACATCAGGTGCAGAAAACAGATGGGTTGATTGTGATAACACAAGATTTAGATATGGACTACCTGAAAAAGTCGGTGGTTGGTCATCTTTGGTAACAAGTAGTATCTGTGGAGTTGCACGAAGACAATTTGCATTTGTAGATTTAGATGGAAATAGATACGTTGCAATTGGAACAGATAAATTTTTACTTATATACTTTGAAGGTCAATTGTATGATGTTACACCTTTAAAGTCGACTATATCATCAGCAACGATTGCAACTACAAATAATTCTGCAATCTGTACTTTAACAACTTCTTCTGCACATGGTTTATCACCAGGAGATATTATATTATTAGACAATGTAACTTTACCGGGTGGAACTGGATATAGTGCATCAGACTTTGAAGATAAATTATTTCAAGTAACAGCTACACCAACAAATACTACTTTTACAATTACACAAAGTTCAAATGCAACTGCAACCGTTGCAACGGGTGGAAGCATAGACATTAAACCTTATGAAACAGTTGGTCCTTCCGCACAATCTTATGGTTATGGTTGGGGTGTATCAGAATGGAACGGAACAGTTTCCGGTGCATTAACAAATGATTTAGATGGTGCATTAGCAGATGATGCAAACGGTAATAATGGATCTTCAACTAATATTACTTTAACATCTACAACAGGTTTTCCTGCATCTGGTAGAATACAAGTTGGAACAGAATTAATTACTTACACAGGTATTTCTGTAAATGATTTAACAGGAATTACTAGAGCAGCAGATGGTTCTATAAGAGCTGCGCACGCTGATGCTGCAGTGGTTACTAATGCTGCAGACTTTGTGGACTGGGGAGAAGCTTCTTCAGCCTCAGAAGTATCTCTTGAGCCGGGTTTATGGTCACTTAGTAATTTTGGTCAAGTATTGGTTGCAACGATTGCAAATGGAAAAACTTTTACTTGGAATGCAGGTGCAACAAATCCTTTAACAGTAAGAGCTTCTACTACCACAGCTGGTTTTTCTACATCTAATAATCCAACAGCAACTAGGGTATCACTAGTATCCCCTACAACACGTCACTTAATTCATCTTGGAACTGAAACAACTATTGGAAGCCCTTCAACACAAGATAATATGTTTATTAGATTCTCGGACCAAGAAGATATAAATGATTACACACCAACAGCAATCAATAGTGCTGGTACACAAAGACTGCAAGATGGAACAAAAATTATAGGTGCATTAAAGGCAAAAGAATCTATTCTAGTTTGGACCGATAATGCATTATATACTATGAAATTTATTGGTTCTCCATTTACATTTGGATTTGAACAAGTTGGTACTAACTGTGGATTAATTGGTAAAAATGCTGCTGTTGAAATTGATGGGGTTGCATTTTGGATGAGCCCCAATGGTTTCTTTATGTTTGATGGTACAGTTAAATCACTACCTTGTTCTGTTGAAGATTATGTTTATGATCAAGCAGATACTACAAAAGGTCAACAAGTTTATGCTGGTTTAAATAATCAATTTACAGAAGTTGTTTGGTATTACCCATCAACAGGTTCTGAATATAATGATCAATATGTAGTATTTAATTATGGAGAAACTATGAAAGGTGGTGTTTGGTATATTGGAACAGAAGCTAGAACTACTTGGATTGATTCAACTGTATATCCAAAACCTTTTGCAACTAAATACAATGGTAATAATTCAGGAACCTTTCCGGTTATTATTGGTGAAGATGGCTTAGGTCAAACTATACTATTTGAACACGAAGTAGGAACTGATCAAGTAAATCCCGATGGTAGTACGACAGCTGTTACTTCATTTATAAAATCATTTGATTTTGATTTACAAGCAAGACAACAAAATGCACAAGGTAAATCAAGTGGACCAACAATTTCTGGTGAAGTATTTTTAGCTATGAGAAGATTCGTACCAGACTTTAAAGATCTACAAGGTAATGCAAAAGTAACTCTTGCTGTTAAACGTTATCCTCAACAATCAGATACAGTTACATCTTTAAGTCCCTTTACAATTACAGCTAGCACTGATAAAAAGGACACTAGGGCCAGAGGAAGATTTGTTAACATTAAGATAGAAAACACTGATGTTAGTGAGTCTTGGCGTTTTGGAACTTTAAGAATAGATATACAACCAGATGGACGTAGATAATGGCTAAAGTAGTAGTAAGATTACCAGAACCAAAAGAAGAATACGATTTTTCTAACCAAAAACAAATTAATAGAGCTATTGCTTTAGTAGTAGAACAATTAAACTCTACATTTTTAAATGATTTAAAACAAGAAACAGAAAGATTTACTTGGTTTAAATCAGGAAATTAATATGGCAAATATATATAAAAACGCACAATTTAATTTAACCACAACTAATGTGACAGATATCTACACTGTGCCTTCTAACTCTAGAGCTATAATACAGAATATACACACAGCCAATGTTGGTGGTGGAAACACAGAAATAAAAGCTTTTTTATATGATAATTCAGCAACAACTGCTTTTCAATTTGCTGAACATACTGTAAACTCAGGAGATTCTAAGTCTATCTCTGATGGCTCAATTGTGTTAGAAGAGAATGATAAATTACAACTGCAAGCTGCTTCAGGAAATATATTCGAAGGCACTTGTGCAATATTAGAAATAAACAGGGATTAAATTATGGCATTTAAAGAAGAAGGCGAAGTAAACTACACAATAATAAATGGTAAGAAAGTACCAGTTGTTAAATGTGAAACAGAAGTAGTATTGAGAAATACACAAACTAATTACGAATACAATTCAGATAAAGAAGCAGAAGATGATATTGCTAATCCTGAAACAGCTACTCAACAAGAACATGTAACAAGATCATTAAAAATTAAGGTAGCAGCAATGCCACCATTAGGAGCAGCGTCAGAGTAATGGCAATAACAAACGCACAACAATACCAACAACTTGTAAACAAACCAGCGAATGGTAAACGTCCAGGGTATAGAGGACCAGGTGGTTATCAAGGTGGAGCGTCTTCAAGAAGTGGACCTCCTGGAGGAGGTGCGACTGCAGGCGGAAGCGGACGAGACTTTAGCGGTGGACGAGATACTGGACCAAGTCAAGGACCAGCAGGAGGAGCATCCGCTGGTGGAAATTATGGTGGTAATGTAAATGTTAAACAAGAATATGGTGGAAAAGCATATGAAGATCAAAGTTATGCTACACAAGAATCTATAGATAATGCTAAAAAAAGAGAAGAGGTTAGAAAATTTCAAGAGTCATTAGAAAACGATAGAAAAAGAAGAGCAAGAAATAAAAGAAGATTGGAAGAAGCTGCACTAAATAAAAAAAATTTATTTAATAAACTAGGATATATTCAAAGAACTAAAGATGAAAATTTAGAAGATTTAGGTGCTATTGATAGTCAAGGTTTAACAATAGGTGGAGTAGAAGTTCCAAGTTTTATTTCAGGAATTGGAAGTGCTTTTACAATAGATCCATCAACAAAATATTTTGATGAAGACTCAATAAGAGAAATAGGTTCTCAAACTCAATATACAAAAAGTATAGATCCTGTTACTGGTAAAGTAACCTTTGGAACAACAGCTAAACAAGCAGATACATTAGCAGATTTAAAAGAAGATATTCAATTCGAAGATAGAGTTTTAAGTCCTGATCCAGATGATGCGGTTTCACAATCAGAATTTACAGATTATATGAATAGAAATAAAGTAGAATTACCAGACAATGATAGAGCTAATGAACAACAAGACCCATGTTTAGGACCCAACCCACCTGCTTATTGTAATGTAGGTAATGATGATGAAGAAGATGCAACATCTAAAAGAAACTTAGGTGGCCTTGCTCCAAGATTCGCGGGCTCTATATTTGATTTCACAGGTCTTGCAGATGGTGGACGTGCAGGATATATGGACGGTGGTATGATGGAAGATACTCCTGAAGGAGGAATCATGGACCTTGAATCAGGAAGACAAATGTATTTCTTAGGTAAGTTAGTTAAAAAAGCAACAAGAGCAGTTAAGAAAGTTGCTAAGTCTCCATTTGGTAAAGCTGCATTAGGTGCAGCGTTATTTAAATTTGGTGGCGGTTTTGGTGGTGGAAAAGGTTTATCTTCATTTTTTGGTAAAGGAAGTTTTAACCCATTTTTAAGAAAAGTTGCTGGTGACACAGCATTTAGTGGATTAGGAGATATAGCAAGTAAATTTGGTATGATAGATTCAAAAGGTGCAATGACTTTAGGTGGTAAACTAGGTTTAGGCTTTGGTATTCCAATCGCTCTAGATGCATTGGGTGTAGGTAAAAAAGATGACGATAAAATGGATATAGATGAGTACTACAGAACTCAAGGTATAGATGTTGATTATATAAGAAGACATCCTTTTAGTTTTTCACCTGCTTCACAAATGGGTAGTTTATATAATTTTGCTGATGGTGGTAGAACAGGCTATCAAGAAGGTGGAGACGCTGAACCAGTAGCTAAGAAAACTATGCCATTATTAGATATGGATGGTATGGAAAAAGATTACAGAGAAGACGGTGGATTTGTGCCTATCGGTCGAATGGAAAGAGCAGACGATGTACCTGCAAGATTATCTAAAAATGAATTTGTATTTACAGCTGATGCTGTTAGAAATGCAGGTGAAGGAGATATAGACAAAGGCGCAGAAGTCATGTATAACATGATGAAAAACCTCGAATCCGGAGGTGAAGTATCTGAAGAATCGCAAGGATTAGATGGCGCTAGAGAAATGTTTCAAACATCACAACGATTAGAGGAAGTATTATAATGGCCGAAGAAGTTACAATATCACGACCCGCACCCTTTGTAGAAGATATAGGAAAAGATTTAGCCAAACAGGCTGTAGCAATGACAGGTGTTCCTGTTGTAACAGGTGGCATTGGAAGTTTATCACAACAAACAGGTGAAACTGCAGAAGGTTTTAAAGCAAGACAAGATGCTGCAAGAGCATTTACAACAAGACAACAAAATTTAGCAGGACTTGCACCACAAATTGCAGGTCAAGATGCATTACAACAACAAGCACAAACCTTAGCTACACAAGGTGTAGGATCATACCAACCTTTTTTAAAACAAGCACAAGCTTCAACTGGTCCTCAAGCTTTTCAACAATACATGTCACCATACCAATCACAAGTTATGGATGCAGCACTTGCAGAGTTTGATAGAAATGCTGCAATGCAACAACAAGGTTTAAGAGATCAAGCAGTAGCATCAGGTGCATTTGGTGGTGGACGTGAAGGTGTTGTACAATCAGAATATATGAGAGGTTCTGATATGAACAGAGCACAACTACAAGCAGGATTATTACAACAAGGTTTTGGTCAAGCACAACAAGCAGCACAACAAAATTTTGCTAATCAAATGGGATTAGCTTCAGCGTTACCTGGTTTACAATCAGGAGATATTTCAACGTTAGGTTCATTGGGCGCATTGAATCAAGCGCAAGCACAAGCAGGGCTTGATGCACAAAGAGAGGCTACAAGAATGGCTGCGTATCAACCACAAGAACAATTACAAAATTACGGTAACCTTGTTACAGGTATCATGGGTGGAATGGCAGGATCAGGAACACAGACATCACAAGTGCCAGACCCAGGATTCTTACAAACTGCATTAGGTGCAGCGGCTACTGGAGCAGGGATATACGGCGCATTGAAGAGACCTTAATATGAATAGAACATTAAAAAGACCGATGTTTAGAATAGGTGGTTCTGTAAACTCTGGTATTACATCAGGGTTAGATCAACCAAGAAAACAATATAGTCAAGGAACAGATCCGTACGATAGAGCTTTAACTACAACTGAAAGAGCTATGAAAGATCTTGAAAGATTTAAAGGAGAGAATACAAGATCAGATAGATTACTACCAGGTAATGTACCAAACTTTCTTACATCCTTTGGTTTAAATTTAATGTCACAAACACCTAGAGGTAAAGGTTTTAGTGGTTTATTATCTACAGCTGCAACCGCAGCCAAAGAACCTTTTCAAACATTTCAAGCAGCACAGTTAGCTAAAAAAGATGATGAAATGAAAAGAGCTGAAGATTTATTCTCTGGTGCATTAGCATCTGAATATGATCTTGAAGAACAAAGAATTAAAAATCAAAAACCTGGAGATGATAGTAGATTATCTCCTGAAGTTGAAAGAGATATTATTACAAACGCTCAACAAACTATTTTTGATCAAAGAGCTATTATAAATGATCCAGAATCAACACCAGATGAAATTGCAGCTGCAAAAAACAGAATTACAATTAATCAAAACGTACTTGTAAAAGAGTTAGGTGTACCACCTGAATATGCAGCAATACTTGGTGATCCTGATTTATTTGGTGATGCAATGGCTGATTATGTACAGACAGAAAACAAAAGAAGAATTGATGAGTATGTAGCAAATAACCCTGGTGCTACTCCTAAACAAATACAAGACAACGTACCACAAATGCAAGAAGGTACAGCACAAGCAAGAGACTTTACAATAGATAAATTAAAACAAAAATACTACTACAACGATGGTGGTAGAGTAGGTTTAGCTTTTGGTGGAGATCCAATGATGCCAGAAGTTGCTGAAGCTCCTCAAGAACAAGTTCAAGATTTATCTTACACAGAACTTAGATCAAGACTGCCACAAGAAATATCAAACGACATTGTACAATTATTAGCTAACAGTAAACAAGCACTAATGGACTTTGCAAATATTCAAACTGGTGAAGACATCGCAGCATTTAATCAACAATACGACGTAAATCTGACATTACCACAAGGAGCTTAACATGGAGCCCTTTAAACCTAAAGATAATAGAATTGTTATCGAAAAGGATACCATAGCAGATACTTTACGATCAACAATTACAAAAAAAGACAGACCTGTAAAATTCACATGGAAAGGTGCAGCTAATTTTGCGAACAGTGTGTTTAACACAAACCCTTTTGACCCTAAAAAATTAGAGAGAATAAAAGAACTTACAACTACCAACAACGTTAAAGAAAAAGACTACATAGATTTTTTTGAAGATATGGAAAAAGCTGTTTTGGGTGGTGTACAAAACATTGGTTATTCTTTTGGTGATCTAATTACTACAGGAACTGATGCAGCATTAAATACAAATTTAACAGAAAGATTAGATAAAGCGTATCAAGAAAATAAAATTCAAGACCCAGAAACATTACTTGGAACAGTTAATAAAGTTCTAATTGAATATGGTATACCGGGTGGTGCTGTATTTAAAGTAATGAATAGAGCTAAGAAAATTCTTAAAGGTAAAAAAGCTAAAGATGCAAACGCAGCGGCTAAAGCAACAGGGACCACGGCCAAAGGATCAGACATTGCAAAACGTGTTGGTTATATGGCAACTGCTTTTGGTGCAACAGATTTTATAACATCAGGTGCAAGACAAATAAATGAAGAAGGACCTTTGGTTTTAGAAAAAGAAAGTGAAGATGGTTTAGAAGGAAGAGATTTAGCGCTTGCAAGGTTTAGAAACAAATTAAGGTTTGGTGCTGAAGGAACTATTATAGGTGCAGGTTTTCCTATACTAGGTAGACCTCTTGCAAAGATCGCAACTGTTGGTGCTAAGTATGGTATCATGAAACCAGCAGGTTATGCATTAACAGGTGTAGATACTTTAGTTGTAAGACCAGTAACTTATCTTGCAGCAAATATACCTGGATCTGCAACAGCAGGTAAAGCAATTAGAAATGCAAGTAGTTATGTTGTTGATAAAGCATTGGCACCTTTGAAAGTAGGGACAGGTGCAAAACAATTACCCTCATTTGATAAATGGAGAATGTTTTCTACAAAGAGTAGTGATCCATTAGAATCAAGATTAAAAAAGTTAGATAACTTTTTATCTGCATTTAGATCATTAGGTAAAGGTACGGGTTTAAAATATCAACTTACATCAGAAGCAAACAGAGAAATAAAAGCAAGATCTAGAACTATAGAAAAGTATTTAGAATCTATAGAAAAAAAATCATATGATTTAGCTAAAAGTTTTGAAGGACAATACAATTCATTAACTACGTCTCCTGCAAGTAGAGACTATTATTTAGATAAAGTGTTGGCTTTCTTAAAAGGTCAAACTAAAAAAAGTGATTTACCAAAAGAACTACAAGAAACAGCAGAACTTTTAAATAAAGAATTACTTAATACTAAAAAAACATTTGCAAACTTACTGCCTGACGGTGATCTTAAAAACTTTATGTTAAATAATATAAAGTCTTATATGAGAAAGTCTTTTGCAACATTTAGTAATCCTGAGTATCAAGCAAGTGATAAATTAAAAAGCAATGCTTCTAAATGGATACTAGAAAATGTAGTTAAGAAAAACAAAGACATAAGAGAGTCTGCTCTAAAAGAATTAAAAACTAAAAACATGACAGACAATCAAGCTTTACAAGAGATGGCAGAAAGTTTAACAAATAAAATATTGGTCCACACAAAACAAGATGGTGTTGATCCATTAAGAATTCTACAAAACATATCTAAAGATACTTTAAGATCTGACAAATTAATTAGAACAGGAGAAGAGTTACCTGATGTAATTAAAAAATTATTAGGAGAAGAAAACAATTTAAAATCTTCTGTACTACAGACTACATCACATGCAATTACACAAGCTGTAAATAAACAAACTTTAGATAAGTTAGCTAAGATAGGTATTGATGAAGGCTGGTTGTTTAAAGATAAAACAATTGCAGATGCTAGAAGAATGTTTGATGTAGAAAAAGTTGGGGACTTAAAAGGATTAGGTTTATTAAAAACCGGGATGAGTAAGTTATATGCTTCTAAAGACATGGCTAAAGCATTAAAAGGAGCACCTGGTACATTTGATAACTGGATACAAAGTTCTGTATACAGAAACATATTACAATTTAAAGTAGCCACTCAGTTTGGTAAAACAGTTCTTTCACCTGTTACACAAGTAAGAAACGTTTCATCTGCTAGTATGTTTCCATTAGCCAATGGTCATATAGGAGGCAGAGCTTCTGTAACTGACTCAATTAAAATGGTTGTAGATGATATATTTGGTGCAGGAAAAGTAATTGATGAAGGTAAGTTTATAAAAAATTTAGAAAACAAAATTAGATTAGGTGTAATTGATGAAAACATTGTAGCATCAGAACTACAAGCAGTGTTAAAAGATATAAGAGCTGGAGCTAAAGTAAAAAAC
>Ga0316202_10003007_pt1 | contig 10517 bp, 17 predicted proteins | sample 3monrhotite_MG_FD_204934 | JGI IMG/M metagenome (GOLD analysis project Ga0316202, IMG submission 204934) | Microbial mat bacterial communities from mineral coupon in-situ incubated in ocean water Damariscotta River, Maine, United States -... | ecosystem: Environmental > Aquatic > Marine >...
GGGGGCGCGGGTTAAACACCCGCTAGTTATCCGGTGCTCCGCACCAGACAACAAGCGGGAGGAGCAAGCACCCAAATGAAAAATTAAAATTTTTAATTCGGGCGTCGCTCACCCGCGCCCCCGTTATAAGACATAAGGAATTAAATGATAAATAAAGATTTACAGAAATTAATGGATAAACAACTAGAAAAAAGAGGTCATGTTCTTTTTTCTAATGCTTTTCCTTTTCACGATATAACAAATAGTGAACTTTCAGAGATATTTTTATATCTTGCGAAAAAAAACATTACATCTATTATTATTTCTAGAAAAATAAAATGGAAAGTGACAAAAATTCCAAGTGAAATTGGAGAAATAAAAAGTCTTATTAAAATAATCATTAATAGTTCAAAAATCATTGAAGTTCCAAATTCAATCGGTGATTTACATAATCTTGAAACTTTGAATCTATCTCGAACAAATATAACAAAACTACCATCTACAATAAGTAAACTTATTAATTTAAAAAATCTTAATTTATCTTTTCTGAAAATTAAAACTTTACCTGATTTAAGAATGCTTAATAATCTTGAAATATTAATGATAAACGACTCAACAATTAAATCTATTCCAGATTATTTAAGCCGATTAAAAAACTTTAGACAAATAAATGTTAGGAACATAGCACTAGACTCATTTCCTATGTCTATTGTTGACTCAGGGATTAAAATTCTCACAAATGATGTTGCAAATTTGGGCTTAACAAATATTGATGGCAATTCATACAAAGTTTTTATTCAAATTAGAGATGAGATTAAAATAATAGTAAAAGAATATTTATCTTACTTTAATCAATATGTTAAAAGAGCTAAAAAAGAAATCATAAAATTTAGCCTTGATGAAACAGAAGATGGTTTAATATTAAACTTTGTAGTTGACAATGAAGGTGATTTAGAAGAAATTAAAAGTAATTTATCAGAATTTATAAGTTTTACAGAAAAGACCGACAAGGAAATTGTTCCATTTATTCATAGCGATACCTCTGATTTTGATAAAGGAATGCTTATGCTAGAACTTACACAAAGAGTAAGACATTTTCAATCTATGCTTGAAGGGGCAAAAGACAACCTTAAAGTTCTTTCTATGACATGTAATATGCCATATAATGAGCTAGACTATGTTTCAGCAAACGTAATGATTACGGGGTTTAGTAAATTAACTGAATCAACGCCAATCTCCAATATATACTTGGAACAGTCTCAATCTCAAAATCAATCTCAAAAACAAGAACAAATACAAGAACTACAAAATTACTTAGAGCCAATTGCTGGTGAACTAGACAATATTATTAGCAATATAGCTGATGAGGCTCTAAAAAATGAGGGAAATCAACTATTAAGTGAAGTCTATCCCTTAATAACCAAGCCAACAGAAGAAAAAATTGAAAATAGTGGGTTATTACCAAAATTAAAATTTTTTATGACAAAAGTAAAAGACACTACTGAACTCATAGATACAGCTAAAGATACATATAATAACTTTGCAGAAAACTATAACGGATTAGCAAAAATATTCAAATATAGTGCATTAGCATTATTGTAAATATCTTATAACAAAACAGAGTAGCCAATAAATTACCTAGCGGCAATTTATTGGCTATCTTCAACCGTTATATCCAAAAATCTACATCATCTGGAAATTTGAATATGCCTATTTATGAAAGTAAATTGGTAAATTTAAAAGAAAGGTATTGTAATGAATTTTAAAGCTGGTGATGTTGTACAATTAAAATCTGGTGGTACAATAATGACAATAGAAGAAATCGAAGACGATTCGGCAAGTTGCGTGTGGTCAGATAATGGTAAAATAGAAAGAAATAACTTCCATTTAGCTACATTAAAAATTGTGGACTAAGTGTTTAAAGAAAAATATACATCATTCTGCTAAAATGATGTATATTTTAAATATTAAGGGAACAAATGCAAACATTAACTGTAAATATCAAAAATGATGCTTTAGTAGATAAAGTTATTTGGCTGTTAGAACATTTTAAAAACGATGGATTAGAAATAACTTCAAAAGAAGATATTGAAGATTTAAAACTATTAAAAACTACAAGAAATGAAGAAACTATACCCTTTGCTAATTATTTAAAAAATGAAAATTGAACTTAGAAAAAGTGCCGTAAAAGATTTAGAACATATTTCAAATCCCTTCAAAACTAATATTCATAATAAGATTTTAGAATTAGAAAAATTTCCAAACATGCAAAATATAAAAAAACTTACAAATTTTGAGCCCGCCTACAGATTAAGAGTTGGCAATTATAGAATATTATTTGATGTACTTAATGAAACTATAACTATTGGTAGAATCTTACATAGGCAAAATAGCTATTAAAAAAAGATATAACAAATCATAGGAGCCGATAAGTTACCCAAGGGCAACTTATCGGCTCTACTCAAACGTTATGTGCAAAATTAAAATTCCAAAATATGCTAAAATTCATTTATACAAATTTTAGGACTATTAAATGCCAACTATTTTAAAAATCAAAGGTTATCGTTTCTTCTTTTTTTCAAGAGAAGAGCTAAGACAACACATTCATATACAATGCGAACATGGTGAATCAAAATTTTGGCTTGATCCTCAAATTGAATTAGCAAAAAACTATAAACTATCAAGAAAAGAACTTAATGAAGTTGAAAAAATAATTGAAGAGCATTATGAAGATTTTATCAAAGCATGGGAGGAACATTTTGGAAACTGAAGTTACTAATATATCAAATCACGGATTATGGATTTTAACTGGCGGTAAAGAACTATTTTTACCTTATGAGCAATTTCCTTGGTTTAAAGACAAAACTATAAATGATATTACTAAAATAGAGAGGTTTGGCGAAGGTCATTTATATTGGGAAAACTTAGATATTGATTTAAGTTTAGAAATGATTGAACACCCTGAAAGATTTCCACTTCTAGCACACACATAACAAATTATAGGAGCCGATAAATTACCCTAATTGAAAATTTACCGACTCAACTCAGTCGTTATGTCACAAGGAATATGAAACTTTTATGCAAAAAATAATATTACTAAGACATGGTGAAGTTGATATCAAAGATTATAAAAATATTTCAGCAAATCAATTTGAAAAATGGATTATTGAATATAATAATTCAGATATAAAATCTGAATTTTCATCAAAAGATGAAATTAAAAATTTACTGAATGAAACAGATATCTTAATTTGTAGTAATTTAAAAAGGTCAATCAAATCAATAGAAATATTTAATAAAATACCCTTTGAAACAAATAACATTTTTAATGAAGCACAGCTTCCATTTTCAAATTGGAATTTATTAAAATTAAATCCAAAAGTTTGGTTAACATTTTTTAGAATATTATGGCTACTTGGATATTCACAAAATTGTGAATCATTCAAAAAAACAAAACAAAGAGCAAAAAAAGCCACTAAAAAATTAATAGAACTATCAAACCAAAATAAAACTGTAATTTTAGTAGGTCATGGTATTATGAATAAATTAATTCAAAAAGAATTAATTTTACAAAAATGGAATGAAATTAAAAAAGCAACAAGCAACAACTGGGATTACAGTGTATTCGAGTTGAAAACATAACAAGTACAAGGAGCGCAATATGAAGCCAAAGTGCGGCTTCATATTGCTCACGACAAACGTTATATAGTAACACAAAAACTCCCTGTACAATCAATTCTCATATAATTATGGTATAATTTAGGTATGAACTTTGAATATGATAAAATAAAAAGCAGTATTAATAAGTCTAAGCATAATATTGACTTTGAAGAAGCTCAGAGGTTATGGGAAGACCCATACTCTTTTGAAATTCCATCTCCACAAAGTGAAGATGAAGATAGATTTTTAGTTTTAGGACAAATTAACTCTAAAAACTATACTGCTATTATTACATATAGGGATACTTATATTAGAATTATTTCTGTAAGACGTTCAAGAGAAAAGGAGAGTAATCTTTATGAAAGCATCAGAGCTAGATAAAAAATTTGACGATAATCAAGAAGATATATTAGAACATTTTGATACGTCAAAAATTAAAATGATAAACGAAGAACCAAAAAGAGTTAACATTGACTTTCCAGCTTGGATGGTTCAATCTTTAGACAAAGAAGCTAAGCATGTTGGAGTAAGTCGTCAAGCCGTTATAAAAATGTGGTTAGCAGAAAAACTTCAAAGCTTAAACACTACAACCGCGACTATATAACAAGTACGAGGAGACCAATAATTTACCCTAGTGGGGAAATTATTGCTCACGACAAACGTTATCCATAGAAATAAAATAGCAATCTCGGAGTAGTCTTTAATTTTTCTACAAAGTTTTTAAATGAGGCAATATGAAAAAAACAACCAAAGATGATTATCTTCAAAGTATCTATAAAGTGATCTATTATATTGAACAAAATTATAATGATGATTTAACTCTTGAAGAATTATCCAAGGTAGCAAGTTTTTCAAAATACCATTTTCATAGGATTTTCAAGTCTACTATTGGTGATAACTTGAGTGATTATATTAGGAGAGTGAATTAATCTAAAAAACTTATGGTTTAAAGTTGTCTCTGCTTTTACAAAATTCTGTTAAATAACACTCTGAATCACATTTAGGCCGTTGCGCCGTACAGATGTAGCGTCCGTATAAAACCATTCCTTGATGTAGCTGATGAAGATTGGTTTTAAATATTTTCACAAGATCCTCTTCTGTTTTTATAGCTGTCTTTGACTTTGACAACCCAAGCCTGTGAGCAACCCTAAAAACATGAGTATCTACTGCCATTAAATTAGCACCTGTATACTCAATTAAAACGACATGTGCAGTTTTCTGTCCAACTCCTGCAAGTGAAATTAGTTTTTTTTCATCTAATGGAATCTCACCTTCAAAAATCTCTTCAACTCGCTTAGCCATTTTTATTAAATTTGCACCCTTTGCATTAAAAAATGAACAACTTTTAATATACTCTTTTACATCATCTTCATCTGCAATTGCTAAAGCTTTTGTATCTGGAAAATTCTCAAAAAGTGCTGGTGTTATGATATTTACACGCTTATCTGTACATTGTGCTGAAAGCATAACAGAAACTAAAAGTTCATATAAATTTTTATAATTTAGCTCAGTAACAGCGTCACTATAGTTTTCTAATAAAAGTTCTTTAATATCAATAATCTCTTTTTTTGTTGCTTTTTTCATGTATGTAAGTCTATCATAATAGAGTTTTTTGTACAATCGAGTTCATTTACATAATATTTATTATTACCTTGTAAACTTTCTACGGGTAAAGGAACTGTATGTCCGGACACAATAAGTGGTCTAAGATTAAACGTCAAAAGGGTGCTACCGATGCTAAACGTGGCGCTATTTTTACAAAATTAATTAAAGCGATTACAGCTGCTGCTAGAGATGGCGGTGGTGATGTTGATGGTAATCCAGCTTTGCGTCTTGCTGTTGCAAAAGGTCGTGAAGCTTCCATGCCACTTGAGAACATTCAACGTGCAATTGATAAAGCTACTGGGAACCTTCCAGGGGTTGTTATTGAAAACATCACTTATGAGGGTTACGGCCCTGGTGGTGTGGCACTTTTGATTGAAACAATGACAGACAATCGAAACAGAACAGTTGCAACTATCCGCCTTGCATTAAGTAAAGGTGGTGGTTCACTTGGTGAGAGTGGCTGTGTTGGATGGATGTTTGAGAAAAAAGGCATCATAACTGTTAAGCGTAGCGAACTTGATAATGATGTTTCAGAAGTCGCCATGGAAAATAGTGCCATGGAAATTATAGATGAGTACGAAGAAGTTATTGTAATTGAAACAAAAGCATCTGAATTTAATCAAATGCTAGAGACTATAGATAAACTAAATGTTGAAATTTTAGAATCATCTATTGAAATGGTAGCTTCAAATGAAATTGAGTTAGATGAAGGTGCCACCGATAAGATTGATGCTTTAATCGAGCGTTTAGAAGAGGATGATGACATCCAAAATGTATACACAAATGTTAAATAATCAAGGAGAAAGAATGACGTTAAAAAGTTTAAAAGTATCACTGGCAATAGCCGTATTTGGTGCCACAATGGCAAGCGCTGCAGTAGTTGCAACAGTTAATGGTAAAGAGATTACTGGTGACAAAGTAGCTCCACTACTTGCTCAACTTACTCAGGGTCGTTATGAGACTCTTCCTAATGACAAAAAAGAGATCGTTACAAAACGAGCAATTGAGCAACTAGTCAACCAAAACTTAGTAGATGCAGAAGCTAAAAATAGTGGAATATATAAAAGTGAAACATTTAAAAAGCGTCTAGAGAAACTTCTTCCAAGCGTTAAAGCACAACTAGCTTCAGACATTTGGATTAAAAAGCAGTACGATAGTGTAAAAGTTACAGATAAAGAGATTACAGCTTATTATGATAGTCATAAAACTGACTATAAAGAACCTAAACGTGTTCATGCTCGTCATATCTTAGTAAAAACTGAAAAAGAAGCAAAAGATATTATCAGTGGATTAAAGTCAAAAAGTGGTAATGCTCTTAAAGAGTCTTTTATTGCTGAAGCAAAAGCTAAATCTACTGGACCTAGTGGAAAAAATGGTGGTGATTTAGGATTTTTTGCAGAGGGTCAAATGGTTCCTGCATTCAATGATGCTGCATTTAAAATGAAAAAAGGGACAATTACAAATTCTCCTGTAAAAACTAACTTTGGTTTCCATGTAATCTATTTAGAAGATAAAAAATCTGCTAAAACACTAACTTTTAAAGATGTTAAAGATGGTATCAAAAAAGGTTTACATGCTGAAAAATTCAAGAAAAAGCTTGATGACAAAATGCGCAAACTAAAAGATGAAGCTAAAATTGTTTATAAATAATTAAATATTTAATTAATTGAACACTCCAATTACTCCCCTCTTCTTTAGAGGGAGAGACTTTTATATAAAACGCGATGATTTAATTAGTGATTTTTACCCTGGAAATAAATATAGAAAACTCTACTCTCTAATAAACACAGACTCTTCAAAGTATAAAAATATAATATCTTACGGTGGCGCACAATCAAATGCAATGTTGGCAATTGCACACTTAGCAAATAAAAAAAACTGGAAATTTACTTACTACCTAAAAACTCTTCCAATATGGTTAAAAGAGAAGCCTGTAGGTAACTTTAAAATGTCACTAGAACTTAATATGAACTATGTTGAACTTCCACATGATGAATATGAAAGTAAAATATCTTCTCTTAAATCGGATTTAAATACATTAGTAATATCGCAAGGTGGCGCTGATATTATTGCTAAAAGTGGAGTGGAAAAACTAGCTTTAGAAATTATAGAGTGGAAAGAGAAAGAAAATATATCTAATCTTTACGTTGTAACACCAAGCGGGACGGGAACAACTTCACTCTACTTGGCAAACGCTTTAAAGAACAGAGCTGTAGTCTTAACTACACCAGTTGTTGCAGATGAAAAATATTTAAAAGAGCAGTGGAAAAGATTGGATAATAATATAGATTTTCTACCAAAAATTTTAAGTACAGAAAAAAAATATAATTTTGCAAAACCATATATTGAATTTTTAGAAATTTGGAAAGAGCTTAAAAGCATAGGTGTTGAATTTGATTTAATATATGCCCCAAAAATGTGGTTATCTCTTTTAGAAAATATACCAAAAAATGGTAAAATAATTTATATTCATTCAGGTGGAATTAGCGGGAATGAGACACAAATTTTAAGATATGAAAAGTTAAAAGTATAAAAGAATAAACAATTTGATAGAATCACTCATTAAGTTTCACTTTAAGGAAATATTTTGCAAGAAGAAAAACCGCTATATTTTATAATCATGACAGTTGTAATGCTTGTTCTGAGTGTTGCCTTACCACTTCTTAACTTTACATTTTGGGCATACATGGGAATCATAAGTGCTGTTACTATAGCTTTGGGTGTTGGAATGTACTTTTTTGATAAAAACACTCAAGATAGTAAAGAGAAAACTCCAAAAGTTAAAAAAGAAAAAGCATCTGTTAAAGAAGATGAAAAAGAGTCAACAAACAACAACAGTGCTGCTCATACAGGATACTTTAGCCACAACTACTAATGTAGTTGTAGACTTTGAGTTAAAGAGAGTACAAATGTGTGTACCTCTTGATTTAATTTACCAATCAATTTATCGAACTTATCTTCTTGTTTAAAAACGGCATGTTTAACTCCACTTATTTGAACTAAAAGTTCTTCAGCATCATATGAAACACCTACTTTATCAATCAAACCAACTGCTAGAGCACCATCTGATGTAAATATATGGGCATCTGCAAAAACTGTATGATTTTTAACATCTAATTTTCTTGCATTTGCTACATCTCTTACAAACATATTATAAGTTCCATCAATAACTTTTTTAAGTTCGGCTTTTTCTGCTGGATCCCACTTTCTCATAGTAGTTCCAACTTCTTTAAATTTACCAGCTTTAATTGTCTGTGTAACTACTCCAACTTTTTGCGATAGTTGTGCTAAGTTCATTCCTTGCATAATAACACCAATTGAACCAACAAGTGAACCTGGATTTGCAACAATTGCGCTACTGTTAATTGCTGCATAATAACTTCCACTTGCTAATGTCCCTGATGCGTACGTAACAACTGGCTTGCTATCATTCAACCTCTTAATAGCTCGACTTATCTCAACAGATGGCGCAACCGCACCACCTCCTGAATTTATAATAAATAGTGCGCCCTTTATTGTCTCATCTTTTCTAACTTCATCAATTTTTTCTAAAATTGCTTCAGCACTCACAATATTTCCACTTAGTCTAATCTTTGCTAAATTTGGAAGTTCCGTAGGTATTGTAGTTGGTTCAAAAATAAAATAAAGAAGCAATAAAAAAATCATCGCTTTAAAATGATTTTGAATATAACTTAAAACTCTTGCAGGAAAACCAAATATCGCTTTTATAATTTCCATTAAATTATCTCTCCATTGACAAAGACTCTACTAACTTCAAACTTTTGCAGTAAAATATGCAGATGTAAATCTTCTGGTGCTATTGTACCTGTCTTTGTGTTTAAAACAACAATGTCAGCCTCAAAACCCTCTTTAATACGACCTCTGTTTAAATCAAGAGCATCAGCAGCATTTGAAGTTACACTTTTAATTAAATCTTTTGCAAGAGTGTTTAAATCTTTTTCATTATGTACAAAAAGTGCAGTTTTTAGTTCATCAAAAAGGTCTAAAGATGTATTTGAGCTTAATCCATCAGTCGCAGATAGATAGTTAATATCATCAATATCTAAGCGCTTATTTCCAAGCAAGCGATTTGAAACAGGACAATGAACCATAGTATGCCCCGAAGCTTTAATTATTTCTCGTTCATCATCTGTAGCATAACCTCCATGAACTATCAAAGATTTTGTACCCTCAATATTTTTTAAAAACTCATTTGCTGTTGTATGAGACTTTGTTAAATTTAAAAAGTTCTTAAAAAATTCAACAAATTCACCATCTGAACTATCTAACCAATCTCTTTCAGCTTTACTCTCTAGAAAATGTGCACTAAGCTTCAAATTTTCATCTTTAATTATTTTTACAGCTTTTTTGACAAGTATGGGATGAACAGCGTATGGAGAATGAATTGCCACTGCTGGTATGAAAGTTTCAGACGTTAACTCTTTTGAGACCTCTAACCTATCTAAAAAATGTGCCCAAAGTGCATCTACAGCAGATGGGTTTGAGCCAATCACTTCATTAAAATATATTACTTTCATTTTTGATGAAGCACATGGTTCTAAATCAAAGCCCCAACTACTAATTGCGCCAACTGTTGTAGTTCCATTTAAAAGCATATTATCAAGAGTTTTTCTTATGCAACTCTCATCACACTTTTCGCTTAACTCATCGCGTTTTTCTATTACGCTATATAGCCATGGCATAAACGAACCATATTTTAAATCTGTACTGTTAGCACTAAATTCAAGATGTACATGTGAATTTATAAGTCCTGGCATTAAGACACTGCCCTCTTCTAAGATTATCTCTTGGCTTTTAGGGAACATCTTTAAAAGCTCATCTTTTTTACCTACTGCTCTAATCTTCTCATCAAAAACAACAGCAGAATCTTGTAAAACTTCATCTTCTGTGAGAATATATGAGGCATTTATGAGAAACATTTTATACCTTTATTGAAATCTAAAAATAGATTATGGAAAATATGGGTAAAATGTTACCTTAAAATTTGCAATAGGAAGAGTAATCAATGAAAATAATGGTAATACAAGGTCCAAACCTAAATATGTTAGGTGTTCGTGAACAAAATATTTACGGTCCAATGAAGTTAGAGCAGGTACATAAACAGATGCAAGATGTTGCGACTCAGAACAATTTAGAGATTGAATTTTTTCAAAGTAACCTAGAAGGTGAAATAGTAGATAAAATTCAAGAAAGCTTAGGTGATTCTCATGGAATTATTATAAATCCAGCAGCTTATACTCATACGTCAATTG
>Ga0316202_10003008_pt1 | contig 10513 bp, 11 predicted proteins | sample 3monrhotite_MG_FD_204934 | JGI IMG/M metagenome (GOLD analysis project Ga0316202, IMG submission 204934) | Microbial mat bacterial communities from mineral coupon in-situ incubated in ocean water Damariscotta River, Maine, United States -... | ecosystem: Environmental > Aquatic > Marine >...
GGTTCGAGTTGAAGAACCAGCAGCCTGTTGCAAGTTGTGCAACACCGCTAGTTCTGAACCTGAGTGCAGCGTTTGCAAGCCCAAGGCTGATTTTGTGCGGAAGGTTGTGGGTGCGTCGGAATAATGCGTTGCGAAAAATGCCTAAAAGAAGTCCGTCCTCACCCAGTGAATCCGGGAATTAGTTTTCAGCCCGGCCACTACGTTAATTGCACGGTATCTATGGTGGACGACGGTGAATGGACCGACGCCTTGGATGTGAGTGTTATTAGTTGTTTATGTGTTCCATGTCACAAGCGGTTGGTGGCTGCGTTGGAAGTGGTTGTTGGGGCCTGGCTGGGGGCGGAATAGCAGGAAGTAGCTCAATTGGTAGAGCGTGGGGCGGCTGCGTAAAATGAAAGCCCAAGGTTGCAGGTTCGAATCCTGCCTTCCTGATTTGGACGTGTGGGCCGCAGGCACGTTAAACGGATGCGGCAAATTATCGCTACCTCAGCTCGCCCAGGTCTTTCAAGGTTTGAGGCATGGGCGGGCTGGGGCTCTCCTAATAATTGAATAAACAGCGCGCCGCTGGTTCTGGTTTAAGGTTGTAACCACCCCTTAGCACACAGGACCAGCGGTTTTTTTATGCGCCGACCCGACTGGTTCTGGGGTGGGTATAATGGTGGTTGTGGGTAAGCAACGGGACAATCGAGTTCAGGAGATGAAGTACGCTTCTACCTTGGAGCGTGACTACTCGATTAACCAGCAGCAGTTGCAGGCAGAGTTGGATGGTGCGGTTGAATCGCTCCTGAACCACGAGTCTGCACAGTCTGATTCGGTACAGCCCGAGGCTTTGCTGCGTTGGTTGATGGATAACTTCCATTTGCACCACTCGCAGGTGGACCCGCAGAACCAGCCATGCGTGGGGGCGATTGGTTGGTTGCAGATGGTTCAGGACGAGAACTCACCGGCTCGCAAGTCGTTCATTGATGCTTCTTTCAAGCAGATGATTCTTGCTGCTGATCGAGATCGAGAACGCCGGGAGGCTGAAGCCTCGGCGGTCAAGTTGAAGCCGGAAGATTCCAAGCTGGTTTCGGTGATAAATGCGGCTTTAAAAGAGTCGTGGAAGTCAGATAGGGGGGTTTAGTAGTGACTGATTCTTCAGCGAACGACGATCACTTCCCTGATGATAATCCAGAACCAGACGATGAGCTTTTGTCGGACCATTACCTGTTTGGGTTTTTGGCTGATTTGCGCAAGGAATTGCGTTCGGCTGTGTCGGCGGACGACGTTCCAGAACTGAATGATGCTTTTTTGCTTCATGCTGCTGATGCGGTTCGACGTGTTTTTGGAGTCATGGAGCGAGAATCTTATGCGTCGAGGCGGGACGAGATGCGGGCTTTGCTTGCAGAACTCTACTCGATTGTTCTGGAGATCGTTGTTTTTGCGTACCAGGCTGGGATTGAGATTGAGGTCTTAGCTCCAGAACCAAGTGCGGAAGACGCGACAGAGGGGGCAAGCGAATTACCGGGGTGGATGCAAGGGGCCTAGGGGACAAGATTCCGCTTGACCGTAAGCGGAACTTGAAGTGGCGGCGGTATGTAGTTGAACGTGGGGCTCAAGATGTTGAGTTCCGTGCTTACATACGGCGGGCTTGCGAATTAGACCCGATTTTCTTTATCAACACGTTCATGTGGACGCATGATCCGCGTGTTGGAATGACTCGGGATGATACTCGCTCGGCGCAGCAGCCGTTTATCACTTACCCGTTCCAGGTTGATGCGATTCGTTTGATTTGCGACTGCATCGGCCACGAGGACGTGGTTTGTGAGAAGTCCAGGGACCAAGGGGCTACATGGTGCTTTTTGATTGCCATGCTCTGGTTCTGGATGTTTCAGGAGGGGAAAGACTTTGCTTTGATGAGCCGAACGGCCGAGATGGTCGATTCGCCGTCAAACATGAACGCCTTAATGCCAAAGTTGGACTTTGCTTTACGGCGTTTGCCGACGTGGCTAAAGCCTCGTTACACGTACACGAAGATGAAGCTGGTGAACGACGAGAATGAATCGACGTTTGCTGGTTATGCGACCACGGCAGATGGTCCTCGTGGTGGTCGTGGTACTGCGGTTTTCATGGACGAACATGCGTTCTTTGAAACTGCTGATGGATATAACGCCTGGACTTCGATGCAGAAGTTCACGAACTCGCGTTTGACTTGTTCTACACCTAACGGCACTGGCAATTGCTTCTACGAAGTTAAGCAGCGTGCTGATCGCGGTGATATTAAGCGAGTTTACATGCACTGGTCCAAGCACCCGTTGCAGTCTAAGGGGCTGTACAAGTACACGGGTCCTGGCGAGTTGCAGATTTTAGATGAGTCGTACAAGTTCGCGCCAGACTACGAGTTTGTTCTGGACCCGGAATGGACGACTAGATCGCCTTATTTTGATGAAGAATGCCGCCGATCCGGGCGTAGGTCTGAGATCGCCCAGGAGTTGCAGATTGACTACTTGGGTTCTGGCGATCCGTTCTTCAGTAAGGTTGAGATCGAGAAGGCCGTAAACGATTTCGCCAGACCGCCTTTGATGGTTCTGGACATTTTGCGGCACTTTGATTCGCAGGTTTGCGAGATTGAGCACTTTGATGAGCGGTCGGACGGCAAAGAACACGGCCACTTAGCATTGTGGATTGCTTTGGACGCTTCACTGCGGCCACCTTCCCACCGCGAGTATGCAATTGGTGCGGATATTTCGGCTGGTACTGATGCGTCTAATTCGGTGCTTTCCATAGGGGATAGGGCTACCGGCGAGAAGATCGGGCAATTGGTTACGAACCGGGTGAATCCCATGCGGTTTGGGCAGATTGCCGTTGCATTGGCTCGTTGGTTCTGCGGCCCGAGGGGCGAAGGCGCGTATTTGATCTGGGAGCAAAACGGCCCAGGTCGCCAGTTCGAGGCAGGGGTTCTTGAGACTGGTTACGCGAACTTCTTCTACAAGGAAGACGAGAAGTCCATTCTGCGGAAGCGTTCGTTAGTGCCGGGGTGGCACGCGAACCCTGAATCCAAGCGGGTATTGCTTAGTGAATATTCATCGGCTTTGGCGCGCGGGGATTTCAACAATCCGTCAGAAATGGCAATCCGCGAGATGGGGCAATTTCAATATGTGTCAGGCGGCAAGATTGAGCATAGTTCCGCCAGTGCTGCGTTGGACCCATCGGGCCAGAGAGACAATCACGGCGACATGGTTATTGCTGATGCGCTTTTGTGGCGTGGTATGCAGCGCCGCCCATCGAAGGCTGTGGCGTCTAAGGTCATACCGCCGAATTGCCTGCACCGTCGCATTGAAGATGAAAAACAGCGGGTTCGCCTATCTGAAACAGACTGGTGGGACCCGGAAGTCGTAGGGAAGGACTGGTAAGGGCGTGGGTTTTAATCCAAGCAAAGAAAAAGACTTGAAGCGGCTGAGCGAGGCCCATCTGCACTCTTTTGACCAGTTGGGCGACTTCCGTGACGCTCGAGAGAAGTTTGTTCGGCAGTGGGTAGGCTCTCATTACGGATCAAACGGTAGTTCTTCGCGTGTCCCGGTGAACCTCATTGATCTGCTGGTGAACGTGTACACCGTGAATTTGGTTGCGAACCATCCACGGGTACTGGTTACTTCACCAGAGCATCCGCGCAAGCTGGGTGTTGAAGCGGCACGACTAGAACTAGCTACAGACCAAGCATTACGCGAACTCAGGATGCACCAATTGTTGCAGCGATGGGTTCCAGACGCATTATTCGGAATCGGGATAGCGACTACGGGTATTAGATACGCAGGCCAAATTGATCTGGAAGACGGCGGCGAACCAATACCATTGACAAGCCCGTACCTATCCCGGATTTCGCTGGACGACTGGAACCACGACACACTAGCGAAGCATATCGAGGAAGTGGCATTTTGCGGCCACCGCGAGCGCGTTCCGCTTGAAGTGATTATGGAAGCGCCGGAGTTCGATTCTAAGGTCAAGGACAAGTTGAAAGCACGCACGAGAGCCATGGGGGAATCTCGCGTTGAGGACATGTCTCACGGCCAGCAGCATGAATCCGAGTTCCAGGATTACGTGGAAATCTGGAACATGTACGTGCCTTCCGAAAACATGCAGTTGGTCATGCCGGAAGACTTTGAACTAGGTGCTTTGCAGGTGAAGGATTTCGAGGGTCCAGAAGAAGGGCCTTATACGTTCCTGAACTACGGCGAAGTGCCAGATAATATTATGCCACGCTCGCCGGTTTCAGTGATGTACGACCTGCACATGCTGAACAACCAGTTGTTTAACAAACTAGCGGACCAGGCGCGACGGCAAAAAGAGATTTATGTATTCCCTGGGGCTGGTAGTAACACGGACGACGGCGAGAAGATTACCAAGGCTCGCGACGGCGAAGGTGTTCCGATTGGCGCTCAAACTGGCCAGTCTATTTCGATAGGTGGACCGCACGCGCCGAACCAGGCTTTCCATTTGATGGTTAAAGACTTGTTCGCGTACCTGGGCGGTAATCTGGACGCCCTTGGGGGCTTGTCTCCGCAAGCCGACACGTTAGGCCAAGATCAGCTTTTGCAGGCCAATGCTTCTAACCGCATGGCTTACCTGCAATCCAAGACGGTTGATTTCGTTGAAGAAATTACCCGCAAGATTATGTGGTACGAGTGGACCGACCCGATTCGCGAAAGAACGCTTTCGCACGTTGGTCCTGGCGACGTTCCGATTTCGATTACATGGTCTGAAGAAACACGCAGCGGAGACTTCCTTGATTTCAACTTCCAGGTCGATCCGTACTCGATGCAGCACCGCTCGCCGGACCAAAAGCTCAGAACCACGATTGAGGTTTTGCAGAACATCATCTTGCCTCAGCAGCAGCAGTTAGCACAGCAGGGTATTGCGATTGATTACCGCGAGTTGATGGAAACTATTCAGAACTTGTCTGGAATCACAGAGTTTTCGGACATTCTTATCTATAGCGGTGAAGACTTGGACGCTACGCAGGGTCCAGCAGGTACGCCGCCGCAATCAACTGGCGCTCAGACGAGTGCCAAGGAATATGTACACAAGCGAGTAACCGGAGCATCCAGGCATGGCCGCGACGCGGCTATGCAGCAGACCTTGATGGGTGCTGGTGTTCAAGATGGTGAAATGGCTGCGCTGAACCAGCAAGGGATGGGTTAAGAAATGTGCTACTTCGATATGAGTCCACCAGAGTGGATGAGAAAACAAGGCGTATGCCCTAGTTGTGGGTCTTGCCGCGATTGTGGGGCCGTGCAAGAACGTACAGCAACAACGACCCCAGGAAGTATCCCGAAGGTATGGTACGAAATCCAAACTTCAGAGGGGATTGTTCATCTGCCGGGCTGGGAACCAAATCAGTAATGCCTAAATACTGCTACACAACCGAATCGGGAGTAACTGTTGAACAGAATCATAGCATGTCTAGCGTACCTAAGCGCGTTCGGGTGGGTGATGAATGGGGTTATCGAGACTTTGCGGCTGAACACGGAAACCATGCTACTGGTTCTGGAAACTGGCCCATGAAATCGTGGGCGGCTGGTTGCAATCCAAACCAGGTAGGCGAGTTCACGAAGGCGTCCGCTGAACGTGGCGTTCCAACCGAGTTCACGAAAGACGGTAAGGCGGTTTTCACTTCTCGTGGCCACCGCAAGAAATACTTGAAAGCGTTCGGTATGCACGACCGGAACGCCGGATACGGAGACTAGCGCATGTTCGGTAATTTTCAAAGCGGCCTTTTCAGTGGTCAAGCGAAACCTGCGGCGAATTCGTTCAATCCGTTCGCTCGCCAGGTTGGTGGTCTATTTGGTCCGGGTGGAATGTTTGGCCCGCAGCAGCAGGTAGTCCCTGGTACTGCCGTAGGCCATCCGATGGGGAATGCCCAGCCCGCAGCCCCGCAAGGCCCCACTGAAGACCAAAGGCTTGCGGCACTAGGAATTGATCGCCGCCAATTGCCGTCCATGGGAGTTACTGCAACGCAGGCGGTCCAGGGCGGACTTAATAACGAGCAGCTACGGTCGAACGCATTAGCCGCAAAGGGTATTGCTCCACCAGCAGGAATGAATGCCGTTCAGACCCTAATGAAGAACAAAACAAACGAAGACTTGCAGAACGAGATGTTTGCCGCACTTGGCGTGCCACCTAAGACGGGTGAAGCCGCAAGACGCGCAATGGTATCTCGGAACATGTCTAACCTAGTTAACTTTTCGAGGTAATAAATATGAGTGATGGGAATCACGACGCAGTAGAACCAGTTGCAGCACCAGAACCAGTAGTTGAAGCCGAACCAACGGTTGAAACGGTGGATGATGCGCAAGCAGAGTTCTTAGAGTTTAAGAGCGAAGTAACAGAATACGCCCGATCAGTGGCGGATGAAGAAGAATCAACCAGTACCAATGATCCAGAACCAGACGTGGTTGAGGACTTGGCGACTGATGGTGATGAAGTAGAACCAGACGGGGATGAAGCGGTTGAAACTACCCCCGTTGATGCGGACGAACCAGTAGCGGTAGTAGCGGAGTTTAACGACGACGTTTTAGCTGCGGCATTTGTTGCAGGTATCGACGCAGACCGTGCAAAGTCTTTCGCGGACCCGGACCTATTGCTGGATCACCTGGAGGCGCTTGCTTACAAGAAAGCAGCTCAAGGTGATACGACTTTGATGCAGGCCTATGGCATGGAATTGCCTGGTACTGCACCTAAAGCAGAACCAGCGGCAGATGTTCCGCAAATCCTGGAAGACCTTTCGTTGGAATGGAATCACACCGACGCCGATTCCGATTTCGACAAGGAACTGACTGAGAATGTAGGCAAGGTGTACAACCACCTTAACAAGCAGTTCTCCACGAAGTTCGATGAAATGACACAAGTAGTCGGGGCGTTGGTTCAGCAACTCAACCAGACGGTTGTTTCGCAGCAGTTTGACCATGCGATTGATTTTCTTTCGGACGATCACAAGTCCCAACTTGGTTCTGGACCTAGTTGGACCTTGGACCCAAATTCGTCAGAAGCAAAGAATCGTTCGGATCTACTGAAGTCCCTGGAAACCGTGATTAAAACCAATCAGGGTATTTCAATCCAGGATGCTATTTCGCGAGCAGCCTTGTTGAAGTTCGGAACCATTAACCAAGAGAAAATAGCGTCCGACGTCAAGGGGGAAATTCGCAAGAAGGCGAATAAGCGCGCAGGGCAAGCGACCCGCAAGCCCGTTTCACGCGCAGCTCCGGTTCCAGCAGTTTCAAGTGAAGATGAATTGGTTGCAAACGCAGTTAATAAGGTCAAGGAATTGCACGAGGAGTGGGGTATTTCTTAGGGCGCTGGGCGCTTGGCATGTTTGCTAAAGGGGTAAGCAAATGTCTAAGTATACAGCAGATCAGGTCGCCGACCTGATTAAAAGTACGCAGTACGAGCTTGGTAAGGGGAAGATCACTGATATTTCCCAGACCATGCAGAACTTTGTAGCGCTTCCGCAGATTTTGAAGCGCAAGCAGAAGCAGAACACCGCTGGTGCAGGTATCCAGCGACAGGTTTTGACCACGCGGGGTGGAAACGCTCGACAGACCGGGCTTTTCGATCAGGACAATATCAACGTAAACGATGGTTTGCAGACGGTAACTGTACCGTGGCGCTATACCACTAACGCATACGCTTTTGATCTTCGCGAAGACGCGATGAACGGCGGTGCGGAAGAAATCGTTGATCTCATTAAAGTTCGCCGCCAGCAGTGCATGAATGACATGGCTGTTCACCTGGAGAACCAGGTTTGGACCGCTCCTGCGTCGTCTACGGATACCACTGAGACATTCGGTATTCCGTATTGGGTTGTTAAGAATGCGACCAAGGGCTTCAACGGCGGTAATCCTTCTGGTTTCTCTGCTGGTGCAGGTAATCTTGATTCGGCTACCTACACCACTTGGAAGAACTGGACGGATACTTACAGCGACGTAACGAAGGCCGACTTTATTGAAGCGCTTGCAGAAGCCTTCCATAAGACGGATTTCAAGTCGCCAATCGAAGGTGGTTTGCCCACTTACGACGGCGGCGGCATGGATCAGGTGATTTATGCTGAATGGGATTCTGTTCGCAAGCTGGAACTTATCGGTGAGCAGCAGAACGAAAACCTGGGTCGCGACTTGGACCGCATGGCAGGTCGCATCTTGTTCCGTGGCGTACCGATTCAGGTTGCTACGAAGCTGGAAGACGACACGGATAACCCGTTCTACCTGATTAACTGGTCAAAGATGAACCCTGTGTTCCTCGGTGGCTGGTACTTCAACGAGAAGGGACCGGATAAGGTGGCAGGCCAGCATAACGTAATGGCTGTTCACACCGACCTTCAGTGGAACCTTGTTTGCGTCGATCGGCGCGGACTTGGTGTTATCTATCAGGCCTAGTTTAAGGGGTAATTGAAATGAAACCTGTTGATTATAGAACAACTCCTAGTAATGGTGGTGGAAGTTCCGCTATCTGGGGTCAGGCTAACGTACTCGAAGGCCTGCGCCCTGGCGGCGGTGTGCATTACTATTTCTCGGACTTCAACGAAGGTGTAGGCGGTTGGGAGGTTACGCAGGCTACTGCGGGAACAATGACCGCTGATAACACCGGAGCCACTTTGCAGGCGCTGGTTGATTGCGGTTCTACAACTGCAACGCAGGGTGCTAACTGCCAGCTCGGCTTGCAGGTTAAGCCGGTTAAGGGCACGAAGATTTGTTTTGAGGCTCGCGTTAAGGTCGAAGACTCTGCAACCGGACCTGAGCTTTTCGTTGGTCTTGCAGAACTTGACACAAGTATTGTGGCCTCAAGTGCGGTATCCACCGCGAACCATGTCGGCTTTTCGTCCATAACGGACAATAATGTTCTGCTTTTCAATGCAGAAAAAGCTACTGCTGGTTCTACAGAAGCAAGCACTACGCTTGTCGAGAGCACTTTCGTGAACCTCGGCTTCGTCATTGACGGAACTGATTCGGTTACGCAGTACGTGAACGGCGTCGAGACTGGTTCTGGATTCACTAGCGCTAACATTCCAATCGTGGCGCTTGCGCCGTCGTTGGTTTGCCAGTCTGGTGGAACGACTGATCCTATTCTTCACGTTGATTGGATTGGCTGTTACCAGTCTATCAAGCAGCTCTAAGAATTTTCCCATCCAAGCGTGGGGGTGTGGTTCTGGTTCTCAGGCCACGCCCCTGCCTGGGGTTTTTAAATGACTGATTCGACACTTAGTTTAGGTTACACCGATTTCATTGGTGCGATTGCCGAATACCTCGGGTATGGTTTTGGCACTCCTGGTGATGCGACAGAACTAGCCGAGTGTGATCGAATCATGCAGGCTGGTATTCGCCAGGCTTACTACCCGGTTCAGATAGGTCCAGAACTAGCACACGAATGGTCGTTCTTGACGCCTACGACTTCCTTGGTTGCTTACAAGGATGTTGCGGTAGATGCGACCGTTACTGTTAGCTCGGCTGTTTATTCTGATCCGAGTACAACTATTACCGCGTCTTCCGCTAGTTTTCACCCGCTCATGGTGGGTGAGACACTTACTTTGACTGGCGTTGGTGATTTCACAATATCCAGCTACACCAGCGCAACTATAGTGGTTGTTACTGGTGATGCGTCTTCTGCGTCGGGAACATTCAGCCTTGCATCTAACGGTATCTACACGCTACCGGATGATTTCGGTGGCATGGATGGGTGCATGACTTTCACGGATCAATCTGGTTACGCGCCTGTGACCATCATTGGTGAACCAAAGATTCGTGAACTACGGGACCGCTTTTCGACTACGTCGCGTCCAGAGCACGCGGCGGTTCGTTGGAAGTCTTCAACTCTGGTTTCGGGCCAAAAGCACCAACTGGTTCTGTATCCCGAGCCGGACGCGGACTACACGCTGAATTACCGTTACCACGCATTGAAGAACAAGATTACTTCCGCAGCACCATACCCGCTTGGCGGCATGGCTCATGGTCAGATGTATCTGGCGTCATGCTTGGCTGAGGCCGAGAAGCACCGGGAAGATTCTCGTGGTGCTTACTGGGACGACTTCCTGAACAAGCTGCGGGCTTCGATTTCAATAGACCAGAACCACCAACGCCAGGACTCGTTCGGCTACATGGGTCCCGAGGGTAGGTTTTCAAATGACCCGCGTGGGTTCGGTGGTATCTATCACAACAACGATATTACCGTGAACTACACGGGTTAGGATTTAAACTATGGGAACACCTGTTTCTCAGTATAGGCAGAGGTATGACCAAGCCACTGCGGCAGACGCTACATCAGTAGTATCCACTATTGCGGCTAGTGGCTCTGATGAAACCGTCGTAATTGACAGGGTATACTGCTCATTCGATACCGCTAGCAGTGCGAACCCAGCCTCTAGTCTTACTATTGTGGCGGGGTCTACAACCTTGTTCGACGGGTTTTTGCACAGCGACGACCTGCATCCAGTAATAGGCCCATTCTATAATGCGGCAGGCGAAACTGTTGTTACCACAATGACTTC